>Ga0207991_1002394_pt1 | contig 10431 bp, 9 predicted proteins | sample ETN07SmetaG_FD_185786 | JGI IMG/M metagenome (GOLD analysis project Ga0207991, IMG submission 185786) | Marine microbial and viral communities from oxygen minimum zone, Eastern Pacific Ocean - ETNP2014F14-07SV275 (SPAdes) (version 2) | ecosystem: Environmental > Aquatic > Marine > Oceanic ... | reverse complement strand
GTCTTGCGACGGCTTGTGAGATCTACAAAAAAGAACGTTTTTCTGACCACTCTCCACTCATTATGGATTACAACTTATGACTGAGGTCAAGTCCTTGCGTAAAATTCAAAGTTTTGTTAAGCGCTCTGGGAGATTATCCAAAGCTCAGGCAATTGCTTTACATGAATTGTGGCCAAACTATGGTGTCAGTCTTACAGACAATCAGCTCAACTTCGAAGAACTCTTCTTTAATTCTCATGATGTAACTCTTGAAGTTGGCTTTGGAAATGGTGATAGCTTGTTAGAAATGGCAATCCAACAACCGAAACAAAACTTCTTAGGAATTGAGGTCTATGAGGCCGGTGTTGGTAGGCTCATCAATGAAGCCAACAAACACCAACTAAGCAACCTGAAAATTATTAAAGAGGATGCAGTTGAAGTACTTCAAAATCATATTCCTGACGACAGCCTTTCAAAATTTCAGTTATTTTTTCCAGACCCTTGGCATAAAAAGAGACATCACAAGCGGAGAATTATACAAACCAGCTTTCTAGACATTCTTACAAAAAAGCTAAAAACGGATGGCATTGTCCATATAGTTACTGACTGGGAAAACTATGCCGAGCACATCATGGAAACACTGGAATCTCATCAGCACTTTAAAAACACCTTGGGTGACCATATATATTCTCCAAGGCCCAAACATCGGCCGTTGACCAAATTTGAAAATCGTGGTCAAAAATTAGGCCACGGTGTCTGGGATATTATTTTTACTAACTCGAAAGGAGGTTAAATGTTATTCCCTATTTTTGTGGTGATGACTCTTCTTGAAATTTACGTCTTAGTGACTGTAGGGCAGGCTATTGGTGGTTTCTCAACTGTGCTACTCGTTATTGTGACTGCACTGATTGGCTCGACCCTGTTAAGGCAACAGGGCTGGTCAACGATGGCAAAGGCTCAACAGAGCATAGCTGAAGGCAAAACACCCGCATTAGAGATGCTGGAGGGTGTCGTTATTCTTGTTTCAGGTGTCTTGCTATTAACGCCTGGTTTTATTACTGATGGCTTGGGCTTATTGGGGTTAATGCCTTGGACTAGAAGATATTTTATTAATCACATCCTTGAGAAAAATGCGGAACGTGTTTTTAGCCAAAGAAATTCAGTTTTTATTCACAGAACTAGAAATCAAGAGAAGACAAGTAACAACAAAAATGAAACTATCGAAGGTGAGTTTTGGGAAGACTAAAATGACTTTTTACTAGTTTGCGATTAGGTATAGTAACTTCTCACTATGCACAGTAAAAAAACTCTTGATGAATGGTTAAGCTGGCAAGAGCAGCTGATGGAAGAAACCATTCTTCTCGGCTTAGACAGAGTTCAACTGGTCTATCAACGCCTTTTCCCTGATGGGGTACCATTTTTAGCCATTACAGTGGGAGGTACAAATGGTAAAGGTTCAACGATCGCCTTTATCGATAGTATTTATAGAGAGTCAAAATATAGAGTGGGTTGTTTTACTTCACCACACCTCATTAAGTACAACGAGCGCTTCGCTATCGATGGGGAGATTGTTAATGATTCAGTGATCATTAAGGCCTTTGAAGCGATTGAGGAAAAAAGGGAAGGTGTCTCTTTAACTTACTTTGAATTTTCAACCTTGGCAGCATTAATTATTTTCTCTGAAGCTGCTGTCGATATTGCCATCCTCGAAGTGGGACTTGGAGGTCGTCTAGATTCGGTCAATGTTGTCGATAGCGATGTCAGTGTTATTACCGATATTGCAATAGATCATACCGACTACCTTGGTGACACGCGCGAATCAATCGGTACTGAAAAGGCCGGCATTATGCGTACTGCAAAGCCTTGCATTTGTGGTGATCAACTCCCACCAAACAGTGTACTAGCCTACGCCAAAAAGATAGACACTCCATTGACGCTTGTCAAGGAACAATATAAAGGCGAAATAGGACTAGAAGGTGTTCACCAAAAACTGAATGCAGCTGTTGCTATAAAAGTCATCGAAGCAATCAGTGACCAATTCCCTGTCTCCAAAGAAATGATTAAATGCGGAATCAAACAGGCCCAAATCGTTGCCCGATTTGAAAAAGTCAATGTAGGTAGTAAAACTGTAATTCTTGATGTCGCCCACAACCCTGCAGCGGTTCAGACTCTGGTCAACACATTGTCAGACTCACCCATGGAGACGGTGGCTATTTTTTCTGCACTGGCTGACAAAAATATCGATGACATGATTAGCTTGGCTGCAGCTCATATTAAGCACTGGTTTTTGGTGCCACTCTCAGCTGAACGCTCTATTCAAATAGAAACCCTTGAGGATAAGTTTGACGACTCTCAGGAAACAACGGTTTGCGTTAGTATGGCTAGCGCTATAGAGCAGGCACTTGCACTGAAAGAGATTCAAAGGATTGTCATTTTTGGCTCCTTCTATACGGTCGCCGATGCCAGCGTTATCTTAAAAGAAATCTGAGTATTATTAGTTAATGGAGTTCGTGCTCTGTCCTAGGAAACTATTGTAAAATTAGCCTTATCAATCAGGGAGACCATGGGTAATTTTTTTGACAACTTTTGGAACACGATAAGTGTGCTGGCTTGGTCAGATTGGCTCACCCTCATCATTCTAATCTTTTTTATTATTAGAGGTTTTGTACAGGGCCTTGCAAAAGAGATTATTAGTCTATTTTTTGTCATTCTGGCGATTATTCTTGCCTGGCTTTACTATGATAATTTAGCCAACACTTTATTGAGTGACCCAACCACTTCGGAGGGCCAATCAATCTTCGCGCTATCGTTTGGAGTAATCTTTCTGGGTATTTTGTTTGTCAAGAAAGCACTTTATAAGACAGCAGAAGCTTCCTCACAAATTGACAATCCCTGTGAACTTAATCGTTCATTCACGAAGATCATAGTTACTGTATTGGTCGTTATTCTGAGTTACCACTACATGGGAGTAGTTGCTGAACTCCAGACAATGGAATCCATTGTGACTAGCAATTCCCTGCGTATTTTTATATCATTTGGTATTGTTTTTGCGGCCCTTATTAGTGCTGTAATGGCTTTATCAAAACTTCTTAATATTACAATTAACACTGAAAAGCCTTGCCTGATGGCGCCAGTATTTGAAAAAATTCTCAACATTCTTCAAGCTCTTGATGTGTTAATAAATGCACGCAATGTAGATGGATTGAAGAATAACTTTCTTGGTGCAGTTTTAGGCTTATTTAAGGGCGGAATTTTTGTTCTAATAATGGTACTTGTATTGCAAAACTTAAGCTGGGTAACCCAAAGTCATGCATGGGTTGAAACCAGTGGTGCACTGAGAACATTTCAAAATTGGGCAGTTGACATTAAACCTTTTTTGTCAGAACATTTGTTATTTGTTAAACTTGAACCTGGCGACGCAGTTGTCTCATTCATAGAAAGCGAAATATTAGGGGAATAAATTATGTGCGGTATTGTTGGAATATTGTCAACTACAAAAAAGAATGTGGGTGTGTATATTTATGATGCACTAGCTATTATCCAGCATCGTGGTCAAGACGCTGCAGGAATAACCACAGCCAGCAAAGGGCGCTTTTACATGCGCAAAGGTAATGGCATGGTGCGCAATGTTTTTAGAACAAAACATATGACCAAACTGATAGGCGATATGGGGATTGGACATGTCCGCTACCCAACGGCTGGAAGCTCTTCAGGCGCTGAAGCTCAGCCCTTTTATGTAAACTCGCCCTACGGAATTGCTTTTGCACATAATGGTAATTTAACCAATACTGAGGCATTAACGAAAGAGCTTTTTGAGCAAGATCTGAGGCACATTAACACCAATTCTGATTCAGAAATACTGCTCAATATATTGGCAAGTGAAATAGCAAAAGAACAAAAACATCGAATTAACGAGACGGATATATTTAAAGCAGTAAAAAAACTTCATCATCGTGTCAAGGGGGCTTATGCAGCGATTGGAATGATCCCAGGCTATGGCATCTTTGCGTTTAGAGATCCTTACGGAATAAGACCTCTCATACTTGGAGAAAAAACTACAGCGAAAGGCGCTAGTTACATGGTTGCATCTGAGAGCGTAGCTTTAACAGCTCTTGGTTACAAAATTATGCGTGATGTAAATCCAGGAGAGGCTGTTGTAATTGATCGTAAAGGAAATATTCACTCTAAACAATGTGCAGACAGTTCAGAATTATCTCCCTGTATTTTTGAATTTGTTTATTTTGCAAGACCTGATTCCATTATTGACAAAATCCCGGTTTATAAATCACGCCTGAGAATGGGCGAACGGCTTGCAGCAAAGATTAAGTCAAAGTGGCCAGATGAAACAATTGATGTGGTTATGCCTATTCCTGACACCTCAAGAACAGCTGCTCTGCAGCTAGCCAATGAATTGGACCTTAAGTATCGTGAAGGTTTTATTAAGAACCGCTATATTGCTAGAACCTTTATTATGCCAGGACAAAAACAAAGAAAAAAATCTGTACGTCAAAAACTGAGCGCAATCGAGCTCGAATTTAAGGACAAGAACGTTCTTTTAGTAGATGACTCTATTGTGCGTGGTACAACCAGCAAAGAAATCGTACAAATGGCTAGACTTGCGGGTGCAAAAAAAGTCTTTTTTGCATCAGCCGCACCACCGGTTCGCTACCCTAATGTATACGGTATTGATATGGCCAGTAAGAATGAGTTTGTTGCACACAATAAAACCACCGATGAAGTGTGCCAAATAATTGGTGCTGATAAATTGATTTATCAAAATCTTGAGGATTTGATTTGGTCTGTTCAACAAGGCAACCCTGATATCTCATCTTTTGATTGTTCTTGTTTTGATGGTAAATATCTAACTAAAGATATTGATACCTCTTATCTGGACAATATTGAAATCCTTAGATCCGATGAGGCTAAAAAAAACAACATTACCAATGAAAACTCAGAATTAATCTACAATGAAGTTGATTGACTAACTATAAAGTTATATGAAAGAAAATAAATTTGAAACCAAAGCAATTCGAGAAGGCTATAAAACTAGCCAAGAACAAGAGCATTCTGCTGCTATTTTTCTTACCTCTAGTTTTATTTTTGATAGCGCCGAGCAGGCCGCTCAAAGGTTCGCCAAGGAAGAACAGGGTAATGTATATTCGAGATTCACTAACCCAACCGTGGAGACTTTTCAAGATAAATTAGCCTCCCTGGAGGGCGCTGAGTCATGTCTTGCAACCGCTAGCGGCATGTCGGCTATTTTTGCCACCATTATGGCGCTATCTAAAGCCGGAGATCATATTGTTGCATCTCGTGGAATGTTTGGCACCACTACTGTACTTCTCAATACCATTGTCAACAAGTTTGGTATCGAAGTAACATTTGTAGACTTACCCGATTTAGTCACCTGGCAGGACAGTATTCAGTCCAACACAAAGTTATTCATTCTTGAAACACCATCAAACCCCCTGGGTGAGGTTGTCGATTTGCGAGCACTTTCAGCCATATCAAAAAAACACAATATCATATTAGCTGTTGATAATTGTCTCATGACACCAGCCCTTCAGACACCATTAGTATTGGGCGCAGATATAGTCATTCACTCTGCAACAAAGTACATTGATGGCCAGGGTCGTTGTCTCGCAGGTGCTATTGCAGGAAGTAGTGAGCTACTGGAGGAAATCAGTAGCTTTATTAGAACAACGGGGCCAACCTTGAGCGCCTTTAATGCTTGGATTGTCCTCAAAGGTCTTGAAACACTGCCTCTGAGAATGAGGGCACATTGCGATAATGCAAGGCAACTAGCAAATTGGCTGAATGATCAGCCTTTTGTAGAAAAGGTACACTACCTTGGACTAGAATCACACCCTCATCATCAAATTGCAAAAGAGCAACAATGTGATTTTGGTGGTATTGTTTCTTTCGAAGTATCTGGTGGAAAGAAAGGTGCTTTTCGCCTCATAAACAATACCAAAATGATTTCGATTACTGCAAATCTAGGAGATACCAAGAGCACCATTACTCATCCTGCATCAACAACTCATGCTCGACTTTCAGAAGATGAAAGACGGCAAAGCAACATCTCCGATAGCCTTATTCGTATCTCTGTAGGACTAGAGGATATAAGTGATATTATCGCTGACTTGAAGCCTTAGTTGAATTTCTATCTTAAATTAACTATGATAAAATCCTTGCTATATTTGATATATCAAGCCTTATGAAGCAGAACAGTTACTCTTATGACGAATTAATTCTTTGTGGTAAAGAAGGATTATTTGGGCCTGGTAACGCTCAGCTGCCACAACCACCAATGCTGATGTTTGACCGCATCACGAGTATTGGTGAAAGTGACGGAGAATATGGCAAGGGTGGTTTAACTGCTGAATTAGACATCAACCCAGACCTATGGTTTTTTGACTGTCACTTTAACGAAGATGCCGTTATGCCGGGTTGCCTTGGTGTGGATGCAATGTGGCAATTAGTAGGTTTTTACCTAGGTTGGCTGGGGGGCCTTGGTAGAGGGCGTGCTCTGGGCGCTGGGCAAATTAAATTTAAAGGCCAAGTTTTACCACAAAACAAAAAAATAACCTACAATGTGAGCCTCTCAAGGGTTGTTGCAAGAAAGCTCTATATGGGTATTGCTGATGCAACTATGGAGGTTGATGGAAAATTGATTTATGATGCTACCAACTTAAAGGTTGGCTTGTTTACTGACACGTCTTCATTCTGATGAAACGCGTTGTCATAACAGGAATGGGTATTGTTTGCAGTTTAGGCAACAATAAATCCGAAGTTCTTGAATCATTAAAAAAAGCAAAATCAGGTATAGAGTTTAGTGAGAAATATGCGGAAATGGGACTCAGGTCACATGTCTATGGCTCTATTTCAGAAATCGACACAAGTGATGTCATCGATCGAAAGATGTTGCGCTTTATGGCTGATGCAGCAAAATATAATGCGGTTGCCTTAGATGAAGCAATCAAACAGTCAGGACTGAGCCCAGAAATAGTTTCTAATGAGAGGACTGGACTGATTATGGGCTCTGGTGGAGCTTCTACCCAGAACATTGTTGAGGCTGCAGACATATTACGAGAAAAAGGTATCAAAAGAGTGGGCCCTTATCGTGTCCCTCGAACCATGGGTTCAACAACCTCAGCCTGTCTTTCTACCCTATTTAAAATTAAAGGCATCAATTATTCAATCAGTTCAGCCTGCTCGACGAGTGCTCATTGTATTGGTAATGCCATGGAGCAAATACAGCTAGGTAAGCAAGATGTTGTCTTTGCGGGTGGAGGGGAGGAGTTAGACTGGTCGCTAACCATGTTATTCGATGCAATGGGAGCATTGTCTTCAAAATATAATGACACTCCCGAAAAAGCATCTCGAGCTTATGACGTTAACAGAGATGGATTTGTTATTTCAGGTGGGGGTGGTGCACTCATACTTGAGTCTTTAGAACATGCAGAAGCTCGCGGTGCCCATATAATCGCGGAACTGGTTGGTTATGGTGCAACTTCTGATGGCTATGATATGGTTGCGCCCTCTGGAGAAGGCGCAAAACGTTGTATGGAGTTAGCAATTAGTACAGTCAATGGCTCTATAGACTACATCAACGCTCACGGCACCTCAACTCCTGTGGGTGATATGAAAGAGTTGCAAGCCATTAAACAGGTTTTTAATAGCAAGATTCCACTTATAGGCTCGACAAAATCTCTTTCTGGGCACGCATTAGGCGCTGCAGGAGTGAATGAATCTATTTACTCATTGCTGATGCTTGAAAATGATTTCGTCGCTGAATCGGTAAACATTGAAACACTTGACGAGGAAGCAGAAGGAATGCCTATTGTTAGAAAAACAACGCAATTAAAGCTCAACCGTATACTATCAAATAGCTTTGGGTTTGGTGGCACGAATGCCTGCCTTGTATTTGAACGATTTAATCAATAAACCTTCACAACCTTCTTTTTATACATTGAAGCTTATAACTTGGTGCCTATGGTCTGGCGTCAATTTCCTTTTTTTCTTTTTCAGAAGGCAATATATCCTCTTTGGAAATTCCTAGTGCTAAAATCATAGAGCTAGCTACAAAGATAGAAGAATAGGTACCAATAACAACACCAATTATAAGTGCACCAGCAAAGCTATGTATCACTTCACCGCCCAAATAAAACAAAGCTAAAAGAACTAGCAATGTCGTTAATGATGTCATTAATGTACGTGCTAATGTTTGATTTAGGGCATCATTAACAATCGGCATAGGCTCAATGTGTCGGGTGGAAAGAAAGTTTTCCCGAATCCGATCAAAAACCACAATCGTATCATTAAGGGAGTAACCGATGACAGCAAGAATTGCAGCCAGCACAGTTAAATCAAATGCAATTTGCAGTATTGAAAAAACACCCAGTGTAATAATAACGTCATGAACCAGTGCAACAATCGAGCCTAGAGCAAAACGATATTCAAATCTAAAAGCGACATAAATCAAAATACCAATAAGAGCATAAAGTAAAGCTAATCCGCCATCATTAGTTAATTCTTCACCAACTTTAGGTCCTACGAACTCCACTCGACGCACATCAATACCGTCACCGAGCATCTGAATAATTGACGAACTAAGCTTAGCAGATGAAATAGCCTGAGGTTCTAACTGTATTAGTACCTCCGTGTCAGATCCAAAGTACTGTACATTTGTGCCCGCATAATTAGCACTAGCTAATTTTGTACGAATATCTTCAAGGTCTGCTGTCTGCTGATAACCCACCTCTATTAGAGTTCCACCAGTAAAGTCAATTCCAAGTTTAAGTCCTTGCAAACCAAGTGAGATGATTGACACAATCAACAACAATGCAGAGAACGCCATTGCGTATTTACGCTTATTGATAAAATCTATTGTTGGCAGTTTTAATGATCTCAGGCTCATATTGCTAACTCCTCAACTTTTCTGTCACCATAGATCAGATTAATCACTGCCCGAGAGACAACGATTGCAGTGAACATTGATGTAATAATTCCGATCGAGAGGGTTACAGCAAAACCTTTAACTGCACCAGTACCAAAACTAAACAAAACCAATGAAGCAATCAACGTGGTAATGTTGGCATCGGCAATCGTTAATAGTGCTTTTGCGTACCCCGCAGAAATCGCTTTTTGAATATTTTTATTTAATTGTAATTCTTCTTTGATGCGTTCAAAAATTAGCACATTGGCATCAACTGCCATACCTACAGTTAATACGATGCCGGCTATACCTGGTAAAGTCAGGGTTGCCTGCAGCATAGAAAGGATGAAAACAATTATCACTAAGTTAAGTGTTAAAGCTAGATTTGCCACCAATCCAAACACTCTATAGCGCCAGCCCATAAAAAGTAAAACCAAAGCAAATCCAACCAAAACAGACAACAATCCTTTCTGAATATTATCTGCGCCTAGACTTGGTCCAATAGTTCGCTCTTCGATGATTTCAATAGGCGCTGATAGTGAACCTGCTCTTAGCAACAAGGCAAGATTTCTTGCCGCTCTTGCACTATCTAAACCTGTTATCTGGAAGCGATTTGAAAAAGTACCTTGAATAGTTGCAGCATTAATAATATCCTGAGTTTTGCTACGTTTTTTTACTATATTTCCATCTTCAACAATCGTTTCAACTTTGTTCTCAATGTAAACAACAGCCATACGATGATGTAGAAATTCCTTGGTCGTTTCAAGCATCGTTCGTCCGCCAGCTTTGTCTAAGGTAATACCAACCATCGGGCTGTTATCTTGGTCAACACTTGAGGATGCATCAACGATATTCTCACCAGTCACAATAACACTAGTTTTAAGAAGTAACGGCCTGCCATCCTTAAATTTATAGAGCTTTGAACCGACTGGAATTTTTCCTGATTGAACAGCCGTCTGCAAATCATTTTTCTCATCGACCAACCTAAACTCAACCGTTGCAACTGCACCTAAAATTTCTTTGGCTCTGGCTGTATCTTGTACACCGGGCAATTGCACTACAATCCTCTCTGAGCCCTGCTGTTGGATAATTGGCTCCGCAACACCTAACTCATTCACACGATTACGCAGCGTTGTGATATTTTGTTTTAAAGCGCTAGATTTAGCTGCACTTTGTGCACTAGATGAAATCTCCAAACTCAACTGCAGATCGGTTTCACTTCCCTCAACAATATTTAAATCAGAAAGCTCATCCTTGATGAGCTTTTTAGCTTCAGTTTTAAGGTTTTCAGTCTTAAAGCTAACCACCAACAGGTTACCCTCTTTGCGAATGCTTTTGTATAAGCGGTCTTCACGAAGAACAGTTCTTAATTCATTATAGTATCGGTCTATAGCCATTGACACTACAGCTTCCATATCGACTTCAAGCAAAAAGTGTACACCGCCCCTTAGATCTAGTCCGAGTGACATAGCTTTACCACCAACATTTGATAACCACTGGGGAATTGAAGGCGC
>Ga0207991_1002391_pt1 | contig 10439 bp, 13 predicted proteins | sample ETN07SmetaG_FD_185786 | JGI IMG/M metagenome (GOLD analysis project Ga0207991, IMG submission 185786) | Marine microbial and viral communities from oxygen minimum zone, Eastern Pacific Ocean - ETNP2014F14-07SV275 (SPAdes) (version 2) | ecosystem: Environmental > Aquatic > Marine > Oceanic ... | reverse complement strand
GCTTCACCCGTTGATTACTTTGTCATGGAGGCGCGAGATCGCATCAAGCGAGGAGAGGATCGCCCCTTCTTGCCACGCAGGCAGGTATGAAAGGTGCTCCCCGGCGCAGACGACGCGATTGTCGATCTTGATGGCGTCCTCGTAATTGTCGCGATTTTCCCAAACGCCCGAGCATCCAAGAACCCATGGCACCTTGTGCCACACAACGCTAACGCCGGTCTTAAACTCATCCCGATACTGAGGGTGGATTTTGGCACCCTGTCTTACCGCCCATTCCAAGCGCTCTTCAGGCTGCATTGCGTTGAACTTGTAGGAGTTCTCTCCGCGCCATGTATAACCGCCCAGCAACACGGCCGGTCCATCGGAGAAATAGCCTGTCGAGGGGTAGCTGATCTGACCAATGGCGAGATCGGTATAGCTGATACCGCCGTAGATATCTTCATCCTCTTCCCAGAAGCGACGTTTGAACTCGAGGCCCCACTTCGTCGATCCATTATAATACATCGAACTGATCGCATTGGACAAATCACCCGAGAGATTGTGGTCGATCTGCCCGAGAATGGAGAAAGGAATGGTACAGACACAATAGTCCGCTTTGCTGGTCTGCTGGCCTCCACCGGCCGTGTCTTCCCATGTCACCGTCACACCATTTTCGTCCTGCTGTAGCGAAACAACTTTGGCGTTATAGGTAATGAGATCTCCAACCTCGCGCTCGAACCCTTTGGCGATACCATCCATCCCGCCTACCGGCTGAAACATGGGTGCTTGGTGATCCACTGTCTCATGCGTGGCGAGATATTCCCAGAGGCGCGACTGCAGCACCTCCTGCGGGTTAAGCAGATCCGAAGCTTCAGGTGCTGCCCCGACACCGCCGCCCGGCTGCTTTGCGTAACCCCGGTAGTGACTGGTGTCCAAGCTCTTCACGTATTCATTCTGCTCGCTCAATACGCCGAAGGCCCGCAGGCTTTCCAGTAGGACTTCTCGGTCCTGCGCGGTGACTAGCTCATCGAGTCTTCCCTGATTTACGGCCTTAGCCAACAACTCCGAGATATGTCCGCGATAGTCGGTTTTGATGTCTTTCAGACGCTGCGGCTTACCGCCATAGGCGTCCGAACGATGAAGATAAGAATTATAGTTCAGTTGGATAAATGGCTCGAGAGGCACTTTAAGCCGCTTACAGTAGTCTAAAACGGCATGGTGGTTATGAGGTAGGCGCCATGGGCCAGGGTTGATGTAATTGCCTTCGGCGAAATCGACGTTCTGGGTCGCGCCGCCAAGTTCCGTATAGCTGTCGCCCGAGCGCAGGGTCCAACATCGTCCGCCCGCCTTCTCACGGAACTCTAGCACTTCGACCTCATAGCCGGCTGCCCGCATTTCATAGGCGGCGGTGAGCCCGGCCAAGCCGGCGCCGAGAACCAGCACCTTCGCTCCCTGCGGATCTCCGTCTAATTTAATAGGTCCGCTATAATCAGAGGGTGCTGCAAAACCCATTGAAGTCATGGCATGATACATAGCGGCACTGCCTGCGGCAGTTCCGATCATCGTTAGAAGATTGCGGCGTGTGATTTCACTCATGGAGCCCCCTCGTCGTAAAAACGATAAGCGCTCTCGATCACTGCGACACGAGCGCGCTAGTTCACGAATTAAGTAATTCTACAGAGCCAACCGTTCGCAAAGGTGCAGGGTTCCAAGTAATCAGGTTTTCTTTTTCTGAATGCCGTAAAAAATCCTTCTATCTGATTCTCCGAGAGCATTTCGAGCGTGCAGCGTCGTGGGTAACTAAAAGCGCGAGACCACTTCTGGAACGGTGCGATTTCAGAGAAGGTCAAGAAATCTCTGCTCGGCCAGGGAAAGATGTCGTTCCTTATGGCGCAAGACATAGAACGGGCGCTGCGGTAGCTTGAAATCCACTGAAACTAGCCGGTTTGCATTGACCGCCGGGCCGACGACGAGGGTCGACAAAATCGCAGCGCCAGCTCCAGCTTCTACTGCCACGCAAAGCGCTTCGTTCGATGGCAGCTCAAACGCGACTTCCACATCTTCGGTGCTTAACCCCTGATCCATGAGGACCTTCTCGCAAGCCGACCGGGTACCGGAGCCTAGCTCTCGCATCACCCACGGACTTGTCTTCAGGTCTTCGGCATCAGAAGGCGGGCAATGTTGCCAAGCATGCCCCGGGGCCACGACGAGCGCCAGTTGATCCCCCTGCAAAATTTGGCTGATAAGTGCCGCATCTGTGATCTCCCCCTCGACGAAGCCGAGGTCAATGGTGGCGTCATGGACCATCTGGGCCACAAGGGTGGAGTTACCAACTGCGAGCTCAAGTGCAATGCCCGGGTGTTGCTCTCGAAAGCGCTGCATCAAAGGTGGCAACCAGTAGTTTGCGATTGTCTGGCTGGCGCCCAAACGCAGGGTGCCACGCTTCATTCCGGCGAGATCATCCAGCAAACGGTTTGCCTGTTCAGCGCGCGCCACAACGGCGCGGGCTTCGCTCAGAAACAGCTTGCCTGCGTCCGTCAGAACAACACGCCTCCCAACCCGGTCAAACAGACGAACAGCGTGGCGCTCCTCCAGCGCTGCCACTGCAGCACTGGTCGCGCTTTGGGTCAGGTTAAGATAGGCCGCCGCCTGGGTGACATGCTCACGTTCAGCGACAGCGATAAAAATTCTAAGTTGTTCAAGCGTCATGTCAGTAGAAGAACCAGACCGAGGCTGAAAACGGAAATGAAAACCCAAGCGCCAGCCCCCAATAGCGCGGGTCGGATACCTGCGGCTGCCAGTTTGCGCATGTCCGTTTCTAGCCCCATTGCCGCGAGAGCCATGGCGAGCAGAAATTGCGTGATGCCGGATGTGTAGGGCGCTGTGGCCTCGGGCACCCAGCCGGTGCTGGCCAGCCCGACCATGGCAACAAACCCGAATACGAACCATGGCAGCGGTGTCTCTGCGCGGTTCGCCGCGCCACCAGCGCTGAGCCGTTTGCGGGCAGCAAGAAAGCCAAGGCCCAGCACAACGGGCGCCAGCATCATGACACGTGTTAGCTTCGCAATGGTACCGAATTCGCCAGCTTCCTGTCCGCGCGCATAGGCAGCGGCGACGACCTGCGCCACTTCATGGATCGACGCGCCGGTCCACAAGCCGTAGGCCTGCGGCCCCATGTTAAACAGGCCGGCAATCACAGGCATCAGTATCATGGAGAGCGAGCCGAAGATCGTCACACAGGCTACGGCATAGGCCACATCCTCATCATGGGCGCGGGTCACGGTATTTGTGGCAATCACGGCAGAAGCACCGCAGATCGAGCTGCCAGAAGCGATCAACTGCGTTAGCCTTGCATCCACCTTCAACACCCGTCCTAACCAAGTAGTAAAGGCGAATGTGGCCAACAGCGTGGCAATGATAAGCGCAACGCCGAGACCGCCCACGGCGATGACCTGCTGAACGGTCAGTTGTAGCCCAAGCAACACGATACCGGTGCGTAAGATACGTTTGAGGCTGAAGGCGACACCAGCCTTCGCAATTGCGGGCGTCCCGATCAGGTTGTGAAAGGCCATGCCGATTAGAATTGCCAAGATGAGTGGGCTAATCTGATGGACCCCGGGTAAGTGGCGCAGGCCGAATGCAAGCGCCGCAATCAACCCGGCAAGGAAAAGGCCAGGGAACACACTGTGCGCTTTCGTCGTTTGCTGCCGCCTCAGCCCAACGCCACCTTCGTGGATGCTGAAATATGCCATGTAAAGTCCCCTCGTGATTGTTGCAGGGGTATCGTTAGGTGGGCCGCAAATATAATAAAAACTGTTTGTCTGAGTAGAAACCATCGATTTTGCCGAATGGTCAGGCCGCGGTGACAACAATAGGCGGGCGCAGTCAAATCCGAACAGCGGTTTCTTCTTTCGCAGTGCGGATCACCATCATCGTGAAAAACCTGGCAACATTGGTCTGATCCCGGAACAACCTATCGCAAAGCGCGTCGAATTCTTCCATGTCGTGCAGATTTAGCATCAGAACGACGTCGGTCTCGCCCGTAACGGCATAAGCTTGGGATACGGCGTCCTCTGCCACCGCGAGGTCTAGAAAGCGGCGCATGTGCTGTTCGCCATGAAGTTTGAGTTCGACAGTGACCAGCGCCTTTAGTGGTCGTCCCGTTTTCGCAGGGTTCAGGATCGCGACAATGCGGTCGATGATCCCGGTCTTGTGCAGCCGTCGAACCCGCCGAAGGCAGCTAGAGGGAGACAATCCGACCTCTTCTGCCACGCTGACGTTTGACCGTGACGCATCACGCTGCAAAAGGTTCAAAATCTTTCCGTCGAGTTGATCCATGTGTCAGCTTTTCGGTCGGTCCAATTTGCAATAATATTGCACAAGAATGCAATATTTGACCACATATGCGTTATGGGACGCAGTAGAAGGGCCAGGATCATGTTATGGGAATTTTTTTTGATGCCGATCTTCCGCGCCGCTTACCTTAAGACTTTAGAAGCACTGGAAATATACTGGGTGCTACTCCGAGTTATGGTTCCGATCACAATCATCACGGAACTGCTGTCACGCATGGGGGTGATTGAGGCGATCGCTCCTACATTCGCGCCTTTGATGAGCCTTGTCGGGCTGCCCCCCGAGCTTGGTTTGGCATGGCTGAGCGGGATGCTGGTCGGCATCTGGGGGGCGGTCCCTCTGCTCTTTGTTCTTGTCCCGATGGACAGCTTGAGTGTGGCGGATGTGACAGTATTCTCGGCTTTGCTTCTTTTTGCGCACGCTCTGCCGATTGAGCAGAAGATCATTCAGCAGGCCGGGCCTCGAATGCTAACAACCACGGCTCTGCGCATCTTCGGCGGGCTGCTTTATGCCTTCTTGTTGCACAATTTTCTGATTGTCACTGGCTGGCTTTCTGAGCCGGTGAACCCTGCCTGGATTCCGATGAACGCGACTCCGGATTGGGTCGGCTTTTTCATAGGTCTTCTTGAGGCGATGGTTGCCATGTTCTTCATCCTCCTCGCGTTAACTTGGGGTCTTGAGATACTGAAGGTCACAGGCATCCTTGAGCTCGTTATGAAAGGACTCGCGCCTTTGTTGCAGTTGGCCGGAATACGCGGTGAGGCAGGGCATTTGACGGCGGTCGGCCTTTTCTTGGGGATTTCTTATGGCGGAGGCCTCCTCATTCGGGAAGCACGGTCGGGCTCGGTCTCGCCCCGCCAGATCTTCATCTCATGTGTGTTCATGGGGTTTGCACATAGTGTCATCGAGGATACCCTGATTATGGTCGCCATTGGTGCGGACCTTAGTGCCGTGCTCGGGGGGCGGGTCATTTTTGCGGTTGTTGCGACTGCTGCAATTGCGTGGCTCGTTCGGAACGTTTCAGACAGTGCTTTTGCGAGATGGGCATTCAGAACGTCAGGCTCGCATTCAGCTGTCCAGCAAGGAGCGTAGTGATGACTGCCGTTTCTGCGGAGTTAGCCGGCGATTAGCCTCCTGGCTTATCCTCAAAAGGGGCGAGCGAGCTTCAAAGGAGCGATACAAATGAGAAAGGCCATATGGCTGATTGTAGGTGTGGTCGGATTGGGAGGCGCAATGGCCTCCTGCTCCAATAGCCAACGTCTCCTTTGCTTTAACCCAACCGGTTATTGTGGGAGCAGTAGCACGCCAGATCCCGATCGCATCGGAGGTCCTGCTTGGTTTCTCTGGCAGTCGAGCGCCGAGGAACGAATGGCCTATTACCGAAAGGAATGCGCGACCGGTAGTTTGCTGATGGTATCCGATGATGTGACGACATGTGCCCTAAAGCGGATAAAATCCCAGACCCATTCAAATTGCGTTCAGTATTACCTGCCTCCAACCAGACCGAAGGATGCGGCAGAGGAAGCAGAGCGAGACAGGCGTTTTGAAAGCTGTAAGGGGGAGGTTTTGGGGCAGCACGGATTATAAAGAACCACCATGAATACTCAAAATTGTTTGTCCAGCCGTTTGGGTTCCAGGGCGGCATTGGGTTCCCGCTCTTCATACATTTTACAGTTCCCTATTGTAGTGAAGAATTGGCACTTCGTTTGTGAACCCACCATAGAAGTCAGATAGGTATAGCACGCCCACCGAGAGCGTTGACAATCTAAACTCCCAGGGTACGCTTGCTCTATGGTTACGCATGAAAATCATTTCCGGTTTCTGCTTCTGAACCGCCCCCATCCCCGGGGGGCGTACGCTTAAGCGTATCTAAAACCCCCGGGGCCATCTCAAACCTTTCATTGAGACAGCGATCTTTTCTGGGGGACCATCATGTACATCACTAATTCGAAGTATATGCCTACAGGCATTGCCTATCGACCATCTTTCAAATGCCTACCGCTCAAAGGCAGGGTCCAACTGACACGCGCTGACCGGATCGGAGTTGAGCGCTTGTTGAGTCTTGGGCTTACGGAGGAATGCCCGAACCCGACGCTGATCGAGGGTTTTCTGCGACACAAGCTGCGCATGGCGCGGCCCGCGCCCGAACTCACGCCAGCCAACCTCGTCGTGGCAGGCCGGCTTGTTTCCTTTATGGTCAACGGCGGCAAGGCGCGCAGCGGCATGCTGACTTTGGTGCCCGGCGACGATGCAGGATGCATCTCCGTGACGTCCTTCTTGGGGGCGACCATGCTGGGCATGCAAAAGCTGCAGAAAGCCCCTCTGCTGCGCGAAGACGGCTGGATCGACACGCTTGTCGTGCTGGACGTCTGTGGCGCTTAAACGCGCAGGACCTCGGGCGTCTCAAACTTATCAATTCCGAAGGAGTTTTCCATGTCCATCCTATCCAAACCAAGTAGACCCGCCCGTAAGCCCAAGATTGTGCTTAGTAGCACCCGGCTGGCCGAGCTGGAAGCTCTGTCCGAAGGGATGATGCGCCGTAATCCGGAGTTGGCTGAACAACTGGTCGAAGAACTGGGGCGCGCGCGAATTATTACTCCGCAGCGTCTGCGTGCTGATGTCGTCGACCTAGGACGCGAGGTGAAATATCATGACGCGGCAACTGGCAAAGACCATATAGTCACTTTGGTCCTACCACAGGACGCCGACATCTTTAAGGGTCTCGTTTCGGTCATAACCCCCATCGGCATCGCGCTCATCGGCCTGGCAGAAGGCGCTGTGTTTCATTGGGAAACACGCGACGGGCAACGGCGTGAGTTAAAGATCCTTAAGGTTGCACCCGTCGAGGAAGAGACCTTGCAAAGTGTCTAATATGAGAGAGCCAAACATAAGGGTGCGTCAAAACCATGCGCAGCCCGTGCGCGCAGTTCCCTTAGATAAGGTGTTCCGTTCTTCGTCTTTCCCATGACCCAGTATCCTTACTTCTGGGTCTCCGGCAAACAAGGGGCGGTTCAGTTTCGATGTCTTCGAGTTCCAACTCATATTGGGCTGGGTCAATCTTCTCGGATTTCGACTTAAAGAGCGCCTTCTTCAAGGAAGCGATCAATGCCTCAAGCCGCGCTTCGAAAATATTCGGGTTTATCAGAAAATTTTTTGAAAGAAACCCCAAGCAAACGAAGAAGGGCGGCGATTTTTATCGCCGCCCGTGTCCTGCAGCTCGAAATACCGCATGCATCTGCCAAGGCCTTTTCCATTGCCTTCAGCCGCGTGATTTCCTGCCGGATACGGCCATAACGACGGACGAGATGGGCGACCTTTTTCAGTCCGTGCCTCGCCCTCCTCCTGGCTGTCGATACGGACAATCTTGTTGATATAGCGCTCAACGTCGGTCTCAAGATGCGCCAGGAGGAAGGTGATCTTGTTCTTCGTGAAGTTGCGATCGCGGTTGTTCACCGCCTTGCATTTGGCTCACCGTCGATAGCAACGCAATTGCCCTTCAGCACTCCGACCGCCGGCACAGCTCCACGAACTGCGCGCAGGTTCTACAGATCGCTGGCCAGTTGTCGCGCCGGAAATTGGCGATGGTCTTGTGGTCGGTCACCAGGCGGCCGCTCAGCCACATCAGCTCGACATTGCGACCCCTTCGCACTCCAGCCTGCGGCGGGACGGGATGCGGTTCAGATAGCCATAGACGAAGAGCTTCTGCAAGAACAGACGGGTGGTACGGGCCTGTGCAGCAGGGTAAGACGGCCCGATCGTGTCGGCCGAAGCCCCACGCGGCACCACCCAGATGATCCGGGCACACGCCGAGCTCCAAGCGGGGCGGTGATCGGATCGCCTCTTATAGACAAGAAACAAAAATTGTCTCTAAGCCACCGCGTCCGGGCGCTCTCTCAAGAATGAAGAAGGCCGACCCCAGGGGCCGGCCCTTTCTCATGGACGCAGGAGGACGGGCTCTTCCTTCTCCGACCGCGGCGATCGTTCAATTGTCGCTGGATCAATCTCGCACATCGTCAGCTGTGCATTCACCTTTCGTGCGGCCATTCCAGCCCGGAACCACTTCGACGCTTCAGCAATGTTCATCCGCGCGCGCCTCTGGCCTTTTTTCGGCTTCGAGGCCTCCATCACGGCGGCGGCCATCTCATCGATGCGGTATAGCCCACCAGAGACCGGCAGTGGCATCTTGCGCTGTTGAAGGGCCTGACGCTTGACCTCCAGCTTCTCCGCCACGTCGGCCAAGCTGACCAGGTCAGGGCGAACCTCGCGCAGGACAGTGCCTTGCGGCAGCGCCTTGATCAATGCCCGCGCGGTATCGAGGATCACGACCTCTGCGTCGTCCCCTTCAACCTCCAGCTCCACGCCGACCAGGCCAGCCTGGCCTGTGCCCACAAGGGCATCTTCAAAGCCGGCCTCGAAGACGGCGTCGGACAGGGCAAATGCGTCGTGCTCTCCTTCGGGGAGCGCGAAGACCAATTCGAATTCGAATTCTTCAGCCATCGGCTTTCCCTTTGTCCTTTTTCTCAAGCCTCACGCAGGACAGGGCCTTCTGCCTGACCTTCTTCGCGTGCTGCTGCGGGTTCTTGGGTGTGGACCACACCGACATGTTGCAGAACGTGCCGCAGCGGCACTCCTTATCGTTGGCAGGACAGCGGAGAATTCCCCATACGTGCCCTTTGCCTTCAATCAGATTCCATCCGAGAGCTTCCAGCTCCTGGACGACAGCCTCGATTTCCTTCGAAGTGTGCTTCTTTCTTGGCACTGAAGATACTCCCCCCCTCTTAAATTGTCAACCGACAAGTTAGAAGGCCGACAAAAACGTCGCTCCAGATCGCAGTCAGGCTCCAGTACGTCCCACAGCGGTTCACGGGCAGGCCATTGGCGCTATCATCGATTCCGTAAAGGGATACCGGACGGAAGTCTCAGACATCAACGCCCATCGGACCGTTTAAAATGCTGCGGCCTGAATGAATGGCCGGTCGGGGTAAGCCGCTCTGCAGCGTTGGGCCTGCGGGCGAATGTCCGGAGAGGGCCGATGGTGCCGCGATGATAGTATGGGCCGCAAGCTGTCATTTCGGGACTGTTGCATTAACGAAGCCACTTGGCGACGATCATGATTTGGAGGTCGAGCATGCCACGTAAATCACCGTTCAAGCGCCATCGCTTTCCCCGGGAGATCATTCTCTGCGCTATTCGTTGGTATCTGCGATATCCGTTGTCCTACCAAGATGTTGTTGATCTCCTGCGGTCGATCGATCAACAGTCTTCCGCTGGGTCCAGAAGTTCTCGCCTGAACTAACGAAGCGGACTGAGAGGCATCTGCGTCGCGCAAGCGTCGATTGGCACGTTGACGAAACCTACATTCGGGTCGGTGGCAAATGGCGCTATCTCTGGCGCGCCATTGATGCAAACGGTCAAATGGTTGATTTCCGCCTCACCGCCCGGCGGGATGCAAAAGCAGCAAAGGCCTTTCTCAACAAGGCGATCGAGCGCGTGAGACTTCATCGGCCGGTCACCATTGTCACAGACAAAGCCCCGACCTACCGGCGCGTCATCCGCGAGATCAATCATCTATATGACCCGCATTTTGACAGCATCCGGCACATCGACCGAAAGTGGCGCAACAACCTGATCGAAAGCGATCATGCGGCCACCAAACGGCTCCTCGGATACCACCAGAGCTTTCGTTCCTTGCGAACCGCCAGAACGACGCTGAGCGGCATCGAGACCATCCGAACGATCAAGCGAGGTCACATCCACTACAAGCAGCCGGGCGTTCGAGGGGAGATCCAGTTCATCAGCGAACTGTTCGCGGACGCATAATCCAAGGCTCTTCCCTACGCATTCATGGCCTTCGCAAATTAACGCAACAGTCCCGTTCGGAGCACTGCTCGATCGCCGCATCAGGTTTGCGTGGGAAACCGCCGCTGTAGATCCGCAACCTGTTCAGCTGTGAGGGGCCGCGTTTCCATCGCTTGGAGTGCGAGGAATAGTTTTGCGGTCTCCTCCAGCTCCTCGGTTGCATAGACCGCGTCGGACAGCGATTTCGCCGATACAACTGGTCCGTGGTTCGCCAGCAGAACAGCATGATGGTCCGAAGCCATTTCGCC
>Ga0207991_1002388_pt1 | contig 10457 bp, 8 predicted proteins | sample ETN07SmetaG_FD_185786 | JGI IMG/M metagenome (GOLD analysis project Ga0207991, IMG submission 185786) | Marine microbial and viral communities from oxygen minimum zone, Eastern Pacific Ocean - ETNP2014F14-07SV275 (SPAdes) (version 2) | ecosystem: Environmental > Aquatic > Marine > Oceanic ... | reverse complement strand
CTAACCCTAACCCTAACCCTAACCCTAACCTAACCCTACCCTAACCCTAACCTAACCCTAACCCTAACCCTAACCTAACCCTAACCTAACCCTAACCTAACCCTAACCCTAACCTAAACTAGGCGTTGTCGGGTGTGTACTTGCCACACCGGCAGAGCTTCATGGGCCTTGGAGGCTGCCGTCAAGATTCCAACCGCTTCACTTTCCTCGAAAACTAGTTCAACAGGTGCAAGTCCGTGGAGCGGTGGGGGTGCACTCAACTGTGGCAAATACGAGAGGTGTGCATTGTCTGTGGCTGACGAGGCAAGCGCAACACTGGTGAGCGTGCCATTGCTATCAGCAGCGGCCAGGAGGTTGCTGAAGAATGTCGCCCATTCAGACTTCGGCCCGGCCCCTGCTGCTGCCATCGCTTGGTACAGCTGCAGGTGGGGCACATCCAAAACGCTTTCGCAAAAGTTCCAAGATGCTGCTCCAAGCGCGCGTGAAAGGCGCATGCACATCCAAAACACCACACGGTTGCGTCCTCGCGTGTACAGGAAGTGGTCCATGCGCCACGGCTCGCTGTACGGCGCAGACAGAAAGCTGCCGTAGCTGCAGATTTTCGCCGCCGAAACGGTAGCTGGGGCTCGTGCGTTCCCGAGCCGCACCATGCGCTGCTCCATTGGCTCTGAACCGAGTAAGGGCCCTTGCAAGCAAACGCACTCGGCGTTGAGTTGTTCTGTCTCGAGATGATCCAGCAGTGGGCGGCTCAGCTGCAGCCGCCCTACAACACCTGTGTGCCCCGTCATGCACAGCAGGAGGCCTTCGTTGCGCAGGGGAGCGGCCAAGGCGGGGGAAATTTGACTGCGCCCCTCTTCATCTTCCACAAGCACCGTGAAACGCTCTTCCAGTGTCTTGTCCCGCCCGTCGTTGACCGAGCGCCGCAACGCTGCCTGCCAAGCCTTTTGCCGTTTGGTAGGCTTTCGCTGGGTCCATTTATCGGCAAGCACCTCGCCGGCTGCAATGCCGATGGGGGTGACCAGCATAAGCAAATCCAGCAGCGCTGCCTTCTCGGTGCTGGCCCCATCTGCTATTGCCTTGTTGAAGCGAGCTGGCTCCCAAAAATCGGCAGCCATGCCCATGGACTGCGCCAACGCCTTATGTTGGTGCCCATCAGCTCCATTGGCACACCCCACAATGAACGGTGCGTGCACTGGACTGCCGGGTAAGAGGAGCTGGCTTGAGTGTGCGGCTTGAATGACGAGGGATGCCAGCCTTGACAAAACGCCCTCCCGTACTCCCAGCTGAGTGAGCGCAACCTCCATTGGGTGCAGTTTGGTGCGTGCGCTTTTGCCGCCTGAAACGCAGCACTTGTGATTCTCAGGACACAGGTTGATTCCACACCCTGCAGCGTCGCCGTACATGGTGTGCGTGCGCGATCCATCGTGGTGGGTGGCTTCGTTCGAACACTGCAGTACCAACAGCTGCGCTGGATCTGCTTTGGAGACGTGGAACTCCAGACCACAGCACTGAAGCCCATCAGTTTTTTTCCGCTGAATGAGAGCACGGTACTTGCTGGCAGTTGCGTTGCTGAACGGCAGCTTGTGCAGCACGGCTGCGGACGGCCGCTGAGGTGAACCAAGCTCGCGTCCACCCAAGCGCAGCCCCTCCACCTCCTCCTGCTCTCGACGCACAGCCCCAGATGCAGACACAATGATGCGCTCAACGACTACCATGTGCGGCTTTGCCGGGGATGGCACCACGTCGCTGACGTTGCGCTCCACATCCAGGCAAGTAAGCAACAGCGCACCGTCTGCAACTTCGCGGAGAAGCGCCACTTCCTCGGAGAAAACAAACTGAATGTTCCGAGTGTCGGGATTCAACACGGCGTAAATGCCTTTGAGTCCCGCACCAAACGGCAGGGAGCGAGAGGTGTCCATCACTGCCCACTGCAGCAGCTTGTTGTCGAGCACAGCTTGTGTCGGAAAACCCAAGACCGCGGGCATTTCTGACGTCAGGCTTCTTGCAGTTGCACAACTTGGCACGTTCATGTTGGCAACCACAGTGGCCACATCAATGACCACGGTGCGGTTGCGAACCGCTTCGACTGTGCTGTCGTCCGCGAGCACCCCAACTGCGCTCGCTGCGTTGTGCACCTTGGCGTTGAAGCCCAAGGTGAACTCGAACTCCCTGGCGCGTCCCCACGACGCAGCCGCTTGTTGGATATGGTGAATCAGCTTGGGCACAGCCTTGGTGCGCAAGATGAGTGCTGCATCAAGCTCGACCAACTGTGTGCGGAGGCCGTGCACACATCGATCGATGATATGAGCTTCAGCGCCCCCACCCAGTGACTGGTTCACCACACTCATCATGGCCTGCGTTGCTGCGTGCGGCTGTACAGCCCGTATGGCTGCCTCAACCTCTCCACGCGTGTCGGTGTTCCCAGTGAACACAACGAAGGCCCGGTCTGTGCGGCCAGCGCGCAGCGAGTAGGTGCTCTTCTCATCCCAGGCCCGCTGCGTTGACAGGTAGTCAAACAGGGGGCCGTTTTGCAGCTTGCCTTGCGTGCGCACGGCACTGCGCGCCTCCCGACGCTTGGCAAGCGCATTGGCCGTGAGAATGCGCCCCCCCTCGTCAAACACAAATACGGACAGCGGCAAGGCCCGCTCTGGAAATCCCATCACGGGGCCGCAGGTCCATGGAGACAGTGCGCACTGGACAGCCGTTGACGCGAGATGCACGTCCACGTCCAAGGCTGTACGCCCCGGCAGTGCCGTCACTGTGTCGCTGCAGCTTAGCTGCAGCGTGCTCTGCCCGAACACTTGCACCTTGGCGCTCTCCTGTGCTGCAGGCACCGGTGTCAGCAGACAGGCAACGTCACCCCATGGGCAGAACAGCTTCGGGAAAACCGCTCTGGCAGCAGTGGTTTTTCCCGTGCCCGGCTTGCCTATCCAGAAGGCTGCCACCGGCCCATCGGCCTGCATGCGCAGGGAGTACGCCATCGCACACACCTGCACGCCGTGCACCGCCAAGTATGGTGTTGCAGAGGTGCACACTAGACTCAGGCCGCGGAACAAGGGCCCAAGTGGCAACTCCGCCACGTGGCTAGAGCCCAGCAGGGTGGCTTTGGTGCCCCAGCCCATGCACTGCCGCAGTGCAGTGTTCCATGGGTTGGCATCCGGCAACGCCAAGCATCCAGCAATGGTGGCCAGGGGACCGCTGGATCGCACAGCCAGCACCGCCTTGGCCAGTTTGCGGTACGTCAGGGCCTGCAGCTGCTCCCCGCACGCGGCCACGACGGCGTGAGCTGCGCGTTTCAAAGCCAGCAGCTCGCCACAGAAAAAATCAGTGACCAGCATAATGTTTGAAACGCTGTGCATCGGAAAACCTGCCAGGCCCTCCTCAACGGCGTCCACAACAGCGTCCTCGCTTTGCAAAGGCAATGGAGCAGCAAGCCAGTCCCCCCCATCCCCAACGATGCGCTGCCCCCCCGTGTGCATGTACGCTTGCAGGATTGGCGCGTCGAACATCAGCTGCAAAGCCATGGTGGCCTCTTCGGGGTTGGGAGCCTTGCGCCGGCCTTCCCCGTCATCCCCGGCACCGGAGTGCGCCAAGGATGCACTGTACGAAGAAACTTCGTAAGAGGCCTTGCGGGCAGTGCTCAGGGCATTGTCAGCATGCTGCAAAATACTGCCCGCCCATAGTTGCACAAGCGGGGCCAAGCCAACCAGCGCCTGCTGGGCCTCGCTCACTGCCCCGTGCAGGTCGCTGCCAACGTCGCCCGTGAGGTGGGCAACCACCTCCTCCTCGGACAGCTCATCCCACTCGCCATGCAGGCGAGCAGCTGCACACTGCATGTCCTCGGCATCAGCGCCCAGGTCCACCGGCGACTCGGGAAGCAGTCCAAAGTCGGAGTACTGCTCCCAGGGCTCAGCCTGCGAACCAATAACGCATGCGACAATGTGTTGCGCTGGTTTGTCTAGGAGCTCACCTCCAAAGGCAAGCGACCACGCTGCAAGCTCGCAGCGCCTTGCGCGACATCGTAGCCAGGCGAATTCTGCACAGAGGTAAGAGCGGTGCTGCCAATGTCTTTAATGCTCACACAGCAGCACATACCTCAAGCAGTGGGTCGTTCCCCTCGGCTGCGTGCGCTGCATCATGTGCAGCATCCGCCTGCGCTGCGCCCTCATCCTGCGCGAAGTCCTGCTCGACGTCCAGCATAGCCAGGTCTTGTCCACCAATTTCGTCCAGCTCGGCCTCGTCCTCCGCTGCGTCCTGCGCGGCCTCGTCCTGTGCAGCGTCCAGCTCGGCCTCGTCCTGCGCTGCGTCCTGCGCGGCTTCGCCCTGCGCGGGCTCGGCCTGTGCGGAGTCCTGTTCGGCGCCCTTTTGCACAGCGCCGTCCTGTACAACGTCCTGTGTTGACGATAAATGGTGTTGCTGGTGACGGGGTGGCTGAACCTCAAGCGCGCGCACCTCCAAAAGCGGGTCACTGCGCCCTGCTGCATGCGCTGCGTTGTGAACAGGCTCTAGGGCAGCTCCTCGTGCTGATGACTCCTGCAAGGGGGACAAAGTAGTGTAGCTGAGAGCGCAAAACGGTCATGATGGCGCATAATAGCGCGTGAACGCTTGCCTGCAGGCCGCGGTGCAAGTCAACGCAGCACTGCCAGACAAGCGAAGAAGCCACAATTTGATTGAGCTTTGCTTTTGAACACAATACTGCAGCCGCCGATTCAATTCACTCACTTCCAAATATCGAGCACGCTTGCCTCCCCGTTTTTTGCGGGATTTCGAGCGCCCTGAGCGAGCTGCACTTTGGCGTGCTGGCGACCGGAACGCGGCACCTGCACAAACAGAAAGCAAATAAATGACAACAATATTGTAGCACGTGCTAGATCAGGGCGCTATTGCTGGTAAATGTGTGCCCTCACTGTTGGACGGCGCGGAATTTGGCAGTGTCGGCACGATGAACAAATGCAACCTGGCGTTGTACAAAGCGAACACGCCACATTTAGACCGCCATGCAATCACAAACGATAACTTCTTTGTGCTCACCTATGGATCGCGCATTTGGTGACGATGCAGCGCCTTCAACAGGATCACTCAAGCGGCGTTTTCGGCCACGTTGCATCACCTGACGGGCAAGAGCGCCTGCGGCTCGACCAGACAACATTTTGTTGTGCGTTGGCAAAAAAGCTTTCAGAACCCCAAAGAAATACCTGGAGGACCAAAAAATAAAAGTGCAGTGCGCTTGGATCGCCCAGTTTTGTCGTGCGCCATGCAGCAGCTCCAGCCTTCGCTGCGAGGTACGGGGGGGGTCGCCAGATACGGTCCAACTAGCCGGCGGGCGGTCACAGGGGTGTTTCAAATTAGGGCATTTTGAGAATCAATTTCCAGATGCATTCCGCTGGTGCACGGCACACGTGTCACACTGGTACTCTCACCGCGAGATGGCCACTTGTGTCGGCCACGGCGGGAAAGTGTCAGGCAAGCTCGGCATGCACCGTGAGTGGGTCCGGATCCACAGCCTGTTGAACTGCTGGGTGGACTCTGCCTTGTCAAGGTGCTTGTTAACACCAAAAAGATGTGATTGGCACGCTGTGGGAGGGATGTCCGGGATTGCGTGGCGCTCGGTGTGTCAGCGTTTCACGCGTGTTTCGCGTGTTGCGTCATGCACACTGTGTCATACGCTGCAGGAAAGCCCCAACACGCAGAGCACGAGCGCAGACCAGGGAGCCACAGTCAATGGGCGCATACAAGGCCAAGCTTGCCCGGCTTGCCCTTGTCTCTGACAAGTGCCTCTTCAACGATGCAGGTGCGGGGCACTCGCGCTGCAGGAGCGCAACAGGATGCCGCAGCTGCACCCTGCTCGTGCACATCGAGCCAGAGACAGCTCGCTGTGTACAGTGCAGTTAAGCGCCGCCTCTGATCAGGCTTTGGCTCACCGCACCAGCGGCACAGGCAGCTGCACCTCCAGTCAGTGACGCGGGAGCTGTGTCGGTCTTGGCTCATTATTGCTGCGTGCGGAAAATTTGGAGGAAAGATGCCATCCGGCATTCCAGCACCCACCTTTTCGTTCGCTGGTCAAGCCGGACAGGCTTGCTGCCAGGCCAGCAAGGGCCTTCCGGCGCACACTAGCAGCTCGGCAGCCGTGCGCAAGAAGGCAAGGGTCCGTGCTGCGTGCGAGCCCACTGCGTTGTGGCACTCGTGCCGAAAATTATCAGCATTCACGGTGTGGGTGGCTGGGAAGGCTGCGCAGCACGCTGGCGCCGATGCGACAGGGATGGCTCCCACGCAGACCTCGACGCCCTGCTGCGCCGCTGAACGGGACAGGCTTCAGTACACCCCCCCCAGGCCCCCACGCACGCACTGCGTAGCACAGGCCATCCACCACCACCAGCGCCTCCGTCTCGGGGGCGTCCACCCTGCCCCTCACAGCGCAGACCCCGGGGACTGCGTGCCCGTTTTCCACGGCCACACACCCTGCGCAGGTGCCGCAGTGGTCACCTTGCGCTAGTGTCACAGAACGGGCTACCAAGAACGTCACCGAATAAGGCTGCTACATGCGGGCGTCGGGCCAGGGTGGCTTCGCAGCACGTGCTGGACACCTGCTCGCCAGGTGCTCAGGGCAAGCCGCGAGCGTCGTGCCAGCTTGCTGGGGCTTCACACCGTGGAATTTTTGCTCACCTTGTTAGCCATTGAATCACTCGTCACTCAAAGCGGCGGGGTCGTGGGATGAGGTGCATGCGCCGTACGACACGGTGTTTCCCCGGAAGGCTTGGCGTGCTTGGCAGAGCCATCTGGATCCAAGAAAGGCCAGCCTACAAACGACGCGCACATGGACGTGTCCTGTGCTGTGCATGACTGGGCAGGCGTTGCTATGACGGAGAATGGTGCAGAACCAAGGGCGGGGGGAAGAGCGCCTCGCGCCCCCCCCTTCGAGGTGCCCATCCGTCATGGCCAGTTCAGCTGGGCGCGCGGGTCATCCAGATTCCGGATTCGTGATGCCGGTGGTCAGCGCCAGCACCGCAACAGTGCTTCTAGGCACTGGGAAAACGCGATGGCGCGCTGGTGAGGCGTGCCCGGGCTCTGGTGTCGTTGGGTGCGCCGACGTTTCGCGTGTGTTTCGCACTCAGCGTGATGCACATCATTGCGCATGCTGCAGGCTCGCAAAGGCGGCTGGTTGTGGTGTGAAGCAGTCACACGGTCACAAGTTTTCCTTCTACACACTGCAGGATGCAGGTCGTGTCCTTGTGCCGTTCCCCGTCTTTGCGTGTTGGCAGCAGCGCTTTGCACGGCTCGTCAAAGACCTCGGAGCACCGCTTTGCAGCATGCGTGCAGACCAGGCGCAGCGACGGATGCACGCAGATTGCGCCAAACTGTCGCGGCTTGCATTCGCTCACAGGCTGGTCATCGGGGTGCAGTTGCGTGGCACTCAGCCGGCGTGGCTCACCGGCGAAGCGCGGCAGCCTCGAGCTCGTGAGAGCAGCGCGTCTTCATCCAGTGCACACCACAGTGCGCAAAGCAGTGAGCGTTCGAGGGCACACGGTATGCACTGAGTGCGCCGATCGCTGCGCCGGCACAAGCTTCAGATGCACACTGCACCCCGGGCCAGAGGCAGTGGCATGGCAACCCTTGCTGAGGCCTTTGGACGCCCTGGAGGCGCTGCGCAGGCCATTTGGTGTGAGCGTCGCAAAGTGCATCACTGCACTCTACGTACAGGTGAACAGAGCAGGCAACGCAGCATGGGGTGCAAGGTGGACTCTCCAGCCTGGCAGCGCCATGTCGTACAACGGGCGCTACAGCGGGGCTTCAAATCACTTGCATCACTGCGAAGAAGGCGCCCACTCTGGATCAAAAGCAACTTGTGGCGGTGCTGGGCATTGTCTTGAATTCTCCACTGCGCGGGAAGAGTGGAGCACCGGGGACACCCGCACCATGCCCGTGGCGCCAGGCCATGGGTAGGGGCCTCGCACGTGCACATTGCACCGGCTGTGGCTCTGTGCACCCGAGCCAAGTGGGGGGATGCATGGGAGGCACCATAAGCCGTCACTCAGCACACCCGCTGCCCACTGATTGCCGGGAGTCGGCCCAGAGCAATGGCCAAGCTTATTTTCGTTTCGGGGGCGGCGGGCGTATACCTACCAGGGGGGCGCCCGCCTTGCGCCCAGAGAACGCACTGATTCACGGTTGAGGCAGAGCTGGGCCCAAGACAGATCTGTCCCAAGGACGCAGGCACTGCTGCGCGATGCCTGCTTTTTGCCGTGAGCCCCCCCTGTACTCCTGCACCTGACTCGCAGAGCCAAGGCCTCAGTTGCACAGAAAGCCGCTGCGCATACCAACGTACATGTTCCCCACGAGCAGAATAGCTGTGCTAGAATGGGTATGGATAAACAGTGGGCCACGCTGCGCGTGGGCGCAAAAGACCCGGCCAAGCTGCTTCGGAAAAAAATGCAGCGCCCAGAGATTCGAACCACTGATTAACAGCATACTAACCGCGCATGTTACCAGCGCACCACTTGCTGCCAAAGGGCCGCGCGCAGTTTACGATGGCCCTGTGACCAGCACGGGCTTTTTGCGCGCGTGCCAGCTGCCGCAACCTTAACCTTAACCTTAACCATAACCTTGACGCGCCAGCGGCGCGCACCAGGAGGAGTCACCACAGACGCGCCCGCGCCAGCACCAAAGCATCACACGCGGTTGCGTGCGCGCAACCACACAAAGCCGATGCGCAATTACCAACAATGAAGAGTGTTTCCTTCCCGTGTGGCGCGCATTTTTTCGCCGCTCCATCTGCGCGCGGGCGCCAGCACTGCCTGCGCCCACAAGCACACGCGGCGCACCGTAACCATAACCATGACCGTAACCTTAGCGCACCACCAGGTGCGCACAGCCTTCACGCCATGCTGGCGCGCCCATTTCTCGGCAATGCTGCCCGCGCAAACCACGTTGACAACACCCGCGCGCGCATCGTCGCGGCACTGCCCAAGCAAGTAAACGCGCCCCAGTTTCACACTGCGCCCAATTGTGACACAGTGCGTGCGCCCACTTTCACACAGCGCAACGAGGAATGCATTGCGCACTGGCTGCGCCCACAAGCCCACGCGGCGCACCGTAACCATAACCATGACCGTAACCTTAGTGCACCAACAGGCGCCCGCAGCGGCGTGCCATGTTCGCGCGCCCCATTGACGCCGTCTATGCCAGCTGCTGTTGGTGCTGCGCGCCATTTCCGCGCCGCACAAAATCATCGCAGCGCTGTGCGCCCATTTCGCACACACCCGCCGCGCCAGCGTTGCACAGCTGTGCGCCCCATTTCCGCGCCGCGCACAATCATCGCAGCGCTGTGCGCCCATTTCGCACACACCCTCCGCGCCAGCGTTGCGCAGCTGTGCGCCCCATTTCCGCGCCGCGCACAAACATCGCAGCGCTGTGCGCCCATTTCGCACACACCCTCCGCGCCAGCGTTGCACAGCTGTGCGCCCCATTTCCGCGACGCGCAAAGTCATCGCAGCGCTGTGCGCCCATTTCGCACACACCCGCCGCGCCAGCGTTGCGCAGCTGTGCGCCCCATTTCCGCGCCGCGCACAAACATCGCAGCGCTGTGCGCCCATTTCGCACACACCCGCCGCGCCAGCGTTGCGCAGCTGTGCGCCCCATTTCCGCGCCGCGCACAATCATCGCAGCGCTGTGCGCCCATTTCGCACACACCCGCCGCGCCAGCGTTGCGCAGCTGTGCGCCCCATTTCCGCGCCGCGCAAAGTCATCGCAGCGCTGTGCGCCCATTTTTCCGCAGCCATCTGCGCCGCAATCTTCTTGCTGCGCCCCATTTTTCCGCAACGATCTGCGCCGCAATCTTCTTGCTGCGCCCCATTTTTTCGCAGCCATCTGCGCCGCAATCTTCTTGCTGCGCCCCATTTTTTCGCAGCGATCTGCGCCGCAATCTTCTTGCTGCGCCCCATTTTTTCGCAGCGATCTTCGCCGCAACTCTTCTTTGCTGCGCCCCATTTTTCCGCAGCCATCTGCGCCGCAATCTTCTTGCTGCGCCCCAATTTTTCACAACGATACTGCGCCGCAGCAGCCATGCAACTCCTCTTTGCTGCGCCCCATTTTTGCAACGCTGTCCGGCAAACCTCCTCGGCGCGCCCAATTTCATTTCCCAGTGGTGAAAACCACTCTACGCGAGCGCGCTGCCCTGCGTCGCGCAAATATCAAGACTGCTCTGAAAGAGCCAACACGCACTTCTCATCTAGTGCCCAAAACACTTTCATTTTCTTCACAAAACTCCTTAAGGTACTGAAAAGAGTGAAACCCGGTCGGCAGGATGCAATACCCTAACCTAACCCTAACCTAACCGGCAAGAGGCCGATGGAAGCGGAGAAATGGTGCGCAGCCTCGCTGAGCGCCAAGTATACTACTTTAACCAGCCAGCAAGCGCTGCGCGCCAGATGGCATAGCACCAAGAATGGTATTATCATGTC
>Ga0207991_1002384_pt1 | contig 10462 bp, 10 predicted proteins | sample ETN07SmetaG_FD_185786 | JGI IMG/M metagenome (GOLD analysis project Ga0207991, IMG submission 185786) | Marine microbial and viral communities from oxygen minimum zone, Eastern Pacific Ocean - ETNP2014F14-07SV275 (SPAdes) (version 2) | ecosystem: Environmental > Aquatic > Marine > Oceanic ... | reverse complement strand
AAGCTGGTGATTGCACCCAGCAATACCGAGATCGCCGCCTTCATTCGAGATCTCAAAGACCGACTGGTAGCGAAATACAGTCCGGAAAATAATGAGCGAGTGGCGTTCGGGCAGTTGCGTGCAGCCTGCAGGGGCAATGATCTTATCTTGCTACGGACGACCCTGATACAGTGGTGTAATCACTTTATCGATAAGCGACGGGTGCATAGCATGGAGGACATCCTGCAACAACATCAGGCCCCGGAGCTACACGCTCCAGCCCAGCAGATACAGAGCACGCTGTTCAGTCACGAGTCGGGGCAAGACAGAGACTTCGACACCCGGGCGCTGATTATCCTGGTTGTTGGACTACGCAGGCAGAAGCTTAGGCAGAACAAGCGTAATCGGCGTCAGCAACAATATGCCCTACCCCCGCTGTATAAAACTTCCTAGCGTACCGCAGTACGCGTTTCTGATTTCCTGGCTTAAGCTGCCATGAGCGTATCCAGGCTGGTTTACTCGACGGCCGGCGATGACCGTTGTCCCCATTGTCAAAAATCCCTGCGCAAGTGCCGCTGTGAGGCGGTAGAGGAACAGAGTTTAACGGCACCGGGAAGCATAGTGATAAGCCGCGAAACCAAGGGCAGAAAAGGCAAAGGCGTCACCCTCGTACGCGGCTTGGAAGTTCCTGACTCCGAATTGAAGTTGTTGGCGAAACAACTTAAAACCCTGTGTAGTTGCGGCGGTGCGGTGAAGGCGGGGGTGATCGAAATCCAGGGAGATCATCGCAGGGCGATTGAGCAAGCATTGAAGAAACAGTTTCCCAGCGTCAAGATCATACGTGCCTGAATGCGAATCAGGCCTGGCTAATTGCCAGGGTAACTGGATTCTGGGTTGCGGTTACGAGAATGGCTCGGACCGGACCCGGTCAGGCATCGTTATGCATGTCTGCCACCAGGTTTTTCCCCTTCGCGTGACCGCCTTTTTTCCTGGATTTTTTCGCGGCATCGTTGCGGACACTCTCCAGTCGTTTTAAATAGACTTCGTCCACATCGCCAGTAATATATTTGCCGTCGAAAACAGAACATTCATAGTGGCTAATATCCGGATTCCCTTCCGCCGCCGCAGCAATCAAATCATCCAGGTCCTGGTAAATCAACCAGTCCGCGCCGATCAGTTCCTCAACTTCCGCATCGGTTTTTCCGGCCGCGATTAACTCCGATGTCGCCGGTATATCGATACCATAGACATTCGGGTAACGCAGGGCTGGTGCTGCAGAGGCGAAATAAACCTTGTTGGCGCCGGCATCCCTCGCCATTTGAATGATCTCCTTACCAGTGGTTCCCCTGACGATGGAGTCATCTACTAGCAGTACATTCTTCCCCCGAAATTCCAGATCAATGGCATTGAGCTTCTGTTTGACGGATTTTCGTCGTTGGCTCTGGCCGGGCATGATGAAGGTTCGCCCTATATACCTGTTCTTGACAAAACCTTCCCGGTACTTAAGGTCTAACCTGTTCGCCAATTCCAGTGCCGATGTGCGACTGGTATCTGGAATCGGGATCACCACATCGATATCATGCTGCGGACGAATTTTTTGTAGTTTGTCACCGAGTTTGACGCCCATGCGCATCCTGGCTTTATACACGGAGATACGGTCCATCAGGGTGTCGGGTCGAGCAAAATAGACATGCTCGAATATGCAGGGCGTGTGCTGCCCGGGCTCTGCGCAAATCTGGGTATGAAGATTACCCCTGACATCGATATAGACTGCCTCGCCAGGCGCCACGTCTCTTACTATAGAAAAACCCTGGGAGTCCAGCGCCACACTCTCCGAGGCGATCATGTATTCAACGCCGTTATCGGTGGTTCTGCTGCCGAAAATCAGGGGGCGAATGCCATTCCTGTCCCTGAGTCCGACGATGCCATATCCGGCCAGCATAATCACAGCGGCGAAACCACCGCGACAGCGTTTGTGAACCCCGGCAACGGCCGCAAAAATATCCGCGGAGCCCGGCTCCATCTTGCCGCACTTCTGCAGCTCATGGGCAAAGACATTCAGGAGTACTTCGGAATCAGAATCTGTGTTGATGTGGCGAAGATCTGATTTAAACAGGTCCCGGCTAAGTTCAGAGATATTAGTTAGATTACCGTTATGGGCCAGACTAAGACCATAAGGGGAGTTCACATAAAATGGTTGTGCCAGCGCCGGACTCGAGCTTCCCGCAGTGGGGTAACGAACATGGCCGATACCCATCTGTCCGGTCAGCCGTCGCATATGACGCTCACGAAACACGTCTTTGACCAGGCCGTTATTTTTCCGTAGGTTGAGCTTGCCATTGTCGCTGGTCATGATGCCGGCAGCATCCTGCCCCCGATGTTGCAGCACGGTCAGCGCGTCATAAAGACAAATGCCCGCGTCTGCGCCCACTACCACCCCTACCAATCCACACATACCATGCTCCAAGATTAACTAATTCGCCTGTAACATCGGTTCGATGCTGTCATCGTCTCCAAGTAACTGCCTCGACCACTCGATCGCGGCCAACCCGTGCGGGATTAGCCTGGACTGCTGCCATTGCTCTGTCTCGGAGACGAATAATCCGGTAATGAATATGATTACCAGCACGATGATGAGGCCCCTGGCAACACCGAAGGCTCCGCCTAGTAATCTGTCTACCAGTTTCAAGCCAACAGTAGTCAGCAACTTCGATATATAGTGCGTAATCAGCGTGCCCAGCATCATTACTATGACAAAGAGTATGGCAAACGCTGTTACATACCTGACGCTATCGCTTTCGATCAGGATAAGCAGCCAACTTGCCAACATCCCACTGTACACCCTTGCAATGACTAAAGCTGCGATCCAGCTCAGTAATGAGAACACCTCCTTAATCAAGCCACGCCAGAGGCCATACAGGCTGGATATGCCTGTTACCACCAGGATTGCCACGTCGACTTCATTCATGAGCAGCGATTACACCGCCTCTGCCAGGGTACTGGACTCAAAGCTGTAGCAGTTCGTAAGCGACAACCATGCCCGCGAGTTGAAACTGCGCCTGTAGCTCGGTCTGCGTCTCATCCGCCCTTGCCCGTACCACCCAGGGACCTACCAGCACTCTGCTGCGTCCGCCCTGATCGCCGACGACACTGCGAATATAGGCCTTATAGCCTGCACTTTGCAGCCTTGCCAATAAGTTCCTGGCATTCTCCACATCGGCGAAGGATGCCAGCTGCACCACCCAGGCCTGGGGCAATCCGGCTCGGTCGAGCTGCGGTACTTCACGACTGAATACCGGCTCAGATGTAGTTCCCCCAACGGATTCGGGGGCGGCTTCCACCGCAATCGGGACCTCTGCACCAGCTGCGTCGTTACTGGCGGGCGACGCCAGCTCTGCTTCGCGTTCGGTTTCGGTTTCGGTTTCGGCAATTATTATGGGTCGACTCTGCACCGGCTCGGGCAAGATCGAAACCTGGGGTGAGTCCGGAATGCGGCTCGTCATCGCCGGCTCATAACTACCCTGACCGTCGAAGACGATGGGCAGAAAGATAAACGCCAGCGTCAACAGCACGACCGTACCAACAATTCTTTGTTTAGCACCCTGATTCAATTTACCAAACTCCAAGATCCCGGGCTTATCCCGGCCTCGTTACCATTACCGACTATGGCTCTGCCAGGGCCGGTATTCGTCCGTCGCCTGGGTCAGATTACGTACCGCGGCCACGGTGTGAAACGAGCCCGTCACCAGGATCAATTCCTGCTCGCCAGCGCCATCGGCATCGCAGGCCGCCCGATAAGCTGTTGTGACAGATTCGAAGCGTCGCAATTGCACCGTCCCCGCTGCCTTTTGCACGCGCTTTTCAGCTTCGGCTGAGGGCATGCTGCGGGCCTCATTAACCTGCGCAATATACCAGATGTGGAGGCAGGATTCTAAGGCAACTACCATATCTTCTATTTCTTTATCTGCCATCACCGCTATGACTCCAGTGATGCGCCCGATCTGTGGATGCTGCTGTCGCAAGCAGTGTAGATTGACAGCGAGCAATGCCGCCGCCGCAGCATTATGAGCGACGTCCAGCACCACCAATTTACCGGAGACTGTATCTCGACGTAATTCGAAGCGGCCTGGGAGGGCAACCGATTCCAGTGCCAAGCCGATGGCGCTATCGGCAACATCGAGGGGTAGTAATTTAATCGCCTGCAAAGCGGCCGCCACGTTGTCCAGCGCAAGTCTGGGCACCGGCAATGCCTCCAGTAGGAAGGCTATTTCGCCTGCACCCTGCCCCTGCCATTTCCAGTGGGCTTGGGAAATGGAAAGCGTGGCCTTGAAGTCTTTCTCGAGCATGAATACTTGCGCCCCGACTTCCCGAGCCCGGTCGAGAATGCTCTTGGGCGGATTATTGCTACCCAGTATCGCTGGGATATTGCCGCGCAGGATCCCGGCTTTCTCCCGTCCGATATTTTCAACGCCGCAGCCCAGCCAGTCCTCGTGGTCCCGGCTGATATTGGTGATAATGGCGATATCAGGATCGATAATATTAACGGCATCCAGGCGCCCACCCAAGCCTACCTCCAGCAGGGCCACATCGACTTGCGCCTGTTCGAATATCCATAGCGCCGCCAGGGTCGCGAACTCGAAATAACTGAGGGAATCGGCCCCGCGGCATGACTCGACTAATGCCAGTGCCGCACTCAATTTTTCGTCACCGCAGGACTGTCCATCGACCCTGAAGCGCTCATTAAAGCAGTGCATATGGGGCGATGTGTAGGCGCCGGTGCGATAACCGGCTTGTTGCAGTATCGCTTCCAGGCAGGCAACGCAGGAGCCTTTGCCGTTGGTACCGGCAACGGTAATCACATAGCGCCCTGGTCGAGTAAGGTGCATACGATCGGCAACCCGGCGGCTGCGATCGAGGCCCAATTCAATCTCTCGGGGATGTACAGCGGCAATGTGCTGGAGCCAGGAATCGAGGGAAGCTTGGCTGTTCTCGCTCATCGCCGCTTAAGTTACTTCAGGATTTGCCATGCTGGAAATACATTAGCTTTTCCAGTATGGAGGAAATTTTGACGCGCATGTCGCGGCGATGGAGGATCATATCGATGGCGCCGTGTTCTAACAAAAATTCACTGCGTTGGAAGCCTTCGGGTAGTTTGACCCGCACTGTCTGCCGAATCACATCCGGGCCGGTGAAGCCGACCAGGGCATTAGGTTCGGCGATGTTGATATCACCTAACACCGCCAGGGAAGCAGATACGCCACCGTAGACTGGATCGATAAGCACCGATATATAAGGTAGAGAATGCTGTTTCAGTCTTTCCAGTGCCGCCGAGGTTTTGGGCATCTGCATCAGGGAAATCAGCGCCTCCTGCATCCGCGCCCCACCACTGGTAGAAAAGCAGACCAGGGGCAATTTCTCCTCGATACAGGTATTTACCGCCTGGGTAAACTTCTCCCCGACCACGGCCCCCATGGAGCCACCGATAAAACCAAATTCGAAGGCTGCCACGATCACCGGCGTAGCTTTTACCTGGCCTTTCACCACCACCAGGGCGTCCTTCTCACCGGTGCGTTTTTGCGCCGCTATGATCCTGTCCTTGTATTTTTTCAGATCCTTGAATTTCAGCAGATCGACCGGCTCCAGATCCGTATACAGTTCTTCCTGCCCGTCCTCGTCCATAAACAACTCGATACGGCGCCTGGCACTGATGCGCAAGTGATGGTCACATTTGGGACAGACATCATGATTTTCATCCAGTGATTTCTTGTACAGCACGGCATCGCAGCGGGGACACTGCTTCCAGATACCTTCCGGCACATTGCCCTTGGCCTTGCGCTTGCTCTGCCCTGATACGGTGGAGATAGAAGGTAATAATTTATCTATCCAACTCATATACTTACCAATATATACATAAAGTTACACGCTTTACTTAATGTTATCTATAGCAGTTCTGACGATACTGATAATCTCAGCAACGTCATCGATGTGTGAGGCGCTATCTGTTATATCGGTTAATGTTGCGATCTGCTCAACCAGGGCACTACCGATAACGACGCCGTCAGACAGTGCCGCCATGGCGCGAGCGCTGTTTGCGTCTCTTATACCAAAACCGATGACGATGGGTAAATCGGTGAGTGCCCTTAGACGTTCGATATTGGCCTGTACTGAATCATAATCCGTCAGCGCGGCACCAGTTACGCCCTTTAGAGAGACATAGTAGAGGTAGCCACTGGTTTGCGCGGCAATCAGTTTGGCCCGTGCTGGACTGGTGGTGGGCGCCACCAGGAAAATCAGATCGATGTCTGCCCCCTGCAGCAGGGCGTCTAGGTCGACAGCCTCGGCCGGCGGCATATCGACGACCAGGACACCGTCAACGCCCGTCTCTGCGGCCGCCTCCACGAAAGCCTCATAACCCATAATTTCCAGCGGATTTAGATAACCCATCAAAACCACCGGTGTGAGTGCATCCTGCTGACGGAAACGGCTTACCAACTGCAATACCTTGACCAGGCTGGTAGCCGACGCCAGGGCGCGCTCGACGCCGCGCTGGATTACGGGACCGTCTCCAGAGGGATCACTGAAGGGTACGCCCAGCTCGATGATATCGGCGCCCCTGATGACCAGGTCGTGCATGAGCGCAAGCGTCGTGTCCAGGTCCGGATCACCGGCAACCAGGTAAGGAATCAACAATTTGCGGCCGGACTCTGACGCCCGCGCGGTGGTCTCTCGAATACGACGCATAGGGGCTACAACTTGATTCCTTCGATGCGGGCCACGGTTTCTATGTCCTTGTCGCCGCGACCGGACAGATTCACCACCAGCGTCTGCTCCGATGCCATCTGCGCAGCCAACTGCATGGCGAAGGCTATTGCATGACTGGACTCCAGCGCCGGGATAATTCCTTCCAAGCGGGTCAGATCATGGAAGGCCTGCAATGCCTCCTGATCGGTGGCGCTAACATAGTGTACGCGCTTGAGATCCTTTAGCCACGCATGTTCGGGGCCGACGCCGGGGTAATCGAGTCCGGCAGAGATGGAATGGGTGTCCATAATCTGACCGGCGTCATCCGTCATCAGGTAGGTCCGATTGCCGTGCAGTACACCGGGAATACCGGCACTCAATGGCGCTGCATGGGCACCGGTCGCTAGTCCGTGTCCGCCAGCTTCGACGCCGTACATGGCAACTTCCTCATCATCCAGAAAAGGATGGAACAAACCGATAGCGTTGGAGCCGCCACCGACGCAGGCGACTAGAGCCTGGGGCAGTGCACCAGTTTGCTGCAGGGCTTGCGCCCGCGCTTCGCGGCCGATGACACATTGAAAATCACGCACCATCTGTGGATACGGATGGGGACCGGCCACCGTGCCAATAATATAATAGGTGTTGTCAACGTTAGTTGCCCAGTCACGCAGGGCCTCATTCATGGCATCTTTCAGGGTTCTCGATCCCGACTGCACGGCGACAACGTTCGCGCCCAGTAATTTCATGCGAAAGACATTGGGAGCCTGGCGTATTATATCCTCGGCACCCATATAAACGTGACACTCCAGGCCCAGCCTGGCGGCCACTGTGGCGCTGGCAACACCATGCTGTCCGGCGCCGGTCTCCGCGATGATGCGGGTCTTGCCCATGGCCTTCGCCAACAATGCCTGGCCGATAGTATTATTGATTTTGTGGGCGCCGGTGTGGTTTAGATCTTCACGCTTCAAATAGATTTTGGCGCCAGCACAGACCTCGGTTAAGCGCTGTGCGAAGTACAGCGGCGAAGGCCGACCCACGTAATGCTTCAGTTGCGCATCGTATTCACGCCAGAAGTCCCGTTCCTGCGAGAGCCTGGCGTAAACTTCGGCCAGTTCCTCTACGGCACTGATCAAGGTTTCGCCGACGAAGACTCCACCGTATGGGCCAAAATGGCCACTGGCATCGGGCCCGTCAAATGCCGATGTATTCACTTCGCTGTCAGTCACCCCTAGCCCCTGCTACGAACCTTTGCATCTTCTGTAAATCCTTAATGCCATGACGGGCCTCCACGCCACTGCTGACATCGACGCCGTAAGGCTGCACCTGTGCCACTGCTGTCTCCACATTAGCCGGGTCGAGACCGCCCGCCAGCACCAGCTTGACACCACATTGACGGCGAACCGCCGCTGCCACAGCCCAGTCAAATGTCTTGCCGGTGCCACCTGGTACTTTTTTATCGAAGCTATCCAGAAGAATTATCTCGGCGCCGGCATAATCACGTATTTTATCCAGCAGTAGTTCGGATTTTGCCAGCGTCGAAACAGCTATCGGTTCGTTTTCCTGTTGTTCCTGACCCACCTTGATTGCTTTCATATAAGGTAGGTCGAAAGATTCACAAAATGCGGCCGGTTCATCGCCATGAAATTGCAACATATCGAACAAGCCTGAGCCGGACACCTGCCTTACCTCTGCCGCGACCGGATCCACAAACAGGGCAACCACCCTGATCTTCCCGTTGAGCTCACGCAGAATCGGATACGCTGCGTCCAGCGTCATCGCCCGCGGGCTGCGAGCGAAGAACACCATGCCGATCGCACTGGCACCGAGTTCTACAGCCGCCACTGCGTCCTGTGGTCGGGTCACGCCACAAATTTTGATCCAGAGTCTAGACAAGACGAGCCTAGCGAGTCACGAAAGACTCGCATTCTATCAAATTCATCACTTAGCGCCTATGCAAGCGCCTCAATAAAGCCCGGTGGGATGTACGCAGCTGTCAGTCCAGTCTGGTCCGGGTATGTCACCTGGGTCAGGTACAATCCAGCGGGCTTCGCCGTCACCGCCGCCCGGGTACGATCCTGGCCGGCGAGCAGGTCGGCGATCCAGGTAGTGGGCCGTGAGCCGGCTCCGATTGCAAGCAAAGAGCCGACAATATTCCTCACCATGTGTTGCAGAAACGCATTCGCCTGTATGTCGATGACGATGAATGAGCCCAACGAAATGACGCGCACCGAAGTGACGTTTCGAAACGGTGTCCTCGACTGACATGCAGCCGCTCGGAAGGCGGAGAAATCCTGCTCGCCCAACAGCGCCTGTGCCGCCCCGTGCATCGCATCGACATCCACAGGGCGCCGAACGTGAAGCACTCGCTGCGCAAGTATCGCCGGTGCTGTCTCCCGCTGTTGAATTATATAGTTGTAGCGTCTGGCCGTGGCTGAAAATCTGGCGTGAAAATCAGGCTCCATCACCCTGGCATCGAGGATACGAATACTCGATGGCAGCAGAGAGTTGCAGCCTGTAACCCAGGCCTTCCTGCCCCTATCGATGGTACAATCAAAATGTAACACCTGGCTCGTTGCATGGACTCCGGCATCGGTGCGACCGGCGCAGATAACCGTAACCCGATGATCCGCCACCCTGGCAAGTGCAGTTTCGACCTCCTGTTGGATGCTCGCCTGCGACGCTGAATCTTGTCGTTGCCAACCACAATAGCCGGCACCATCGTACTCCAGGGTGAGGGCAATTCGTTGATCAAGGGTTCGGAGATTGTCGGATTTCGGCACGATTGAGGGCGCGAAGGAGCGGCGGCTTAGTCTGAAAGCTTGTCCAGGGACAGCAGCAACTTCCCGGCTTCGGTGACCTGTTCTTCAGTGCCCTCTTCTATTACTTCCAGCAGGATTTCCTTGGCACCCTCGACGTCACCCATTTTCTGATAGGCATAGGCGAGTTCTAATTTCGTGGCAGACTCATCACCGGGTAGCAATTGCACCTCTTCGATATCATCGACGAATTCAATCTCCATCTCATCATTATCGACGAACCCCAGGTCATCATCGAGGTCTTCGGTTTCTTGCTCTGAGGCGGAGGCTGCATCGGCTGAAATCTCTTCCTGCTGATCGGCTTTGGCAGCGACACCTTCGCCGAGATCAAATTCAATCTCTATCGCGTCATCTGTAATTTCTTGATCGTCGATCGCAGCTTCCTCTGCCTCTTCTTCCTGCTCTTCTACATCGGCGTCGAACTCCTCGATGTCTGCTTCCCGCGTCTCCGCCTCGTTATTAGTTTCTTCGCCGCCTTCGTCCTTTTCGTCGGCATCAGGCCCATCCCCACTTTGGGAACTCTCAGCTTCAGCCTCATCTCCACCCGGATCGAAGCTGAGTGCCATATCATCGGCTTCGAAAGATTCTGCGTCGCCGAGAGCATCTTCGTCTGTTGGTAGCGGAGATGCTTCTTCGACGGCCTCATCGGCTGCATCCTCATCGTTGTCTGCCGAATCTCCGTCCTCGGCTTGCTCCGCGACCGTTTCAGCTTCATCGACTTCGATGGCAACCTCAAATTCATCGCCTGCCAACTCATCGAATTCATCATCTTCGAGTTCGGCGGCCCGGTTTCTACGCAACAGCAGTACCACCAAAATCAGGATCACCAGGACCACGCCAAATCCCAGCAGCAAAGTGTTGCCCATCAGGCTTGTCGCTGGAGCCACCGGTGCTGCTATTTCTGCTTGCAGGACTGCCTCCGCAGC
>Ga0207991_1002380_pt1 | contig 10467 bp, 10 predicted proteins | sample ETN07SmetaG_FD_185786 | JGI IMG/M metagenome (GOLD analysis project Ga0207991, IMG submission 185786) | Marine microbial and viral communities from oxygen minimum zone, Eastern Pacific Ocean - ETNP2014F14-07SV275 (SPAdes) (version 2) | ecosystem: Environmental > Aquatic > Marine > Oceanic ... | reverse complement strand
AATTCACTATCCTAAGTGGTCTTTGCATGCCCGTTGATGAAACAATTGAATTCAAATCTCAGTGGACATCTGCTGAATAAAAAACGAACTTTCTGATACCTCGCAAGTGTATCGTTCATACAGGTGGGGGTGGTTTTCGGACTGCCCCCATTTTTTTAGGAGGTAAAACACTTAAAATATGAAGAAAATAATTTCCCTCCTGATTTTAGCTTTTTCATTGGTTGTCTCACAACAAACCAGCTTAACAGGCACAATAACAGATAAATCTTCTGGGGAATCTCTTATTGGTGCCAATGTGATTATCTCCGGTTCAAGTTTAAATACGGGTGCTGCAACGGACTTTGATGGGAATTATAAGGTTCAAAATATCCCTGAAGGATCTTATAAAATTAAAATTACATACATTGGATATAGTGATTTTACAGGAACGATTCAAATCACAGGAGATGAATCCACCCAGTCTTTTGATGCGCAACTTTCTATCTCAGCGATACAACTGCAAGAATATGTGGTCACAGCCAGTCGTGGGAAGCGGGAAAAGATTACAGACGCGCCAGCGGCAATTTCCATTATATCAGAGTTAACAATTCGTAATGCCAGTAATCCAAACCTGGGTGATTATTTTAAAAATATTAAAGGTGTGGATTTTACAGCCTCAGGTTTGGACAGTTACAACCTCAGTGCCCGGGGGTTTAATTCCAGCTTTAGCAGTCGATTACTCACCTTAACTGATGGACGTATGGCTAACGTGCCTTCCCTTCGTCTCATCGCCTACAATGTCATTCCACTCACCTCTGATGATGTAAAACAAATTGAAGTTGTTTTGGGCCCCTCCTCTGCCCTATATGGACCCAATGCACATGCAGGTGTTGTGAATATTATTTCAAAACGGCCTATTGAATCTCTTGGCACTGTTGTGGGTTTAACGGGAGGATCAAGAAGTTTTAATAAGGCACAAGTCCGGCATGCAGGACAATCCGGTAACTTCGGCTATAAATTGTCTCTCGTTAATTTTTCGGCCCACGATTGGGAATATATTGAACAGGATGAAAGAAAAGCGCATTATTATCAATGGGAGAATGATGACTTTGGCAATGGGGACATCTTAGATGACTATTTTGATGATGGGAAAGCCTGGTGGAATGGATGGGATATTGAGGTTGACCGTGATGGGGATGGGACGGTTGATACAACTTATCTAGGGAAGGATAATATAATTCGGGATCGTAACGATGATGGCATTGATGATATGCCCAACTTTGATATTAAAAATACACGTTTTGATATTCGCACCGATTACGATTTTTCTCCAGAGCATTTTGTCAGCCTGAATTATGGGTTTGCCCAAGCAACCAATATCAATATTACAGGAATTGGGCGATATTTGGCTGATGATTGGATTTACCAGTTTTACCAAGCACGCTGGATTTACAAAAATTGGTTTGCCCAAGCCTATTTAAATACAAGTAATTCCGGTATCACCCGAAATATGAGAACCGGCGGTATCGTAAAAGATCATTCCAAGTTTTTGCATATCCAGTTTCAACATAACCTTGATTTCAGTTTTCTCAACACAAAATTAATCTGGGGTGGGGACTATCAACGAACCATGCCAAAAACATTCGGGACAATTTTACCGGATGGATCGGGTGGAAATAACCCAATTAGTTTTGATGAAGATGGGAAAGACAACGATGGTGATGGGGAAATTGACGAATGGGATGAATTGATTATTACCAACGAATATGGCTTCTATGCCCAATCTCAATCCAAACTTTCCGATCATTTTCAACTCATCCTATCTGGAAGATTCGACCTTCATAGTGGACAATTAGACGAGGATGGAATTCCTTTTATCTTAGATCCTCGATCAGGTGAAATAGCAAACTTTTCTCCTCAACTTTCTCCTAAAGTAGGGTTATTGTGGAAACCAAAAGAAAACCAAACATTTCGATTAACTGCTGCACGGGCATTTAATACACCTTCATCTCAAGGATTATATTTGGATATTTTGGCTGCGCAATATTCCATCTTTCCCGTAAAAGCACGTGGGAATAGAACTGGATATAGTTATACGCGCAATGCCAATGGCGACCTCATGATGTATGATGTAAGGGATGGCTCAAGATCTGAATTCCGGTGGGCCGATATACCCTCTGACGCTGTTTTATATATCCCGGCTGTATTGGGACGCCCATCTCAATTTGTAAATGGCGATGATTATAAGTACCTGGAACCAATTAAATCGGAGGAAGTTTGGACTTATGAATTTGGATATGCCGGTTTCATCGGTCAAAAAACGCGAGCAACTTTCGATCTTTATTATAGTACATATAGTGATTTTGTGAGTGATTTAACCTGGGTCACACCAGTCGTATTAGACACATCCAGTGGTTTCTACAGCGTTGACAACCCTGACCCAGATATTTTAGGATTCATACCGACGGAAAATCATAGTGGGATTAAGGATGGGGGAGACGGTGTTCCCGGCGCTTATTATATTGAATATGGATCAGCCAATTGGGGTCTCATTCCTACCGGATGGTGGTCAAGACCAAGGGAGGGACGCATGGGCACTGAACTTGTGATTTCAGATGGAGATACGTTGGGTGCATGGTGGTCGGATGATAGTGTTGATTTTGATAATCCGGTTAATTTAATGTTAACCAATATCAATTATGGTGCTGTGAGTCTGTGGGGACTCGATGCAAGTCTATATACTTTTATTACACCTCAAATAACGGCGGATGTGAATTTTTCATTCTTAGGGAAAACCCGATTCTGGAATTTCTTGACACGATCCTATGACCCCATCAACGCTCCTAAATTTAAAGTAAATGCTAAAGTTGCCTATAATTCGGATCACGGTTTCCATGGTAATATTGGATTTCGGTATATTCCAGAATTTGATTGGTCTGCCGGTGTACACTATGGTACTATTGATGAATACCTAGTGATTGATTCAATGGTCGGATATCGTTTTGGGAAGCGGTATGACCTCCTATTGAATATTAATAATTTAAATGGAGATGTGCATCGGGAAATCATTGGTGGACCTAAATTGGGTCGGCATATAACCCTGAAACTCAACGTACGCTTTTAATCAACCACCCAAACTTCGTTTTAATAAAAAATCCCCAGCATGAGTTGCAGGGGATTTTTTTTGCCCAAAAACAAAAGCAGGATCGCTGGAATCCTGGGAGCGGGGGAACAACCAGTCTTCTTATATAACGATCCTGCCTCAAAATAGATAAAAATTTATCTCCGGATTACCCTTTGATCAAGTATTTTTTTAATAAAATGTAAACTATATTTTGGGTATGGTAGAGTCACTTATTCACATGGATAAAGCCGTTTTTCGATTTTTCAATACCATCATTGCCAATCCTCTCTTCGATTGGATCATGCCCATTATCACAAACCAAAATATTTGGGCAGTTCCAATGATAATCATTATTTTTTCTCTTTTGTTTAAGGGAGGCCGCCGCGGCCGGATTGCGGTGGCAATAATCATTATATCAGTTGGCTTAGCTGATGCAGCATCTGCTCAGATTCTAAAACCATTTTTTGCCCGGCTTAGGCCCAGCCATGAGTTAACGGAAGGCATCCGAATTCTCATGGGAAAAGGAGGTCAATATGGATTTGTATCCTCCCACGCAGCCAATGTGTTTGCCGCAGCCGTTGTATTTGGATATTTTTATCCCCGGTATAAATCAACATATTTTATTATTGCAGCATTGGTGGCCTTCAGCCGGGTTTATGTGGGGGTACATTATCCCGCTGATATCATATTTGGCGGATTACTGGGCTTTGGTTTAGCCTGGGCGGTACTCAGCTTATGGGTTATAATTAAAATGAGGGAATTAAAAAGAGGGGCCGACTGGGTCGTTTATTAATTCGGCAGTGATCCCTCAGGCGGTGCAGCAGGATAATCCCCAAATCCTTCCTGGGCGGGTAAGGTGATTTCACCATTTTTATGTTCATATTTCTTAATGTTATCTCCCAATGCTGCCAAAAATGCTTTGGCATGCTGGGGTGCCATGATAATTCTGGAATGAATACGGGCTTTGGTGACGCCCGGTAAAATCTTAGTGAAATCCATCACAAATTCTGCCGGGGAATGGGTCACCACAACAAAATTGGCGTATTCACCTTCGCTCACTTCCTGTGTGAGTTCAATATTTATTTGCTGGACGTTTTTATTTTCTTTCATTGTTAATAACTTTAATTTTATTTTTTGAAATCTCTTTGATTAAAATCTTCCCATTCCTCTTCAATCCCCTCAAAATCCTCATATCCTTTGATTTCTTCATCTTCTGCTTTTTGCTTATACATTTCTATTTCACCCTCGTATAAACTAAAAATATCTTTTTTCTTTTCGAATTCTGCAGGATCCACATCTTCTTCATCATCTGGTTCAAGGCGTTCAACATCTTCACTATAAACTTTCTCATCAAAGAAATCTAAATCTTCAACGAGCCCATTCGCCATAAGAAATTCAAGGAAGTCTAAAAACCGCCTATCCTTAAGATCCGTCTTGCAACTTCTGCAGGTAAGCGATTCTTTAATATCCACTTCATCTAAAGTGGCCTCGCATACGGGACAAATAATACCTTCTAACATTAATTTTTTCCTCTAAAATGGGACACGAATATAGCAGAAGCCATTTCACCCGTCAACATTTATTCATTGATCTTTTTGAATTTTTTTAAATAATGATATTTCTGTTTTTGTGAATTTTTGACCCCCTCTTTCTTTTACATCGTACGCAGTTTCAAGAAAATTATCAAGCAACACCGTTCGGTGTTTTCCATTGACATACCAAGAGAATGGCCGATTGATGTTCATAAATATATAGATTCATCTTATTCCAAGGATTTGGAATATTTCCTTAAACCCGCTTTCCATCAATTCAGTCCCATGACGTTGGATCATAACATTAAAATATTGATCCCCTTCTTCGCTAAAAAACCCTACCTTTAATGGTGCATTCACTGTAGAACAAATGGTTGCGGATATGGGTGCAAAGGCCTGGTTTAGATCTAAAACGGCATCTACCTGAATTCGCTGGCAGGCCCAATTCAATTCTTTTCCTGGAAGACCCCAACGATTTAAATCGGCCTCAGTAAAAAACAAAAAGTCATGGAACCCCTCCATATTAATCAAGTTGCCTACATTAGCAGGCCCCAGAATTCGGATCTGACTTGCTCCAGCAGGACCGAGGGCATTCCTCATGGCCAACATAAATCGTTTCGCTAACTCAGATTCCGTTGTATGCTCCGGCAAAATAATCAAAAACCGAAGTGCACTTCTACCATGGGTGGATAAAGACATAGTCTTAGATCCCAAGTTTTTATTTGCACGGAGTTTTTTCCACCACAGTGCTGCTTTTGTTTTCTTTGAAACTTCCAATGTTCGCTTACGTTGATTTCTTCTGCATTCTAATGGATGAGAAAATAGTATTAACTTTGCCAACTCTTGAAAGGATAAAATTACATGAGTGTGGGGAAAAAAATGTTATGGGGAGGCCTTGGCTGGGCCTTAGCAGGACCAATTGGGGCTATCATTGGTTATTCACTGGCAGGGATGTCAGGTCAAACGAGTGGCACATACGGGGGTGCATATCAATCTCAGGCTTACCCACAAACACAGCCTGGAGACTTTATTGTTTCTCTATTAGTGTTGTTCAGTGCCGTCATGAAAGCGGACAACCAAATGCTGAAATCAGAGCTGGATTATGTGAAGCAATTCCTCTCTAAGCAATTCAACCAAAAACAAGTCCAGGATTTCATGACCTTATTCAAAGATATTGTGAAACAGGATTATCCTTTGCGGGACGTTTGCCGACAGATTGTCCGATCCATGGACCATCCCAGTCGTTTAGAACTGATCCATGTTTTATTTGGATTGTCAAAAGCGGATGGACATGTTCACCCTGATGAAGTAAAAGTAATTCATACCATTGCCCGTTATTTGAATATTAATCCAAACGATTTTGATTCTATCCGAGCTATGTTTTTCCGGGACACACTTTCCGATTATACCATTTTAGAAGTGGATCCGTCTGCCTCGAATAGCGAAGTAAAAAAAGCTTATCGTAAAATGGCAACAAAATATCATCCGGATAAAGTAGCCCATTTGGGAAAAGACCTTATCAGTTTAGCAGAAGAAAAATTCAAAGCGGTAAGTGATGCCTATCAAAACATCAAAAAAGAAAGAGGCATTTGAATAAATTATGACTGAAAAAGCCGGTCAATTCCCTTTCACACGCGGCATCTATCCGACTATGTATAAGGATAGACTCTGGACCATGCGTCAATACGCGGGATTCACCTCTGCAGAGGAATCCAACCAACGCTATCGATATTTATTGGAGCAGGGCGTTTCTGGACTTTCAGTTGCCTTTGACCTTCCCACACAAATAGGGTATGATTCCGATCATTCAATGGCTGACGGTGAAGTTGGAAAAGTAGGCGTTCCTGTTTCTTCCATTCGAGATATGGACCGATTATTTAACCATATTCCACTGGATAAGGTATCTACCTCCATGACAATAAACGCCACAGCAGCAACCCTATTGGCATTATATATTGTATCGGCAGAAAAAAATAACATTAGCCCGGATAAACTACGCGGCACCATCCAGAATGATATATTAAAAGAATACATCGCCCGTGGCACATACATTTATCCGCCGGAACCATCGATGCGGCTGGTCACGGACATATTTGCTTTTTGCGCGGATCATGTTCCCAAATGGAATACCATTTCCATTTCAGGTTATCACATTCGGGAAGCGGGGTCAACCGCCGCCCAGGAATTGGCTTTTACCATGGCCAACGGAATTGCCTATGTTCAGGCAGCCATTGATAAGGGTCTAAAAGTAAATGATTTTGGGAAACGCCTTTCATTCTTTTTCAATGCCCATAATGATTTTCTGGTAGAAGTGGCCAAATTTCGGGCGGCCCGCAGCCTCTGGGCTAAAATCATGAAAGACCGCTTCGGCGTCACAGATGCAAAAGCAATGCTTTGCCGCTTTCACACGCAAACCGGCGGTTCTACGCTCACGGCTCAACAAGTGGATAATAACGTTGTCCGAACGACAATTCAGGCATTATCTGCTGTTTTAGGCGGTACACAGTCACTCCACACCAATGGCTTTGATGAAGCCTTGGGACTGCCAACAGATCATTCTGCAAAACTGGCGCTCCGAACGCAACAGGTCATCGCCCATGAATCGGGAGTCACAAATTTTGTGGATCCACTGGGCGGTAGTGAAGTAGTAGAAAAATTGACTTCTGAACTTGAAGAAGAAGCTTTGGCAATTATTGAAGAAATTGACAATATGGGTGGTGTAATCTCTACCATCGAAACGGGATGGATTCAAAGTGAAATTGCTAAAAGTGCCTACGAATATCAAAAATCCATCGATAGCACAAATCGTAAAATCGTTGGAGTTAACAGTTTTGAAGAAGATATTCCATCGGAAGAAAACCTTCAGGGGATTAATCAGACATCAGTGAAAAATCAAATTGATAGCGTCCTCGCCTTAAAAGAAAATCGGGATAATGGTTCGGTTCAAACGAAGCTAAGTGCCTTACAATCCGCAGCCAATTCTGATGATAATTTAATGCCGGCGATTATAGATTGTATCCGCGCTGAATGTACTTTAGGTGAGGTGGCAGATTCACTGCGGACCCAATTTGGAGAATTTAAACAAACTTAAAATTTATTTTATTTTTTATTACATCTAAAATCAAGTCTATAAATGAAGAAGTTTCCACTAATTTGGAACATGTTTCAGCTATTTAAGTAGTATTAAATTATTACTTAGTTATCAACCCTTTTTAAACGATTAAGGCATAAATCATGAAAAAAATCCTCGCGTGTATAACACTCCTTTTTATTGTGTCCTGCGGAAAACAAACGGCTCCTGCCCTGGAACTCCAAGATACAGATGCAGTACAGGTTTCCAGTGAAGTAGATCGGGCGGAACTCCCGAATCCACAAGAAGCCACTTTTGCTGCAGAAACAGAAGTTATTGAAGAAACAAATCCAACAGAAACACCGGAACACGGCCCCGCCCCCGATGTAGATAAAGATAAAAAAATTGTTACGGAAAAACCAAAAAAAGAAATCAAAGTTGAGCCAGAAGTTTTATTTCCTGATTTCGCATGGGAAAAATATATGGTTGAGCCCGGTGATTTCCTGATCAAGATCGCTAAAAGAGAATATGGCGACTTCCGCCTGTGGCGTCAAATCTATGCATGGAATAAAGATGAAATTGGCGAAAACCCAAACATCATTTATCCATATCATTTTCTGAATCTTCAGAAAGAACGCCTTTCCGCAAAAACGGCTGAGCCAACTTATACAGAATACACCGTTCAGACTGGTGACAATCTCTGGAATATCGCCGGGAATAAATATGGTGATGCAAAATCATGGATTATTCTTCTTTGGGATAATGAAGATACTATCAAGGCAAATGCCGGTGTACTTAATCCCGGGATGACTTTGAAACTGCGGGAGAAGTTGGACCCCAACGCTTAAAGCAAGATGCTGTTTATAAACCTGGTCCAGGCCAACCTGAAAACCAGGATTCTTGGTCAACAGATCGAATATTATACCCGGCTGGAATCCACCAACTCTGAAGCATGGGAAATTATTGATGAGGGTGCCCAATCGGGCGCCCTTGTTGTTACAGACAATCAATTTAGCGGCAAGGGCCGTGCCGATCGCAAATGGTCCGCCGCCCCTGATAAAAGCCTCACTTTCTCCCTCCTCCTTTTTCCAGATTTTGACGCAAATCTTTCCGGTTGGCTTCCCATTCTCTCGGGACTCGCTGTTCAAAAAGCACTGTTGAATTTCGATACAGATGTAAGATTAAAATGGCCCAACGACCTTATCCTGGATGGGAAAAAAGTGGGCGGCATTTTGTGTGAATCCAAGGTAAAAGGAAATAAATTAAACCAAGCTGTTATTGGTATCGGACTAAACGTCAATGAGGCGCGGGATGATTTTGATCCATCAATCCAATCCACAGCAACTTCACTCCATATGACATCGGAAAAATTTTATCAGCGGGAAAGGGTGCTGGCTGAAATATTGAATGCGTTGGAACCCCTTTTCGAAGGACTGCCGAATAATAGGGATATGATTCGTACCGAATGGGAATCCGCTTGCGGGCATATGAATGAATCTGTCCAATTCCATCATGGTGACGAAATAGTAGAAGGCATATTTAAATCTTTGGGTGAGGCGGGATCAGCTGAATTAGAAATAGATGGACAAGAAAACCGGTTTTACTCCGGTGAAATTTCCTGATCAATAACGGTGCATAGGTGACACTTTAATCTGTACTTCATAATCACCAAATTTTTCTTTTAAACTTTTTTCTAAATCCTGATTGCATACAATAATATCCCTTTGGGTCATTCCTATCTTCATATTGGTTCCAAACAGGATAACCTGGTGATTATCAGTATTGACTATACGAATGTCATGGAAATCTGTCACCCGATCATCTTGCAAAGTAATTTCGGATAAATGGTTCATCACCTTCTGAACGAGGGGATCATTGGGGTGCACCGGATCTAAATGTATGGTGGGTTCCATGCCCAAGGATGCTTCAAGCAGGGTTTCCACTTCTTCTGAAATATCGTGAGCTTCTCCTGTGGATTTTATAGCATCAATCTCCACATGGACGCTAGCAAACTTGTCATGGCCGTAACTGTGGACAGTAATATCGTGGGCACCCAGAACACCTTCTACATCCATTACGATATGGCGAATAGTTTCCACTTCTTCTGATGAGGGCGGTTTGCCGATGAGGTCATCGACAGCATCTTTAGCGATCTCAAAACCGGTATATAGTAAAAATAGGGCAACGCCCAGCCCAGCCCAGCCATCAATGGCAGGATACCCGTAATTCCCCGCAATCAATGCACCTACAACCAACAAACTTGAAATGGCATCGGTTCTGTGGTGCCATGCATCGGCATGAAGTGTGCCGGAAGCAATCATTGATGATAAGAATTCAGCATACCGCGCTGTAATCTCTTTCAAAATAATGGTGGCACCCAGCGCAACAACCATCCACCATTCAGAAGTTACCAATTCAGGATTCCGAATGCGGTCAATAGCCACTTGAATAAATTCAATCCCCGCAACAACCAAGAGCACGGCGATGATTAACGTTGCAATATATTCTGCCCGTCCATGACCGTAAGGGTGTTCAACATCCGCAGGCTTTTCGGACTGTTTGAATCCCCATATAATTACTGCAGATGAGACCACGTCAGACAATGTATGTACTGCATCCGCTATAACACTCACTGCCCCAACCATAAGCCCAATAGCCAATTTTATAACGAAGAGAATTCCATTAACGAGTACCGAGACCCAACCTTCAAAGACACCGATTTTTGTTCGGTAGATTTGGGCCGATTCTTTGGTGTTGGGGAC
>Ga0207991_1002377_pt1 | contig 10470 bp, 12 predicted proteins | sample ETN07SmetaG_FD_185786 | JGI IMG/M metagenome (GOLD analysis project Ga0207991, IMG submission 185786) | Marine microbial and viral communities from oxygen minimum zone, Eastern Pacific Ocean - ETNP2014F14-07SV275 (SPAdes) (version 2) | ecosystem: Environmental > Aquatic > Marine > Oceanic ... | reverse complement strand
ATCTGACCTTGGATGATTATCTTGAATCCATTGGTAATATTTCAAGGCACTGTCAATTTCTGCAGACTGGTCATAATAGTAACTGATTGTATAAGCTGCCGACACTGCCAAGTCGCTTTTTTCATCGAGGCTGATTGATTCTTTTAATAGTTGGATTGCATTATCAGGGTTACTAGTAACTTGGGACTCTGCCTTGGAATACAAGATCTCCTGCTTCTTTTTTTCCACTTTTACATCTTCTGATATATAAGCAGCATATTCCGAATTTGGAAAGGATTCCAATAAATGATCTCGTGTGGATCGAGCGTTGACAGAATCTGCCATATTTTCAAACATAAAAGCCATTGTGAAAATGGATTTGGCATGAAAGGGAGATTCGGGATATTCAGAATTAATTTGATTTAAATATTGAATCCCTTGGGTATAGCGCTTAAAACTGAACGCTTCAAGATCAGCCAATTGATAATAAAGTTCAGGAATCGTTCGATCCGGAGTTCCAACAGAAACTAAAGGATTTATCGTTTCAATAATAGCTTCACCTGTTTCAGGATCAAAAACGGTCGTATCTAATTCAGTTAATACCTGAGTGGAATCCTGCGTTAAAATTGTCAAATGAGTTTCGAGGTCTTTCTGTGCTTCTTGATAGGTTCCGATGGCTTTGCTTAGGCTTTTAGCCATGGGAGAGAAAAGCGATTTACTCGATTCTTTACTAACTTGATCAAAATATTCTTTAGCTTTATTCAAATCCCATTTTTGGGATGTGTATATTTTTCCCAATAAATAATAAGCTTCCGCAGAAACGGGCGTCCTCCGGTAATCATTTACGATAGATTCCAACCGGGTTTCAATCTCGGATATTTCACCTTGTGCACGATAAAGTTGAACCAATTCCAATTCTAAATTTCCTGCAATTCGTTTAAATTTATCATCGGTCAGCATGCCTTTGATTTTCCGGGAAGCTGCCTTATAGTTTTTCTGGATTCTTAGTATTTTTAATAATTGCAGATGGGCATTTTCAATTTTTTCTTTGGATAATGAATTGGTGATTACATTTGCATAGCCGTCTTTGGCTATATCATAATCTTCCTTGTTAAAAGCCATTTCTGCCAAACGTCCATAAATCACACCTTTTTGATCACGGTTTTTTGTGAGTCTTGCCCCCTCAATTAAATGATACATAGCCAAATCAGAATCTTTTAATTCCTGTGCAATCTCCGCAAGAGATAAATGACATTTTGATTGAATTTCCTTTGAATTGGCAATTTGTAACAATCTTGTTAATTCATCAATCCCTGTTTGTGCATTTCCTTTTTTCCATTTGCATTGGGCTCGCAAATATTGGGCTTCTTCAATTTGCTTATCGTTCCCTTCTTGAGTTACAATTCTTATATCATCTATTGCAAGATCATAATCTTTTCTGTAAAACTTTGACTTCGCCATGAGAAGAAATGCATCGGTTCTAAATTTTGATTCAGGATAATCGCTTAGAACTTTTTGACATTTTTGGATGGTTTTGCCATATTTATCCAATGCAGTAATGGGAATGTTTTTACCTTCTTTTTGCAATCGGATCTTTTCAGCTTCTTCATAATATTGTTGGGCATTATAAAATGTATTATAGTAAGCACACCCTCCAGAGCAAAGAAAAATGACAACAAAAAAGAGCGTTTTTGGAAGAAATATTGAATTCATGAACATGAAATTTACTTATTTGATTTCATGGGTAGACAAAAATAATTTGACAGCTATGCAAAAGGTGTTTTTCGTACTATTTGGTCTTCTTTTTTCAATTTCGCTTCTTCAGGCCCAGCCCGTAGACGATTTAGAATCATTTGGCTTTATTGAAATTAAAACAGACAGTATGAATGTCCCTTTTTTTATTGATGGGTATTATGTTGGTAATCATCCTTTAGGTGGACCTGTACCCGTATTGCCGGGGTTCCATGAAGTAAGTTATATCCCGCCTAATATACAAAATGAAAAGATTCGAAATAATTTAAGTGATGGTATAAAACGGGTATATGTGGCTGAAAATGACACTTTGGAAGTATTTCTTTTTTATGATCACTATCTGGCTCAGATAGAAACCATGGAAAACGAATTAAAAATCCAAAACTATGTTGGGTTTTCGCTGATAGGTGTATTGATATTTGTAATTCTGTCAATTTTCTAAATCTCATATTTAATCAGCCCATATAACTCTGTAATTTCAAGACATGTTAAAACATCATACTTTTGAAAATGGGCTAAAATATCGGCCCGATTACAAATGGCCTGAAGAAGGCGCCGAACGAGATTGTTCTAGGTGTAATCAACCTTTAGAATTGGTTGAAAATTTAAAAACGTATTATGGAAAACCCTGGTGGTGTCCACCTTGCCAATGGCAATTTTCCGAAGAAGATCTGGACGGCACTACCAAAGCAATTAGCAAACAAAAATAAGCTACGACTTGGTCATGGGTGGGATTTGGCTCTGAATATCATCTATTACCCATTCCACAACTTTTATATCATCCAAATACCCATAATCTGGAATCATATCAGGAATTTCATCATTGTCATCCACAAAATACGTCATGGCAAACAATATCTTTTTTACAACAGAATTAGGAAGTTCTGGGTGAAGTTCTAAGATTCCCATAAGTATTGCAATATCATCAATAAGTGCGATCTCTACAGAATTGAGTTTCCCATCATCTAACATGCCAGATATTTTTCTACCTATTACTTTTGTGATGGCCCTGGAATGAACGGTATCTATTTCATCAATCACGTCCAAATATTTGGCTTTATCTTTTTCCGTTAATTGAAATAACTTTGGATCAGTCATGCATGAAAATTCTAACTCTTTAAGCGAAAAAACAATGGCAATTGAAAGTGTAATGAAAACGAGACTCGAATCCGCTATGGAATTATACCATTTCGAAGTTAAAGATTTCACCGGACGTCATTTAAATCATAAACTTCATGATGGCGGTTTCCATTTAGAAGCAGTTATAGTCTCAAATGATTTTGAAGGAGACAATTTGATACAAAGACATCGAAAAGTTTATGAGGCCATGGGCGAATTGATGAATCACGAGATCCATGCTTTAAGCATGAAAACACTTACATCAACAGAATGGGAAGCAAAATAATGGGTTGGTTTAGCAAAAAGAAAAAAGAGCCAGAATTCAACAATCCATCTAATATGTCTCCGATTGAAGCAGTGACTCATTTATGTGCATCCATCCATCTAGCAGATGGTCAGGCAGATTATGCAGAGCGTGAATCTTGGGTTAATGCCATTTCTGAACTATTCCCAGAATTTTCTGAAGAGCGAGCTGACCGGTTTTTAAATGAAGCTTACCAGGTTTTAGGACAAAAAGCGGATGATGAAAAAATGAATTATATTACTAGTGTCCTGAATCGAATAAAAACATTACTGAGTACAGAGCAAATCCAAGGCCTGGGACTAAAGATCGCTGAATTGATTGAGGCAGATGGTATAGTTATGACAGCAGAAATGGAGATTGCTAAGCTTGTTGAGACCCAGTTAGGTATATCAATTTCTGTTAATGATGAACTATAATTGAAATAACCTTTTCATTTTACTTCTTTTGGTTATTTCTGTAATAATCGGTTATATCCAAATAGTTATTTCAAAAGAATCATTTTTCGAGATTGAGTGAATTCTCCAGTCTCAATTTTTATAAAATAATTCCCTGAAGGCATTTTTTCATCCAATTCATTCGTCCCGTCCCATTGTAAAGAATGGATCCCATTTGGTTGATGGGAATTCACAAGTGTTTTTACAAAATTCCCAGATACATCAAATACAGTCAGATTAACAAAAGATTCCAAAGCAATTGTATAATTGATCCTTGTGGTTGGATTAAATGGATTGGGGTAATTCTGTTTTAGATTAAATCCAGCCGGAACATTTGGTTTCTTAATATTTACAGATTGTTGGTGTTCCAAAACAAATAGACCGGATTGCAGATCCGAGGCTATGATCTTCCCAGATTCAAAATACGGAAAAACAGACCAACATCCCTCGTACCCATATTCATTCGGTAGATACGTGTCATAATAAGCAATCTCTACCGGGCTTTCAGGATTCGATAGGTCAACGATGCGAACACCTTCTGTATAATGCGCAACATACAGCAGATTCCCATCTACATATGCATTATGGACAACCGATTCAGGATCAACAATATATTCAGCAACCATGGAAATATTGTCCAAGTCCTGTATATTAAATATTCTTATCCAGTTACCATCTCCAATTTCATCACCTACAATTACATAATTTCCATCTTCAGTTGTCCAGCAATTGTGAGCACCGGATCCTTCATAATTAAAATTTGCTAATAATTGAACATTCGAGGGGTTAGATACATCCAAAATATCTACGCCATCACCATAAATGGCTGCGGCATAAGCAATTCCATCTTTTACGTATATATCATGATAATAATATGTGATATAGTCACCAACCCATTGTGGTGATTCTGGATTGGTAAGATCATAAATCTCCAACCCACCGGCGTCATGTCCAATTACGTATAAAAACTGGCCATTGATATAACAATTATGTGCTCCTCCATCTTCAAGAGATAAACCAAAATGAATTGTACTGACTACGTTGGGATTTTCTGGGTCTGATAAATCAATGATTTGAGCAGGTTCATTTTGCTTAATTAAAACTGCATAATGGTCAAACACTTTTACATCCTTAGCATCTGACCCAACTTGCATAGAAGGAACAAACCCAACTTCAACTGGTTGATTTGAAATATCTATAACACTCAAGCCTTCTCCACGAACGCAAAGTAAGGCATATTCTTTACCCGTTGTCTGGTCAGTATACCCCCAAATATCACCATAATCTTCTCTCTCATTCCATGTCCCTAATAAATACATATTCATAGAAACAGGATCTGGTTTCCCCCATATTTGTATACTGGAATACAATATATCACCCTGGGAGGATACACCTTTCATTTGATAATAGACTTTTTCATCATTTGTTAACCCAGTATGTACGTAAGACCTAACATCAGCATCTAACTGAACTAGCAAATTATTTGGTGGAATTGTTGTAGAATAAAATAGATCAAAGTGGTCTATCTCTCCTTCTTCAAATTCCCAAGAAAGTGTCAATTGTCCATCATCCGGCAAAGTTGAAAAATTTGTTATAAAAGCGAGCCTGATTGATAATGAAGCAGGGTCAGTCTCAAAAAAGGAATGACCTGATCTCAGTTTTGGCCACCAACTATAAATAACATCTGAATCAAATCCTGTGTTACTATTGTCATACGTTTCCCCAGTGCCGTCATAATCACTGAGCATAATAAATAAATATTCTCGCCGTCCATAATTAGAATCATCTGGGTCCCATAATAGGTTGGGTGCATGTTCACCGGTCCCATCATCCCATTCTACAAAGCAAATATTCAATCGCCGATGGTTATTCGGATCAGAAATATCCCAAGCTGAACCCCTGAAAACACCAACGCCTGCAGCGGAATAGTCCAGGTCGCGCCGATATGTTTGGCAAAAGGTAGTTTCATTACTGTCAAACCTAATTTCAACATCAATAGCATCATCAACGGAAAAAGACGATCCCGAAAAATTTTCACCGATTACAATATATCCATAAAAGGTATGCCCATCCCAATCAACGCCACTAAGCCATCGCGGCTCCGGTTCCCACTCCCAATAAAGTTCCGGGTCTCCTTCCCTGGTTTCAGAAATATTAAACTCATTTACAACTAAAATATCTAATTCTGAAAAAACAACAGAAATACTGCTTAGCCCCAATAGGACTTTTAATATTTGAATTGTTTTCATCTTTCAATCATTATCACAACTTGCGTGCAACCCTCTTGGAAATACCTTTTACAACTTGGATCTGTAAATTGTTGAGCTCAATTTTATTTTCAAAGTAGGTTTGGAAACGGGGACTAAAATCAATCTCTTTCCCTTGGTTTTTTGCAACATGTATCATCCTTATCATCGCGGCCAGAACAAGGTCAAGCTGATCATCAGTAATACCACTATCCCTCAATTTGGTTTTAATTCGATTCAACTCGTCCGTCTCAACGCCAAGTCTTATATATCGTGTTTCAACATCAGGCTTATCATCAGGGCTTTCCCGATTTTTCGTAAAGGCTTCGTACCTCTGATCCGCCTGTTCCTGCGTTATTCTACCCTTTTCAACACCGATAATTAGCCTTTCACGCAGTTGATTTGCCGTGGGACGCTTCTGAGCCTTATCGCCCTTATTGATTGAATCCTGGGCTAAAGATATCATTGGTAAAATCAACATAATGGATAATATTGTTTTATTCATTTTAATCTCCCTTTCATATTCAAATCTAACAAGAATTCTATATAGTTTAAAACATCACTCATATAAGACGTCCAAAAGGTTAATAAAATAAGCCGCTTGGAATTTGAAAATAAGTTTTATTCATACAACCATTCAAATATTCCCTGTATGAGCATAGAACCAATCAGAACAGATATGGAAAGTTCGATTGATTTAATTGGGTCACCTATCCAGAGCCAAGAGCAGAATACAACCCAGATAAAAGTAAATAGTCGTATAAGTAACGATTTTTTAGAGAAAATGTGTCTTATTATTATTCTTAAATTTGACATATTCGTTTCGTAATTCTTTATTAAAATAACCAGCTATTAGTAAACCAAAAAGAATCTTCTTTTATGATACAAGAAAATGAACAGTTAATTAAAGTCCTGCAAAAATTCCCGGACCAAAATCCCAACCCGGTACTTCGTTTTTCTGATAAAGGGATTTTGCAATACTACAATAGTCCATCAGAACCAATTATTGATGCATGGAAAATAAATATTAATGATAAACCAAATAAGAAATTTTTAGATAAGCTTAAAATAACTTTAGCAGAAAATGAGCATTCATTTGAGATAAATGTAGATTCAAAATCATTCTTACTTAAAGCAGTTTATATTAAGGAATTAGGTTCCATCAATGTTTATGGCACTGATATTACCGCCAAGAAAGCGATCGATAAGTTTCCGGACCAGAATCCAAACCCGGTGATGAGAATTAGTAAAGAAGGAATACTCAACTATCATAATAAGGCTTCGTATGATATTGTGAACTCTCATAATCTAAAGATTGGGGAAATGATATCAGACAATCTCATTGAACTGGTTAGCAAGACTATCCTGACCAATAGCATCACTCAGAATGAATTACCTGCCGACAACAAAACATATTTAGCGAACTTTGTTCCTCTTCCAGAGTTTGATTTTATCATTATTTACGCAACAGACATCACTGCTAAAAAAGTAATCAACAAATTTCCTGATAAAAATCCAAATCCTGTTATGAGATTAAGCAAAGATGGTGAATTAAAATACTTTAACGATGCATCTAAATACATTATCAAAAACTGGGATATAGGACTTAACGATACCATACCCAAAGAAATAATTAAAAGTTTAACAAAACCAAATGTTAATGACGTCCATAATATGGAATTCGAAGTAGGCAATAAAACCTACTATTTTAATTTAGTAAAGATAAACGAATTCGATTTTTTTCTCCTCTATGGTACTGATATCACAGATACAAAGGACAAAGAAATGATCCTTACAAAACTATCAAAGTATTTTTCCCCTCAAGTATACAATTCAATCTTTACAGGAGAACTTGATGTAAAGATTGATACCAATAGAAAAAACTTAACCGTATTCTTTTCAGACATTAAAGGATTTACAACTATTACAGAAAAACTAGAACCTGAAATATTAACTGAATTAATTACATATTATCTCACCGAGATGACAAATATTGCAATTGAATATGGCGGCACTGTTGATAAATATATTGGCGATGCAATTATGATATTTTTTGGAGATCCCAAGACAGATGGAATTACAAAAGATGCTGTTTCCTGCGTTGCAATGGCATTAAAAATGAAAAGGAGACTTAAAACTATAAGAAAGAGATGGGCATCTTTTGGTCTTACGGAATCATTAGATGTGAGAATGGGAATCCATACTGATGTATGTACAGTTGGAAATTTTGGTTCACAAGACAGGCTTGACTACACAGTATTAGGCAATGGGGTAAATCTTGCTTCTCGCTTAGAATCTTTAGCGAATCCTAACGAAATATTAATTTCAGAAAATACATTTAATATTATCAAAAAAGATATAGACTGCACCTACGTTGATGAAATTATTGTAAAGGGGAAATCCCATCCAATTAAGACATTTCAAGTCCAGAAATTAATTTCTAAAAAGGATCGTAGAGAAACTTTAGACTATGAAACAGATGGTTTTTCACTAATGCTGGATAAAGAACAAATAAAAAATACAGAAAAAATAATCAGCTACTTAAAAAAGAGCCTAGATCATCTCAAAGATTGAGTTTATAATAAAATTCTAAATATTATGCCGCAGAAATTAAATAAAGATACCTATTCGTAAATAGGCTCACCCGTTGCTGGATCGTACTCAATAATTTTCTTTTGTCTTTGAGTTTCAATAATATTATCTTTTTTCTTTTTTACCCAACCTTCACCTGTTACTTTTATTATTTTAAAAAATGGATACGTTTCAAGTTCAAAAGAAGCATTTGTAATTAAATCTGCTCCAGAGATGTTCAATGCATTTTGAATTGGATCATTTATTCGTGGCATTTTATCGGCAGGAGCCATGTATATTGTACTCTCTCCTTGGATAAAACCAATCGACTCATATTCATTGCTGATACTTGTCGGTCGGGTACTAACAATCGAAAGGTTTCCTATATTTTGGCTACAACCGGATAAGATTATTAATGATACAAATATATATATTTTCATCACACGATAATGACCTGGCTTTCCATAATCTAGTTTACAACATTCACCTTTGAAAAAAATAATTTAGAATACGTGTCAGTTTCTTTTTGAACACTTCTCATCAATATTGCACAAAATAAAAAAACTATGAAGGTAGGGTTTAATTCAATAATTCTTCTCATTTTTAAACGAGAAGAGAGAATCTTTCAACTCCCTCAATCAAACTACTACTATACCTTTTGTCTCTAATTCTTTTACACACTCATTAAATACTTTCTTACTTTCGCTAGGTTCAAATCCATCCAATGCATCATCTAACTTTTTTGAACATCTAATTTTTACATCTAGCATTTCTCCAGTTTCATCATCAAGCATTTTAAATTTTTTCACCTTACTGATTACTGTTTCTCCCTTTCCAAATTTCTTATTTGAATGCTTTTTTTCGAGTGAAAGCATATCATAAATGAAAAAATCGTATTTAGCACCATTTGTTATGGTCTTTCTTTTAGTAATATTTATGTCTTCGTAAAACATATCATCATTCCCTTGAAAATTATATTGGTATTATGTTACGGTTTATCATCCCCAAATCCAACTATCATCGTTCAAATAAAAACCCCCACAAAATAATATCCATGAATGGGGGATTTACTTCATAATCAGAGAAAATTCTTCAAAATAATATTCTATCCGCCCACCAGATATAGCATTCCCATTTATAGTACCATTCTTAATATTAATTAATGCTTTTTTTAATAAATATAAGGATCCAGGATCGGCTATTGGCCCATTATGTGCCGGATGCAAAGTATTAAGACGATGTACTATATTACAAAGGCGTTCAACCGATTGATAATAAGCATCCAAGTCTGATTCCGGTACAAATAACCAAATAGGGCCATCATAATACAAATCTCCTACCCAAAGTAGTCCCAGGTCTGAGTCGAGAATTGAAATTGCATCGGGTGTATGCCCGGGTGTGCTCAATACTTCAAGAATACGACCGCCCAAATCGATTTTATAACCGTCCCTTATGAATTTTTTTACTTTAAAATTTGGGGTATGATATGTTGCGGGATTTATGTCATCAGGAAGTGCACCACATAATGCTTCTTTTGATACTTCTTCCCAAACTAGTTCATTGGAATATCCACCAGAGTTATTTTTGGTATAATCCGTATCCATTGCAAGAATATCACTGAATTCTGAATTACCACCAATATGGTCAAAATGTGTATGTGAATTAAGTACAAGCACAGGTAAACTTGTAAGTTCATTCACTACTCCACTTATTTTACCAATACCATTTCCCGTATCAAAAAGCAGGGCTTTTTCTTTGCCTAAAATCAGATAAGAAATTACCTCTTGCCACTGCTGTGGCTCATAAATAGCAAAAACATCATTTTCTAACTTATATACTAAAAACCAGTCACTTGACACTGTTACTCGTTCAAGACCCGTATAGATGGCACGTGGTAAATCCTTACACCAGCTATCTGAAATAATGCTTAATGAATCAATCCCACTGGTGCCCTGCGAATAAATATTTCCAATAAAAATAAATAATAATCTCACTCGGTTAATCATATTAAAATCTACCCATTATCCCACAAACAAAAAACCCCACGAATGTGGGGTGTTAAGTA
>Ga0207991_1002374_pt1 | contig 10476 bp, 9 predicted proteins | sample ETN07SmetaG_FD_185786 | JGI IMG/M metagenome (GOLD analysis project Ga0207991, IMG submission 185786) | Marine microbial and viral communities from oxygen minimum zone, Eastern Pacific Ocean - ETNP2014F14-07SV275 (SPAdes) (version 2) | ecosystem: Environmental > Aquatic > Marine > Oceanic ... | reverse complement strand
AAAGCAGTCGTTATTCCGGATAATAAATCTCCCGGGGAAACAGCATTGTATTGGGAAGAAAAGAAGATCCTTTTTCTGGGTGATGCCCTTATTGGAAAGCCGCCAGGTGATGTCTCCCTGTTGCCACCTGAAAAATATGCTGACATAGAAAAAGCCAGGGCAGGCATTAAGGTCCTGGATCCACTAAATTTTAATAGCGTATTGATGGGTGATGGTGAGCCGATTCTGACTGGCGGTAAAAAAGCTATAGTACGATTTTTAGATCAGAATTAAAATAATTGGAGATATAATTTGATAAAAAAGATAATTTATAATATTGCAAAAACCTGTCTTCAATTAATGGAGTTAAGAGAATGGAAAAAATAAATATGAGACAGTATTTTGATTATGAGTCCTGCGCCTATACCTATTTACTTTTTGATCCGTATACTAACAAATCCGTAATCATTGACCCCGTTTTGGAGCAGTTTGACAGGGATATGGGAATAATAAAAAAACTGGATTTAGATTTAATTGGTATTCTGGAAACTCATGTACACGCTGATCATATAACTGGGGCTTTTACTATAAGAAAAAAGAACGGAACCCCTATTTATTACGGGTCTCAATCTGAAGTTCGAGGTGCCGATTATATATTAAATGACGGGGATTATATCCAAGTAGGTCAATTCGAGATCAAAACTATTCATACTCCCGGGCACACAAAAGGCTGTGTTTCCTACTATACGTGTGGGATGCTGTTTACAGGCGACACCTTGTTTATTGGTGGAACAGGCCGCACAGATTTCCAAGATGGTGATCCCAGTACCTTATATGATAGCGTGACCAAAAAATTGTTTCAGTATCCTGAAGATACAAAGGTTTACCCTGCCCACGATTATTCCGGAGCAATGCTAACTACAATTGGAGAAGAGAAAAAATGGAATCCAAATGTGGGAGACAGTGTCGAGAAAGATAGTTTTGTTGAAGCTGAAAATCAAAAAAACAGGCCCTACCCTAAACATATTGACACGGCTGTACCAGCTAATATGCATTGCGGAAGGGTGCCAAATGAGTGAAACAGGGTTAACTACATACATGTCTATCGATCAATTTTTTAAACGTTTTTAAGAAGGATTAATACAATCATGGATGATAAAATGGGTACCAACAAGACTATAAACTTAACTGATGCAAAAGACCTTATTAATACGGGGAATGTTATCTTGGCTGATATAAGAGATGAGCAGTCCTACATGCAGGCACATATCCCTGATGCGATACATTTAACGGATGACAATCTTGATGAGTTTAAAAAAAATACAGGTCTGGATGAGACTATAATCATTTATTGTTTCCATGGCAATAATAGTTTAGGTGCTGCACAATATTTTGCAAATATGGGATATCGAAATGTCTTTAGCCTAAATGGAGGCTTTTCAGAATATTCAAAACATGAATTATGATTTAATGCGTGTTCTATCTCTAATTGCAAGTAGTACTGAGATTGTTTATACCCTAGGTTGCGGAGACAAATTAGTTGGACGCTCGCATGAGTGTGATTTTCCCCTAGATGTTTTGGATCTACCCTACTGCACCGAACCAAAATTCAATATTAACGGCAGTAGTATTGAGATAGATAATAGAGTTAAATCAATTCTGCAAGAAGCTTTATCGGTTTATAGAATAGATGAGGGGAAACTTGCAGAACTTAATCCAGATTTAATTATCACACAGTCTCAATGTGATGTTTGTGCCGTGAGTCTCTCAGATGTTGAAAATGCAGTAAGAAAAGTCTTGGGGAAAAAACCCAGAATAGTATCCCTTGAACCGAACCAATTAAGTGATATTTGGAATGACATTAAAAAAGTAGCATCCGCACTCAAAGTAGAAAAAAGGGGAGGATTAATTATTTCAGAGTTGCGTGAAAGGATAAAGAACTTGCGCAAAATGGCGCAGGAATTGGAAAAAAGAACGGTTGCGTGTATTGAATGGATAGATCCCTTGATGGCTGCGGGGAATTGGATGCCAGAGCTGGTGGAACTGGCCGGCGGGATTAACTTGTTTGGATCAAAAGGTAAGCATTCTCCTTGGATGGAATTTGAAGATTTAATTAAACGGGATCCAGATGTTATCATTGTTATGCCCTGTGGTTATAATATAGATAAAACCAAACGGGAGATGGGTACACTAAGAAAATTGTCAGAGTGGGATAATCTAAAAGCTGTACAGAATAGTGACGTTTATTTGACTGATGGTAATCAATATTTCAACAGGCCCGGTCCAAGATTGGTTGAGAGTTTAGAAATTTTAATGGAGATTTTATATGCAGACAAGTTTGACTTTGGGCATAAAAATACTGGTTGGAGAAAATATATCTAGTTAAGTGATGTAGAACCGCCCAGTAGCGGGGTTTCTTGTTTGTGGGATAAATCGAAGCCCAATCGCCATCCAGCTAATTGAAAATAGAAGAAGCTGCGTGAGTCTCATAACCCGATGAATGGGTTACTTTATGGCATTGTACTTTTTTTCTTCCATGATTTTTAAACATATAGAATAGAAAATAATCGGAGCAACAACCCATATAGCTTGTGGTACCAAAGTATAACCTGGTGATAAGAAAGCTGAACCAGGTAATGGTGGAATAATAATTGGATTCCAAGTGAGAGGTTCATATATCCAGACCCGTCCATTAAATAGATACTCTACTAGCAGTTCCTGGCATATTCCCCATGATAACATGATAAATAATTCATTTTTATTGAATGATTTGAACAAAGGACCTTTTAGATATTTTTCACAAAAATATATTCCTATCATAAATATACCCCCATCCCAAATAGAATGGCTCAATTTCCGCGGCCAACCATTAAGTCCATAGGGCCACACTTTGACTGAGTGTAAAAATTCATCTCCTAAAAATAAAAAAGTAAATTCCCATGTGGCGCCAATTAAACAACCAATCCAGAATAATGTGTAATATTCTGAAGATATTCGACTATTTTTACTAGCGAGTACAAATCCAATTAACAAAGCAATCGCAATTGTAAAGTCACCGATAAGAAAAAAATAGTCTAAGCCGTTCAAATTAAATATCTCTTTTAATATTTAGTTAAATCTAATAATTATGTATTAGTATTAAAATTATTGGTTTATTCTTTATTGTTAACTTGCATATTTTAATCCATCCCCGCTAATTAGCGGGTTTTTTTGTTTGTGGGAGTCTTGGTGTACTCTGTGTTTAAATTAAATAGAAATCACGGTAATTTCCCCTATGACAAATATTAGAGAAATGCTAGATGGTGAAAAAAATGCCAATATTTTATCTATACTTGAAACCGCCGGGAGACTGGCTGACAAGGAGGGGATGGAAGTTTATGTAGTGGGCGGACTTGTCCGCGATCTTATGATGGGCTTGCCCCTAAATGATATCGATATCATGACAGTAGGAGAAGGAATCCCATTTGCAAAAAAACTTTCTGATGAATTAGGAGTGAAAAAAATTATTCCTTTTAAAAAGTTTGGTACAGCCATGATTCCCAATAAATCTGTGCAAATAGAAGTGGCAACTGCCCGAACAGAATCCTACAATGATGATTCTCGGAAACCATCAGAAGTAATTTACACCGATTTGAAAGGAGACTTACTTCGGCGGGATTTTACCATCAATGCCATGGCGATGGATATTCTTCCGGATACATTTGGAAATCTCACAGATCCTTTTGGCGGAATTGCCGATATAAATAAAAAGATTTTACGCACACCACTAGATCCGGATGAAACATTCTCGGAAGATCCCCTGCGGATGATGCGGGCTGCTTACTTTGCATCCAAGTTGGGTTTTGAAATTGAGAAGAAATGTCGCACTTCTATCAAAAGACAAACACATCGCATTGACATTGTATCCTGGGAGCGAGTCCGGGATGAATTTATCAAGATCCTAAAAACGAAGAAACCATCGGTTGGATTGGTAATCCTGCAAAAAACGGGTCTCATGGAAACTGTCTTTCCGGAGATTCATGTTATGTATGGCATGGAGCAAACTTCCGAATGGCATCATAAGGATATTTTTGCCCACACGCTTCAAGTTGTGGATAATGCTGCGGAATTATCCGATAAAATGGAGATTCGCTTTGCTGCATTAGTGCATGATATTGCCAAACCCAACACACGGCGAATAGATAAAGAAAAAGGCTACACATTCCATGGCCACGATGCCATTGGTGAACGGATGCTCAATAAAGTGGCTCGCCGATTAAAACTATCGAATACCCTGAAGGAATATTTAAAAAAATTGACCCTTTTGCATCTCCGTCCCATTGCATTAATAAAAGATATTGTAACCGATTCTGCCGTTCGCCGGCTCATGTTGGCTGCCGGTGATGATTTGGATGACCTCATGATATTGTGTCGTGCTGACATTACCACAAAGAATCCAAATCGTGTAAAACAGTATTTAAAGAACTTTGAAAAAGTAGAAAATAAAATGTCAAATGTGACTGAAAGAGATGCGATGAAAGCGTTTCAATCGCCTGTTCGCGGTGCTGAGATCATGGAAATTTTCGGTCTCACAGAAGGACGGAAAGTAGGTGAGATCAAGGAAGCAATAGAAGAAGCGATTTTAGATGGAAAAATAGACAATAATTATAATCAAGCTTTAACTTATTTAATGGAAATTAAGAAAGAGTATATTTAGAGCAACTATTTTGTAAAATTTGAGTATAAAACACCGTTATTTAAGAATGATAAAAAAATTATTTATTAGTGGATTATTTTTGTCCTTGGTATTTGCACAGGGATATGACTTAGACGAGTGTATTCAGATAGCACTAGATGGGAAAAAAACACTCATGTCAGCAAAGTTGGGTGTCTCATCAGCGGAAAGGGGATTAACAGGATCCTACAGTGGCCTGTTGCCATCGTTGAATGCAACCACTGGAGTAGGCAGGACACAATTCCCGGAAAGAGAAAGTATCTCTTTTGACGCGGAAGATTCTACTTCAGGTACAACTATTAGCAATCATTTTACGACCTTGTCTGCTGGATTATCTCTGAATCAGACGATCTTTGACGGGGGACGATCATGGAATCAGGTGAAACAGGCAAAAACCAATCTCAATATTGCCCAATTGAATTATCGATCTACCACGATCCAAGTGATCCAGAATGTGATTATATCCTATTATGAATTGCTAAAGGCGCAGAAGTTATATGATGTGGCAGAAAAAAATCTGGAAATGTCCGTCCAACAGGTGTCGCTGGTTACAAAGCAGTATGAACTTGGTGTCGTGAAAAAAACAGATCTCCTTAAAGCAGAAGTCGCCAAAGGTCAAGCCAGTGTGGATGTTTTAATCAGAAAGACCAATTTACAAAATGCACGCCGTGTCTTATTCAACGATATGGGGATGCAGGATTATGGTCAATCAATTTCCGCAGTTGATCAAGAATGGATACCGCCGGAGATTCCATCCAATGCAGAAGCGTTGAAACTGTTAAAAACAAAAAATCCAACTCTTTTGGTTTCCCAGTCCAGGATTAATTTAGGGGAACTTTCCTATAAAATAGCGAAAGGATTGCGACTTCCATCTTTGAGATCTTCTTTTAGCTATTCTGCCAATGGTGAAGATAGCGATGCATTGATGGAATCCATCAAAGACGACTGGTCACTGGGCATGAATCTGTCGGTGAGCGTACCCATCTATACAGGAAAGTCCCTTTCTACCCAACAGTACCAAGCTAAACTCTCCAAACAACAGTCGGAATATGATTTTATCACCTTATTGAATGACCTCCGTGTTCAAGCGGCGCTGATTCGGGAATCCTTAAAAAATTATTCGGAGATAATCCCTTTGAATCGGGCAATTGTCATTTCAGCTGAAGAAGACCTTAAACTGGTTAGGGAAAGATATAGTTTAGGTTCAGCAACTATTTTGGAAGTGCTGGATGCACAGGTATCGCTGACGCGATCCAACTCAACTCTCATTAATACGATCCATGAAGCGCGGATGCAGGAAGCAAGTTTAAAAGCTTTGTTGGGTACGCTGGATCTTGAATATCAATTGGAAGAGCATTAATCATGTTAAAAAAACTAAAACAGAAAAAAATATGGATCCCATTACTTGTCATCATTTTGGGTGGTTCAGGATATTGGATCGTGAATTCGTCTGAAGATGGTGAAATATCAGTTCAGGCAGAAGAAGTAATCCGGCGGGACATTATCCATAAAGTGAATGCTAATGGAAAAATTCAACCGGAAGAGGAAGTGCAAATTTCATCCACCATTACAGCCTGGATCACATCGATCACAGTTGCAGAGGGTGACACAGTCCAACCGGGACAATTGCTCATTTCAATGGATGAAAAACAATACCGTGCAGCTTACAACCAAACGTTGTCTGGCGTAAAATCTGCGGAAGCAAATTTGAAACAGGTAAAAGCACAAAAGGAACGAACCGAATCGCTTTTTGAAAAAAACCTGATCTCGAAACAGGAGTTGGAGAAAATTGAAGCTACCTTTGAATTGGCATCCAGCCAGCTAGATCAAGCTCGATCATCACTCCTGTCCCGTGAAGATGAATTATCCAAAACAAAATTGCTGGCTCCTGCATTTGGGATCGTGACAAGTTTGACAAAAGAAGTAGGTGAAATGGCAGTGGGAGGCATGTTTAATCCCGGCGTTGTTATGACTATCGCAGATCTGACTCGCATGGAAGTTCTGGTGGACGTAAATGAGAATGATATCGTCACGGTGATGGTAGGTGATACAGCAGAGATCGAATTGGATGCTTTTCCAGATACAATTTTTTACGGGGTGGTGAGCGAAATTGCACACACAGCCCAATCCATGAATTTGGGGAGCCAGGAACAGGTAACCAATTTTAAGGTAAAGGTGAAAATGATCGATCCGCCTGGGAATATTCGTCCCGGTATGAGTAGTACTGTGAATATTATCACTGAAGTGCGCAATAATGTTATTTCCATACCCATCCAGTCTTTGACGGCCCGATCGGAAAATTATAAAAGACAAGCCAAGAGTAAAGCAATGAAAAAGAAAGGCGGCAGAAAAAAAGGTAAAGGAGGTAGAAAAAAAATGGACGAAGGAGTTGCGGTAGGTAAAAATAATGGCGGGTGGAAAAAGGATAAAACGATCGAGGTGGTTTTTATTTTAAAAGATGAATTTGATGGAGAGGAAGCACCCAACGGTAAAAAATATGTGGTGGTGATGCCTGTGGATGTTGATGTGGATAGCGAAACCCATTATGCGGTGAAATCCGGTGTGGCTGAAGGCGACAGTATCGTTACTGGAAGTTACAAAGCTATCAGTCGAGAACTACAGCACGGGACTCTTGTTTCAGTTGGCAATGATTTTGAGCAATATGGAAAAGGTAAAGAATAAAATGTCATATATTTCACTGAAAGATATTCACAAGATTTATAATGTTGGTGGTGAAGAGGTTCGTGCACTGGATGGAGTAGATGTAATAATCAGAGAAAATGAATATTTAGCCATTATGGGCCCCTCCGGTTCCGGAAAATCCACCCTCATGAATATGATTGGCTGTTTGGACACACCCACATCCGGGATCTATGAATTTGAAGGAGAAATGGTCCATGAGATGGATGATAATCAATTGGCATCTATCCGTAATCGAAAAATTGGATTTGTATTTCAGACATTTAATCTTCTTCCCAAGGCGACCGCTCAACATAATGTGGAGATTCCGCTGATCTATGGCAATGTCCGTAGAGACCTGCGTCAAGCCATGGCTGCGGACGCATTAGAAAGTGTGGGTTTGGGAGATAGGATGCACCATAGACCCAATGAACTTTCCGGCGGACAGCGACAACGCGTCGCCATCGCTCGGGCTTTGGTGAATCATCCATCTATTATTCTTGCAGATGAACCCACTGGGAATCTGGATTCAAAAAGTGGCCGGGAGATCATGGAGATTTTTGATGCACTCCACGAAACGGGGAATACCATCATTCTTGTTACCCATGAAGATTATATCGCCTCACACGCCAACAGAACCATTCGCCTTTTTGATGGGAAAGTGAAAGACGATATCTCTGCCGCTGCATAATGCTTTCTCTTTTTCTAGAAAATTTTCGCATTTCTTTAACGGCTGTCTTGGCCAATAAAATGCGTTCTCTTTTAACGGCTCTCGGCGTTGTAATCGGGATTCTTGCAGTCACATTGATGGGAACACTTATTTCAGGATTGGATCATTCTTTTGAAAAAAGTATGGAATTTTTAGGGAAAGATGTTTTGTATATCAGAAAATTTGAGTGGTTTGGAGATAAGGAATGGTGGGAGATGAGGAACCGTCCCAACATTGATTTGAAACATGCCGATATCATTCGTGATCGATCACAGTATGCCAGGTATGTAGCACCCATTTCTGAATGGTATACATCCGTAAAACGAGATGATGATGATATTTCCGGCGTACGTGTGACGGGCACCACTAATGAATATGCCCTGATCTCTACAGCAGAAATTGATAAAGGCCGGTTTTTCTCCAATTCAGAAAGCCATTCAGGTTCTCGTGTCGCCGTGATTGGGAAAGACATAAAAGATGCATTATTTGAAAATGAACAAGCCATTGGAAATAAGATTCGTATCGGGAATTATACATTTCGTGTGATTGGAGAAGTTGAAAAACAGGGAAAATTTTTAGGTATGTTCAGTATGGATAAGCAAATTATTATTCCGCTGGGAACCCATCAGCGATTGTTTACAAGGCGTGGCTGGACAGGAATAAATGTAAAAGTAGCCGAATCTGATTTGAATGATGCCACAGAAGAACTCACTGCCATGATGCGACAATTACGACATATTCGTCCCTCAAAAGAAAATAATTTTGCTTTAAATCGGCAGGATCCCTTCAAAGAACAATATGCTATGATCAAATTGGCTATTGGCGGGACGGGACTTTTTATTACAATCCTCTCTTTGGTCGTCGGCGGGATCGGGATTGCAAATATTATGTTTGTTACGGTAAAAGAGCGAACGCGGGAGATCGGCGTGCGTAAAGCATTGGGGGCCACGCCAAAAATGATTCTCGCACAATTTCTCATGGAATCGGTAACGATTTGTCTCTTTGGAGGATTATTAGGGATGGGATTAGCCTGGGGCGGTAGTTTTATTATTGATCAATATTTCCCATCAGATATGCCTTTGGGATTAGCCATGACGGCACTTGGCCTTTCTACGGTTGTGGGTGTGATCTCCGGGTTGGCGCCATCTTATAAAGCAGCAAAATTGGATCCCATTGATGCACTTCGGTATGAATGAGAAAGTGTTTGACGATGCAAGCGTTACATCATGATGGTGAATAAAAAAACATCCCATTTTAAAAATACATTAAGAGAAAGTTTCAGGATGGCATTGGAGGCGATTCGGGATAATAAACTTCGATCTATGCTCACACTTCTTGGAATAACCATTGGTGTCTTCTCTGTAATTGGTGTTATGACGGCGATTCGTACGCTGGAATCATCCGTGGCCTCTGGACTTAATGTTTTTGGAACAAACACCTTCAATATCAGCAAACGTCCTGCAATCCAGTTTGGGCATGGTGGTCGCTGGAAATATCGGAATCGACCCAATATCACTTATAAACTTTACGAGGATCTGAAAGACCGGGCTGTTCTTCCAATCCATGTGAGCGCTTATGATTCCAAATGGGGCGCCACGGTAAAATATAAAGACAAACAAGCCACTAAAAATATTGAGGTAGCCGGTGCGGATGAATTCACCGTTCGAACATTGAACACTAATATCAGTGACGGGCGGAATTTTAATCGGGATGATATTCTTCACATGCGAAGGTCAGCCATTATCGGGCAAGACGCCATTACTCAATTATTCCCTTTCGAAGATCCTCTGGATAAAATGATCACCATCGATGGGATTAAATTCAGGATCATTGGTATCATTGAAGAAAAAGGGGCCATGTTTGGGGAGAGTCAGGATAATATTATCGCCATTCCTATCACAACACATTTACAGATGTACGGCGGTTGGCGCCGCAATATTGAGATCACCGTGGAAGCGCCCTCGGAAGAAATGTATGACCAAACTCGGGATGAAGTAATTGGTATTTTGCGAACCTTAAGGAAAGTCCCTCCGGGTGAAGACAATAATTTTGAACTCACATCCAATGAAGAAATATTAAATGAGTTGAAACCATTTTCCGATGGAATCAAATTATTTGCTTTTTCTGTAAGCGTGATCGCATTGGTAGTGGCGGGTATTGGAATTATGAATATTATGCTCGTTTCTGTTTCTGAACGGATCAAAGAGATTGGCATCCGTAAGGCCATTGGTGCGACACGACGAGATATTCTCACCCAGTTTTTAACTGAAGCAGTTTTTTTGAGTGAGTTTGGTGGCATTGCCGGCATTATTTTGGGTGTGGCCGGTGGAAATGCAGTGGCGGCTATTTTTAAAATTCCTGCTGTGATTCCCCTGGACTGGGCCTTTATCGGCCT
>Ga0207991_1002372_pt1 | contig 10479 bp, 7 predicted proteins | sample ETN07SmetaG_FD_185786 | JGI IMG/M metagenome (GOLD analysis project Ga0207991, IMG submission 185786) | Marine microbial and viral communities from oxygen minimum zone, Eastern Pacific Ocean - ETNP2014F14-07SV275 (SPAdes) (version 2) | ecosystem: Environmental > Aquatic > Marine > Oceanic ... | reverse complement strand
TGTTGGCATAATTTTTAACCAGGGGCAGGGAGCTAAAACGGATGAAATAAATTTAGGACCAAACACGCCTCCTGGAAATAATTTCACTATTTCAGCACCTAGTTTTTCCGCAGTTATCATTTCCGTTAAGGTCCCACACCCTGGTATCCAAGGAATATTATTTTTTAGGCATACTTTTGCTATAGATTTGTCTAAAAATGGTGAAACGATTAAGCTTGCCCCAAGATCAATGAAAATTTTTGCTTCCTCATCCGTTTTTACAGACCCCACCCCTAGTGTAGAGCCAGTGTTGTTACCCAAATGCATTACTAGTTGTTTAAAATTATCTATCGCTTTCGGACCACGATTTGTGAATTCCAAAATTGGCAAATCACAATTAACAACTGTATCTAAAACTTTTTTACAAACAGTTATATCATCATGGTAAAAAAGAGGAACCAACCGATGTTGTTTTATATTTTGTATTAATGGCATACTTATAAAAAATTATTCTATTTATTGATCGATTGCCTTTGATTGAACTGATATTCGTAAAGAGAATTTACGCTAATTGGGGGTTGATTTATGCTTTCAAAGTAGGCATTAGGTCCATATTCTAAACGGATTGGAAAATCATTACTATATAATCCTACCAAATAAGCAGAAGGACCATCATTTACACCCTTAACCACCACTGTATCAATTTCTGATTTATCAAAATCAAAATTTATTGCAATATTCCAAAATGTATTATACTTACCATGAGTAGGTTTCCAATAGCCCGCACCACCATGTTTAAATAAATGAAAATCTGGAGAATCGATGGTCACCCTAATATTATCGAACAAATTTTGATGATTACTACCGCAGTGCTGGTCAATTGTAGGATTTTGCAAAATGTCAATATCATGGAATACATTAGCCTTTGCTTTTGTATTGGCACTAATTGAGTGTACCATTGGACTATCTATAACAATATTTTTTGCCAATATGTGATTAGATTTACCTAAATGTAAGCCATAGTGCCCTGCTCTTCCAGAAACTTCGAGATTCTGTATAGTAATAAATGCACAATCATCACTTAGAATTGCATTATCAGCATTAATAACTTTCACATCCCGTACCCAAGAATTCGCAAGACTGCTGATATAGATAGCATTAAATCCTTCTTCTAAATGATGTCCTCCATAATCTGTTTGAGGGAACTCAATTCTTAATTTTTCTATTCCTACCTCTGTAAGTAAATCAGCTGGCGCTAATATTGTACTCCATTCACTCTTTACATCATGTAATAATGGTTCTTTAATATATATTCGATCATTCTGAATTTCTTTAATGGTTACAATTTGTTCTATAAGCGGCCGATCAGGGAAATTCCAATGGTGGCTTCCAATAAGAATATCCCCATTCCCATACAAATGGCGCAATAATGTTGATTGGGAACCACTTCTGTTAAACCATAATAATTTCGCTAATAAATTTTCATTTATCGACTTTACATTTTTTACAGTAAAATAGTTTGACCCACGTTTACCATTATCAACTGAAGCTAATTGCAACTCAGTTTTATCAAATGTTGCTAAATATCTATGTGGACGCGATTCTTTCTTTTGAACCCAAATCAAACCACCAGTCCAAGAAAACGGGGAAAATATTTTACCTGTTTTTTTATCTCGTTTATTATTTTCAAATAAGTATTGATTCAACTCTTCCATTTCTTTTGGAAGTGGCAAATCTCTAAGGGGTGTTGGACAATAAATAATAGTACCATTGGAATCGCTTCCAGAGCCTTGTAAAACAAAATTACTTCGTTCTATAAAAATTATTTTTTTTAATATGAATTTGCCTGGTGAGAATTTAACAACAGTAGCCCCTTTTTCTTTACTTGCTTCAGCAATTGCTGTAATTATTCCTTGAGTGTCATCTTTTTCATCGTTTGGTATAGCACCATAATCACTAACGTTGTATGATCTAGTATAGTTTGGTATACTGACTTCCCCATGATGATATCCGGCAAAGGAATAATCTGGTAAATAAATTGTAGAGTCACCAATAATTTTAAGGGAAATTCCTTCATTCTCACTGGCTGAAATTTTACATTGCATCAATACAATGATGGAAAAAAGAAAAGGGGTCAAATTGTGTCTTATCATCAATCTAGCATCTCCTGATTCTATCTTACCAGCCAGCCGCCATCGACGGCCAAGAGATGCCCATTGACATAATCAGACGCATTCGATGCTAAAAAAATCACAGCCCCTTTTAGATCATCAGGCTTTCCCCAGCGACCAGTTGGTATACGATCACTTATTTCCTTGAATCTCTTTGGGTCTTCTCGAAGAGGTTTTGTATTGTTTGTTTCCATATAGCCAGGGACGATTGCATTGATGCATATTCCTTTAGATGCCCATTCATTAGCCAAAGCTTTTGTTATTTGACCCACTGCACCCTTACTTGCTGCATAAGATGGTACAGTTAATCCTCCTGTAAAGGTTAATAATGAAGCAATATTTATTATTTTACCATATCCTCTTTTCATCATGCCTTGAGCAACAGTCTGACTTAGAAAAAATAAACTTTTTGAATTTAAATTCATGACGTCATCCCAATCCTTTTCAGAATAATCAATGGCAGGTGTCCGCCTTATTATACCCGCATTATTTACTAGGATATCAATTTTATCAAAAGAGTCAATTACATCATCGACAACTTTCCGAATGAAATCCAAATCAGTTAAATCACCGGTTAGACTAAGCGTTTTTCTCCCAAGTTTATTTATGTCAGATGCAATCTGAGTTCGCTCATTATGATCCACCAAAATAATGTCAGCTCCAGCTTCAGCTAGGGCTAGTGACATTCCTGCACCCAACCCGGTGCTTCCACCAGTAACGATTGCAGTTTTACCAGTAAGATCAAACAAGTTCATTTTGGATTTCCTCTATTAATTGATGGAACATTTACATACCCAGCAGTTGGGGTAACACCAAAGTAATCCCGGGAAAATAAATAATTAGAATTAATACAAATACCATTATAAAATAAAATGGCAGCAATGGTTTAACGATTTGTGAAATCGATATATTTGCTACACCACATCCCACAAAAAGGACTGTTCCGACTGGCGGTGTACAAAGTCCAATACAAAGATTAACCACCATCATTATTCCAAAATGCAATGGATCAATCCCCATAGCTGTTGCTATTGGTAAGAATATTGGAGTGAAAATCAGGATAGCCGGAGTCATATCCATGAACGTACCCACCATCAATAAAATGATGTTCATAATCAGAAGAATAATGAGCGGATTTTCGCTAATGCCCAGCATTGCGATTGAAATATTTTGAGGAATATTGGAATATGATAATACCCACGACAGTGACATTGATGTTCCAATTAGTAACATCACAACTCCTGTTGTGATAGCAGTATCCAGGAATATTTTTGGTATATCTTTTATGCCTATCTCCTTATAGATAAATATTGTAATTACGAAGGCATATACAACCGCAATAGACGCAGCTTCAGTGGCAGTAAAGATACCGAAAATTATTCCACCTATTATTATTATTATGAGTGTTAGGCCTAATAATGCATCAAAAAATCGTTTTAAGATTTCAATAAATGGTTTAAAAGGTTTGCTTCTGAACCCCTGTTTATATGCTAAAAAACTGGCAACAATCATTAGGGAGACTCCCATCAATATTCCTGGCAAATATCCTGCAACAAATAGTGCACCTATGGATACTCCACCACTTGCAAGAGAATACACAATTAAAACATTGCTGGGCGGAATGATCAAACCTGTTGTCGCCGATGTAACATTTACGGCTGCACTGTAACTTGGATCGTACCCATCTTTTATCATTCTTGGATGCATGAAAGAGCCAATTGCAGCTGCAGAGGCGATCGCAGACCCGGAAACAGCCCCAAATAACATAGCAGAAACAATATTGACCAACGCTAATCCGCCTGGTAATCCTCCAACAATTGTTTTTGCAAAGTCGATTAAGCGTTTAGCAATTCCACCGGTAGCCATGATGTTACCCGAAAGAATAAAAAACGGGATTGCCAACAAAGTAAAACTATCAAATGCTGTGGCAATTTGCTGTGAAACGGTACTTATAGCAGGTGTAAATCCTGTGCCAATAACCAATACTAATGTTGTAGGAATCCCAATACAAAATGCAATTGGAACATTCAATAATAGCAGTGCAATAAAACTAAAGATTAATATTAATACTTCAATACTCATTTCAAAACCTTTAATTAATTGAGATAGTTTTTTGAAATAGTGGTTTGAAAACTTTTATTTTTTTCATTAACTAAAAAATAAATGGAATAATAAATCATAAGTAATCCGGTTATCGGTAAAATAACATAAATGTATCCAATTTTTATTTGAAGAGATGCAGAAATTTGGTTTAGCTGAAGCGTCACCCATACTAAGCGGATTCCTCCCCACATAAAAACAAATAACGAAAACAAAATAATAAAAAAATGTATGATGTAGGTCGAAATCTCTTTAGCCCTTCCTGACAACCTCGAGGTTATAATGTCAATTCCAAGGTGTGCCTGTTTTCTTAGTGCATATACAGCTCCCAGTAGACTAATCCATATTAAGAGATAAGTGGACAATTCTTCTGTAAATGAGCTTGGACTATTCAATAAAAAACGGGTAAACACCTGCCATGTAACAACTGAAACCATTAATCCAAACAAAAGAATTAATATTTTTTCTAATATTTTATCAATAAAATGTGTAAAGCTTTTCATGTGAACTTCTTTCTAATATAAAATTTAAATAGCTTGTATTATTCTATATTCTGAATTTCTTTAGCTATTTCTCCAATTGTCGTTCCATCTAAATCGTCATAAATGGGTTGAACAGCTTTAAGAAAGTTTCTTTTTTCTGGGTGGACAATTTCTACTCCTGATTTCTTAACTTCATCATAAACCCAATTAGTCATTTCATCCCACAATTTTCGTTGATAAATCACGGATTCGTCCACTGCCTTAACCAACCATTGCTTCTGCTCACTACTAAATTTATTCCAGGTGTGAGTACTAATAACTAATACATCCGGGGGCGAGGAATGTTCATCTAATACAAAATATTTGCAATGATCATAGAAGTGCTGCTGATAAAAATTCGGAGGGTTATTCTCTGCACCATCGACAACACCTTGTTGTAAAGCAGAATACAGTTCACTAAATGCTAAAGGCGTTGCGTTTCCCCCAAGTAAGTTTATTGTACGAATCTGAAGATTACTTCGCATCACCCTTATTTTGAGTCCATTTAGATCTTCTGGTTTTTCAACTAGTTTTTCTTTTAGAAAAAAACTTCGAAACCCTGCATCATAATAACATAATCCACGTAACCAAAATTTTTCACCGCGTAATAGCAATTCTTTACCAATATCACTGTTTAAAGATTTCCATAGATGGTCAGAATCTCTGAATAAATAGGGTAAACTATATACACCCATTTCAGGAACAAAATTTTCTAAGACAGCAGATGATACCTTAGCTATATCCAATGAGCCGACCTGTAATAACTCTAGACTTTCCCTTTCATTTCCTAATTGAGAACTGGGATAAACTTTAATTTTGAGTGTCCCATTAGAATATTTATCTAAATTTTCTCCCAAATAAACCATTGCTTTATGAACCGGAGAATTTGTATCCAGCACATGACCTATTCTTAAAACATGTGATGATTTTTTATTATCACAATTGTTAAAAGTGACTACGCTTATTATACTAATTATCAGGTATAAATATTTTGGGGATTTAGTTTTAGTAATGTTGTATGTTTTCATAGTTGTCCTAATGGTAATAAATCATTTGATTGTTGATGATTGGATTTGACACATGTCTGTGTAATCTAAATTTTCTCCACCCATCGTCCATATAAAACTGTAATTTTTTGTTCCGGTGCCAGCATGAATCGACCATCCTGGGGAAAAGACTGCTTGCTCATTTTTCATAACAATATGCCTAGTTTCCTTTTCCTCTCCCATTAAGTGAAAAATCACATTTTCTTCAGCCAAGTTAAAGTAAAAATAAACTTCTGTTCTTCGTATGTGTTTATGTGGCGGCATAGTATTCCATACATTACCTGACTCTAACTCAGTAAATCCAAGTAATAACTGGCAACTTTCGATTCCACCCTTGTAAATATATTTGTAAATAGTCCGTTTATTTGATTCCTCCACACTTCCAAGATGTAAGGGATCAGCATCCTTTAGTCGGGCATGTGTAGTTGGATATTCAGCATGAGCTGGATAGCTTATAATATAAAATTTGGCTGGATTATTTTCATCAGAAGAATGAAATAAGATTTTTTTATTTCCTTTTCCAACATATAGTGCATCACGATAGTCTAATTGATAGGCTTTGCGATCTACTTCTACTGTTCCTTCACCTCCAACATTCATTATACCAAGCTCACGACGCTCAGTAAAATATTCTGAGCGTAATATATCTGGGGATTTAAGATCTAATGATTTTTCTAAAGGAAGTGCTGATCCAACCATGGTACGCTCTAAATCGATATAATTAAAATTAATTTCACCCTTTTTAAAGACTTCCGATAATAGATATCCATCTCTTAGTTCTTGTGTAGTCAGCCCCTTGTAACGTTCTTTATCAGGTATTTGCCTAATTTGGATATTCATTCACAGCCTCCATTACATGTTATCAATAGTTATATTCAATTACCGATTTGGATTAATTCAATTTTATTAAATGGGTCTTGAAAATTTTTATTTTGATATTCTGCTATCGATGATTGGCCCAATTCTATTTCTCTATCTTCAAAAATAGCATAGGTCCCTTCAACAAAAATCATAGCATTTAGAATATTATTCTCGTAAGTAATCAAAACCTGTTCAGCATTAGTTTTGAGTTCATCAAGTTGAATATCAGGTATTTTTTTTTCGTAGTATAAAAATCTCCTATCTTGAAATGTCACCATTACTTGTAAGTAGTGCGACCTTTCAAATAGTTGAATTTCAGGGACAGAATGATTATTGCTACCAATAGGTGCAAGAAGTGTATAAAAACTATAGTTCTTTTCACCTTCCTTTTCAAAAATTACCGAATGTGTCTCGTAGTTTTTTTTGTTCTTAATACTCATAAATGAGGGATCAGCTTGCATTATGTAAAAATTTGATTTTATGTTATCCGAAAATATAGCGTTGTTTTGCGAATCTATTTGGTATTCACCCTGCCAAATTTGTTGATATTTGTGATGTTCATTTGAATTAAACTTATCAATTACCAACCAACAGTCTGGTTTAAAAAATAGTACAAATCTATTATAATTTACTCCAATATCATCGAAGCCATTGTGTGATCCAGAGAAAATATCAAAGTTTTTTCCGGCATGCCATATATTTACATTAGGTTTCGGTAATTGATCCCATATTCCAAACCCGGTTCTCGCATGGTTACTTACCCATTGTTGACCTTGAAGAATGTTATCACAAATCGCTACATTTTTAACAAGTGAATTCTTCATTGTCCTATACGAAGATTCACTATACTTTACTCTGTAATTCGGGAGTATTGTTTCACCATTTGCATATGAAATAATCCCGAGAATTCCACCATGAGTATGATCTGGTTTGTATTTTGCCAAACCTCCATCAATTATCATATACAAGTCATTAGTATCCCAACCGCTCCGCATCACAAAATATTTTGACGAATCCAAACCAATGGAACTGATTTCAGGTATTTTCGGTTCTATTGCATTATAATTATTTATTGATCCTTCGGGCAAAAACCAATAGAAATCCGCTGGAAAATTATCTTCTGCAAAAAATCTATAATTCGAATTATTAAAAATAAGAGCTCCCAAACTCATATACCCAGCCTCATCAGGGTCTTTTAATTCTGCTATGTTATTTGATGTAATTTGATTTGAATTGTCACCTTCGTTTAACTTAACAGAATTATATTTATCCTGCGCATCTTGCAAGACAGGTAATTTTCTATTAGGCATGGATAATTTGACAATGGCTTCAAACATTTCATTAAATCTCGATAAAAATATTTCTGGTAAAATAACATTGTTTAGTTTTGAAATTTGCCACACTCGAAAATAATTAAATATGTCCAACTTAAAATAATGCGATGCCCGTTCAAATTGAAAACCATCGGGTTTTATTTCGGTACTGATATGCTGAATGATGACTTCCTTTGACCTGTTGTTCCAATAATTCATAACTGGAAATTCAGGATACATGATAGACATTTCGTACAAGCCGACTAAACCATGTAACTGATGATTTCCCCAATGAAATTTTTTACATGAATCAAAAAGTCTTGCGCCATGTAAAAAAAACACTTTAATCATAAAAATATGATCTTCAATAGTATAGTCTAAAGAAGCCAATAATAGATTGTGTACCATTAGCCAGTTTCTAAGTCTATGACCTCCATAAAAACGTTCAAAAACATCATTCCTGCCTGATTCAGTATTTCCTGTTTCATAATCTTGAATAAAATCACGAATCTGTGATTGAATAAATGTATAATATTCAATATTGTTATTGATATAATAGCTCAATGATATCTCAAATGCGATTGCCTGTCTAGCCAAAAATCGTATACTATTTGGAGTTTGCTTTCTACCCAGCAGGTCCCGTGATGGAAGTTTCCAGTTAACATCTTTTCCATATGTATTAATGTATTCATCAGCTGAATTCGTAATTCTGCTTTTTTCCGTTGGGTAATTTTTAATAAATGTATTTAGTAAATCAGTTACAGATTTTGCATCAAAAAAATATTTTGGCGCTGATCTTTGTTTAAAATAGTGTATTGTTTCTTTTTTGGCGAACAAGGTATCACCCATTTCTAAAGCAATAAATATCTTTTCATTATTTAGATTATTTGGATCAAATAAATTAAAGAATTCAGCATCAGTCATGACTCTATCTCTGGGTATATTATCCAGAAGAATATCATTATGCTGCGAGTACAAAAAACAAAACATAAAATTCCATAGCAAAAATATTTTTATTGTAGAATATGTTATATATGGTTTTTTTATTTGCATAGTTAGTTAATCTTACATTTATTTTATTAGATTAATTTTTATTAGTTATAAATAATTAAAACAAACATTATAATATTCGAACTTTTGATTATTAGATGGGATAATATTTAAGATGTAAAAAAAGGGCAGAAATATTCTGCCCTTTTTTTTTTCTAATGAACTACCGAATGGAATCATGGAGAGAGTTAGTGAAACAAAGGAGAACCCCATAATAATTAGTAGTTCTTGTTATTGATTATTTCAGCAGTAACATTTTCTTACTCACAGTTTTCTCTCCTACAGTCAACTGATATAAATAGATACCTGCAGATACATTGGGATTCCATCTAGCAATATAAAATCCTTTATCTTTTGTCTCATTTACCAGCACATCAATTAATCGTCCTTTTACATCAAATATTTTTAATGTAACTCTTTTAGAGTCTTCATTGAGTACATACCTGATAGTAGTCGAAGGGTTAAAAGGGTTTGGGTAATTTTGCATCAAAAGAAATCCATCTGCAATCGGGATATTATCATCAATGATAGATACCGTTGCGCAATTTCCAGCATGGTTACTATCTCCCAAAGCTCCTCCATCATGGGCAAGACCACATACCATTGAAGAAGATGATAATGTATAGTCTCCATTGGCTGCATCTGCAAAGTCAGGATCATATCCATAAACCGTAGCTTCATCAAGCGTAGCAGTCTGACTGCTTCCTGACTTATTGCCTCCGCCCAAAACAAAAGCAGTATCAGCAATAGTAACCGTATCGGTCCCAACTATCCTGGCTAGATTGAATGTATCTATGTTCGCGATGGTTGAACCATCCATGTCAACATACATGACCTGACCACCATCATAGCCATACTCCGTACCACCAAATTTAGCCGTATGGATAATGAAGTTTCTAATGGTTACATCACTAAGGTCTCTAGACCATATAATCCGCCGACCACAGTTATAAGTAGTTACATTTTCTAGCAACACTGCCGGGCTCACATTGAGGGTATCCATATCACCATTCAGTTTGATAGAAGATCCATTTACATTAGCAAAAGTAACGTTGCGAATCGTGAAAGAATCAAAATGACAGCCATGTACTGCTGTAGATACATCGCTATGATCAGTTTTGTAAGCACTTTGCGCACGTATTGCCTCATCTCCAGTATTTTGAATTAAGGTATTCTCAATAAGTACGACCCCAGCTCTTCCACCTGTACTCCAATCTATGGCTGTACCGTCTGCTGCATTCTCTGTGGTACCAAGCTTGTACACATTCTGCAAAACAGAATTTCTTATAATTAGATCAGGGGCAACATTTGGAGAACCTGCATCTTCCGTATTAGGTATCTTTAACATATACTTTATCTTAGCATAGCAGGTTTCACAATCACCATACTTACCATCTACCACTACTCCATCTAATGTCAGATCGTTGTTTATTTTTAT
>Ga0207991_1002364_pt1 | contig 10497 bp, 9 predicted proteins | sample ETN07SmetaG_FD_185786 | JGI IMG/M metagenome (GOLD analysis project Ga0207991, IMG submission 185786) | Marine microbial and viral communities from oxygen minimum zone, Eastern Pacific Ocean - ETNP2014F14-07SV275 (SPAdes) (version 2) | ecosystem: Environmental > Aquatic > Marine > Oceanic ... | reverse complement strand
AGCCCCGGTGACGGCGCCACGTTCTCGTTTTCGTTGTCGCTGTAGGCGCGTTTAGAACCGTAGAACGCACACTCGGCTGAGAGCTTCAGCCCCGACCGGGGGCTTGGCTTGGCGCTCCAGCCGACCCACAATGCTGAGATCCCGAACGCTTGGAGTTCCTCATGCGCAAAACCTTCGCTATCGCGCTGCTCGCCACACTTGCGTCGATACCGCTCGCCGCTCAAGACCCGGACTTCGGCGCGGCGGCTGACGAGGCCGTGGTGTTGCTGCAAAGCATGATCCGCATCAACTCGAGCTCGCCACCGGGCAATGAGACCGAAGTGTGTCAGTTCATTCGCGACGTGCTGGCGGCTGAGGGCATCGACTCCAAGATCTATGAGTTGGAGCCCGGCCGGGGGAACCTGGTGGCCCGCATCCGAGGCAATGGCTCGAAGCGGCCGATCTTGCTCATGGGTCACATCGATGTCGTAGGAGTAGAGCGCGATCAATGGTCGGTCGACCCCTTCGCGGGGCTAATCCGCGACGGCTACATCTGGGGCCGTGGTTCTCAGGACGACAAGGGCATGAGCGCGTCCGCGCTTCAAGTCTTCCTCATGATCGCGCGCTCGGGCGTGGAGCTGGACCGCGACGTCATCTATATGGCGAACGCGGGCGAGGAAGCGATGCCGCACCTCGGCATCGAGTTCATGATCGCCGAGCACTTCGACGTGATCGATGCCGAATTCGCGCTCAACGAGGGCGGCGGCATGACGATGGTCGGTGATGAGATCACGCGCGTCACCATAGCCACGACCGAGAAGGTTGCCACGCGCATGAGGCTGATCGCGCGCGGTACGTCCGGGCATGGCTCGCGTCCACGACCCGACAATCCGATCGTCGCCCTGTCGCGGGCTGTCGCCAAGTTCGGTTCCTGGCAGATGCCCATGCGTCTCAACTCGACAACGCGCGAGTACTTCCGGCGTGTCGCGGAAGTCTCGAGTCCCGAGACCGCTTTCCTGTACCGGAATCTGGAGAACCCGGCGATCAGCGACGTGGTCCAGGAACAGCTCCGGCTGACAGACATTTCGGCCAACTCGATGCTCCGGACTTCGATTTCGCCGACGATCATCGAAGGCGGCTTCCGTAGGAACGTGATCCCGGCCGAAGCCATCGCGACCCTGGATATCCGTGCGCTTCCCGCGGAGGACACACTCTGGCTCAAGGCCGAGGTCGAACGTGTCGTCGACGATGAGTCGATCGAAGTGGTACGCTTTGGGCCGCGGCGGCCGGTTTCGGAGCCGATGCCGATCGATTCCGATCTCTTCCGCGCGATCGAATCCGTGCAGGCAGAGATGTTTCCCGGTGCGATCACGGTCCCGACCATGCTCACCGGAGGCACGGACTCGGCTCAACTCAGGGCTGCCGGTGTCCTGGCATACGGGATGGGGCTGCCCTCGGATGCTGCGACGGGATCGCGGGCGCACGGGAACGACGAGCGCACTCCCGTCGCTGGCGTAGGTATTTTCGTGGAATTCTTGTACAAGACGGTGATCGAGGTCGCGGGCGGATGAGGGAGTTCCTGCTGGTCGCTGTGCTGGGGTTCACGGCGTGTGAGGCCGCGCCGGGCCCTTCCGATTTTTCCGCGGTCTTCGATGGAACCGGCGGCCACTGGGTCGACCTCACGCACTCGTTTTCCGAGTCTACGATCTATTGGCCGACCGACACTGCCGGGTTTCAGCTCGACGAGCTGTCCTATGGTGTCGTAGAGGGCGGCTGGTTCTACGCCTCGAACACGTTCTCGTCGGTGGAGCATGGAGGCACGCATCTCGACGCACCCATTCACTTTGCGGAGGGGCGGCTCACGGCGGATGAGATCCCACTGACCGGGTTGATCGGGCCGGCCGCGGTGGTGGACGTGTCGAGGCACGCGACGCGCGACTACCTGCTCACGGTTGAGGACCTGACCATGTGGGAGGCCGAGAACGGAATGCTGCCAGACGGCGGCATACTGCTCGTGCACACGGGTTGGGGAGTCCGCTGGGGCGACCGGACCGAGTACCTGGGCACCGACATGGTCGGCCCCGAAGCGGTTCCCGAGCTGCACTTTCCAGGCATCGGCGGGGAGGCGGCAAGCTGGTTGGTCGCCAACCGCGGCATCGTCGCGGTCGGAATCGATACGCCGAGTATCGACTATGGCCAATCGGCCGACTTCGAGACGCATGTGATCCTGTACGCCGAGAACATCTCGGGCTTCGAGAACGTTGCGAACCTGGAGGCGCTGCCGGAGACGGGGAGCTACGTTGTCGCGCTGCCCATGAAGATCGAGGGAGGCAGCGGGGGTCCACTGCGCATCGTCGCATTCGTGCCTCGGGAGGGATCATGACTACTCAGCCTGACCGAGACCGCGACGACCTCAGCCGCCGGGATATGCTCAAGCTTGCCGGTGGCGTCGCCGTCCTGGCGGCCGCCTCTGGCTGTGAGGAGGGTGCTACAGTGTCCAGTGCATCGGCGGCTCTGACGGGGTCGCGTCAACTGATCGATCCCCTTCACTACTCCTCGGCGAGCGCCCTCGCGGCCGGCATTCGGGAAGGAAGGATCTCTTCGTCCGAAGTCGTCGAGGCGTGCTTGGCCCGCATCGAGCAGGTCAACCCCGCGCTCAACGCTGTCGTGCAGCTGCGTGCGGAAGAGGCGCGCGCCGACGCCATACGCGCGGACGAGGCCCAAGCCAGTGGCGAGTCGTGGGGGCCGCTGCACGGTGTCCCGATGACCATCAAGGACTCGCTCGACACGGCCAACTTGATCTCGACCGGGGGCACGCTGGGTCGGGCGAACTTCGTGCCGGAACGGGATGCAACCGTTGTGCGCCGCGCGCTCGAAGCGGGCGCGATCCTGCTGGGCAAGACCAACACGCCCGAGCTGACGCTCTCGTACGAGACGAACAACCTGGTTTACGGGCGAACCAACAGTCCCTGGGACCTGGAGCGCACCCCCGGGGGCAGCAGCGGAGGCGCCGGCGCCATCGTCGCGTGCGGCGGTGCGGCATTCGACATCGGAAGCGACTACGGGGGCAGCATTCGCCTGCCCGCCCACTTCAACGGCATCGCCGGCATCAAGCCGACACACGGCCGCGTCCCGCGCACCGGGCACATCTTCCCGTTTGGCGGTACGCACGACTCGTTCCAGCAGCTCGGACCGCTGGCGCGCTACGTGGAAGACCTCGTGCTGTTGCTGCCCATCCTCGTGGGGCCGGACAACATCGACCCCGCGATCGTCCCCATGCCGCTCGGCGATCCGAGCGCGGTCGATCTTGCGTCACTTCGTGTGGGCTTCCACACGGACAACGGGATCAGCACGCCGACGACGGAGACGCAGGCGGTGGTGCGAGCCGCGGCGGAAGCGATGGCGTCGTTGGGCGCGCCCGTCAGTGAGGACCGTCCAGATGGCCTAGAGCAGACCTTCAGCATCGGGTTCAGGGTCTTCGGCGCGGATGGAAACGCCGCGGAGCGGAGGTTGTTGCGTGACGCCGGGACGGAGCAGCCGTCGATCGTGACGACTGGAGCCGCACTTGGTGCGGTAGAGCTGGACGAGCTGCTGGCGGACCTGTACTCCGTGCGCAGCCGCATGCACACGTACTTCGAGCAGCACGACGTGATCCTGTGCCCGGTCAACGCGAAGCCGGCCATTCCGCACGGGACGACGAGCTTTCCGGACTACAGCTATACGCTCTCCTACAACGTGACTGGATGGCCGGGTGTGGTGGTGCGGGCGGGTACCTCTCCCGAGGGGTTGCCGATCGGGATCCAGGTCGTGACGGCGCCGGCTCAGGAGCATGTGGCGCTCGCGGTCGCGGCGCACCTGGAGAGGGAACTCGGGGGGTTCGAGGCCCCGCCGATCTAGTGAAGAGGCCTTAGTAAGGCCACCAGCTCGTCGACCGAGTCTTGCCTGTGTAGCGGGGGCCCACCCCGCAGGGACAGCATTCACACCGGCAGGAGGAAGGAACGGTGCGAGCGACAATCAAGGACTTGAACACCGTCCTCGCCGCGGTGGTCGTGAGCGGGGCTTCGCTGGCGAGCCAGACCGAGGCCCAGCAGGTTTTGATTCACGGTTTTGCCACCCAGGCGTATGGGTAGACCACTGATTAGGTGCAGGCCGGTCTAGCGGGCAACGGTACGGCGGACATGCGGGCTGCCGCGCTCCAGGGACGCCTCGCGTTCTTCTCGACAGGCACGCAGTTCGTGGTTCAGGGTGCGCACCGGCGTGTCGGTGGCAGCCCTCTCGCAGCCGTCATCGACGATCTCGAGCTCGACCAAGTCGTGAGGGTGATCACCACCATCGCCGAGCAAACCAACCTGTTAGCGCTCAATGCGACGATTGAAGCGGCTTGTGCCGGGGAAGCTGGAAAGGGCTTCGCTGTCGTAGCCACCGAAGTGAAGCAGCTTGCCAACGAGACTGCTAAGGCCACCGAAGAGATCGCCGACAGGATCCACGAAGTGCAACGTAGGACGTCGGATGCCGTCGCTGGGATCCGGTCGATCTCGCAGGTGATCCAGCAGATGAACGAGATCTCTCTCACGGTCGCGAGCGCGGTGGAGCAACAGAGCGTGGCCGTCGCTGAGATTGCTCGTAGCGCGTCAGAGGCGAGTCACGGCACGGACAAAGTTGTGGGCAGCATAGTGTCGGTGGCGCAGGCTGCGATTTGCACCGCGGAGGGGGCCGAGCAGCTTTGCGGCTCCGCGGTCGAGCTCGCCGAGGTCGCTGGCTCGCTGGACATTCTGGTCACCGAATTCAAGCTCGAATAGCTCGGCTTGCCAGCATCGATCATCGGACGCATGCTGCCCTCCCCGGGACTCGATAACTCCGGGGTTGCGATGTGTTCTGCCTTGAGGATTCGTGCATGCGCCGTTCTACGTTCCGCCCGTTGCTCGCGGTGCTCATTCTTGGGGCTTCCGCGCCTTCCTTGCTCTCAGCGCAAGCGGACGCGCGCCTCGAGTCGCTCAAGGCGGAGGCGCTCGGCATGGTCGAGGACGACGCGAAGATGGTCCAGGAGATCGTGGACATGCTCTTCAGCTTCGGTGAGCTGGGCATGCAGGAGTTCGAGACCCAGCGTTACTTGACCGGCATCCTCGAAGAGCACGGCTTCGCGATCGAGCTCGGCGTGGCGGGTATGCCCAGTGCCTGGACGGCGCGCTGGTCGAACGGTACCGGCGAGCCAGTCATCGCACTCGGATCGGACGTCGACGGGATCCCGCAATCGAATCAGAAGCCAGGAGTCGCGTACCGGGACCCGATTCTTTCGATGGCGCCCGGCCATGGCGAAGGGCACAACTCAGGGCAGGCGGTGAATATCGTAGCCGCGCTGAACGTGAAGGAGCTCATGGAGCGAGAGAGGATCGACGGCACGCTCCTGATCTGGCCGGGCATCGCCGAAGAGCAGCTGGGCTCGAAGGCGTTCTTCGTGCGCGAAGGCGTCTTCGACGGTGTGGACGTCAACCTCTTCACGCACGTTTCCTCGAACTTTTCCATGACGTGGGGACATACCAGCGGCAACGCGCTGGTCTCGACGCAGTTCCGCTTTCGTGGCGAGACCGCACACTCGGCCGGGTCGCCCTGGCGAGGCCGCTCCGCGCTCGACGCGGTCATGCTCATGGCTCAGGCGTGGGAGTTCAAGCGCGAGCACCTGCGTCCGCCACAGCGCTCGCACTACATCATCGTCGAGGGCGGTGATCAGCCGAATGTGGTGCCGCAGACGGCCACGATCTGGTTCTTCCTGCGGGAAGTCGACTACGAGCACGTGGTCGAGATGTACGACGCCGCCAAGCTGATGGCGCAGGGTGCTGCGATGATGACCGGCACGCAGATCGATACCATCATGACCATTGGCTCCGCCTGGAGCCGCCACTTCAGCAAGCCGGTCGCGGAGGTTGCGCAGGCGAATATCGAGCTGGTGGGTCTGCCCGAGTGGAGCGACGACGACATCGCGATGGCGAATGCGCTGCAACGCGAGATGGGACAGGAGCCCCGAGGGCTCGCGACGAGTGTCCCTCCACTGCGCGGCCCGATCAACCTCGAGCAGTACGCGGGCGGCGGTTCCGACGATATCGGTGACGTCTCGTGGAATATGCCGACGGTGACGATGCGTTATCCGGCCAACATGCCTGGTGGCCCCGGCCACAACTGGGCAAATGGTATCGCGATGGCGACGCCTGTGGCGCACAAAGGTGCGTTGGCCGGCGCCAAAGTGCAGGCGCTTACGCTTCTCGACCTGTTCCTGGACGGAGAGACGGTGGACGCGGCGTGGACCTACTTCAACGATGTGCAGACCGCGGAGACGACCTACACGCCGTTCATCACGCCCGACGACCATCCGGCGATCTGGTTGAACGAAGACATCATGGCTCGCTGGCGGGAGCGGATGCGGCCGTACTACTACGATCCGTCCCGCTTCGATTCTTACTTGGAGCAATTGGGGATCGAATACCCGACGGTACGAACGCGGCCGATCTCACAGGACGGAGGAGCAGGCTCATGAGCACGAAAGACACGGGCGGTGGCATTGAGCGTCGCGACTTCCTAAGGGTGGCTGCAGCAGCTGCGGCCGCGGGCGCGATCGACCCGGCATCTCTCGCGGCATCCGAGCCGGCGCTCGTCGCCACGATCCTGGAGCAGCAACAGCAGGGTCCTCCTCCCGTGCCGCTGGGCCAGGGCGAACACCCCGCTGTCGTCTTCCAGGCGTATCCCGGCGGAACGGGCTCGCTCATGGAGAAGCTGTGGCGTGAGCACGGACCCGCGATGTTCGAGCGTACGCCGATCGACATTCCGGCTTGGCCCGGGCCGGTCCCGAGCAACGAAGAGGACGTAGCGTTCCTGCCCGTGCATAGGCTGTCTGCGCTGGTTAGGGATGGTCACATCACCTCGGTCGACCTCACGGAGATCTATCTCGACCGCATCAAGCGCTACGACCCGGTTCTGCTGTGCGCGGTCTCGATCCTCGAGGATCGTGCACGCGAGGAAGCGCAGCAGGCCGATGCGGACCTGCGTCAGGGCAACTGGCGCGGGCCTCTGCACGGCATTCCGTACGGCGTGAAGGATCTGTTCTCCGTCACGGGCGCACGCACCACATGGGGCTCCGCGCAGTTCCAGGACCAGGTCATCGAGGAGGATGCCGACCTCGTCGTGCGGCTGCGCGACGCCGGCGCGGTGCTTATCGCCAAGCTCGCCACGGGTGAGTTCGCGCAAGGCGATCGTTGGTACCGCGGTCGTACCAAGAACCCGTGGAATATCGAAGAGGGCTCGAGCGGCTCCTCGGCGGGCCCGGGTTCGGCGACCGCCGCCGCGTGCGTTGCGTTCGGGATCGGCACCGAGACGCGTGGCTCGATCGTTTCGCCCTCACGGCGCAACGGGCTGAGCGCACTGCGGCCGACGTTTGGTAGGATTACGCGCTACGGCGCCATGGTACTCTCGTGGAGCATGGACAAGCCGGGGCCCATGTGTCGTTCCATCGAGGACTGCGCCTTGGTCTTCAACGCGATCCACGGCGCGAGCGAAAAAGACCCGGCGACGATTACGGCGCCTTTTGTGTATGACCGCAGGGTAGACCTGAGCACGCTGCGCATAGGGTTCGACGAGGACGCGCCGGAGTCGTTCCTCGAGAAGCTTTCCGAGCTCGGCGCCAATCTCAGGGAGATGAACGAGCTGCCGAACGCCAGAATGGACCAGCTGGGCGCCGAGTCGGCCGCGGCGTTCGACTATCACATCGCCCCGGGTGGCGTGGAGCCCGAGCCCCTGCCCGAAGATCTCGAACCCGCCGATCGCCGCCGTCGCGGTCGATTCCGGCGCGGCCGAGACATGCGCGCGCTCGACTACATCAACGGCCAGCGCCGCCGGCTTATCCTCATGCAGGAGATGGCCGAGGCGATGGACGGCTTCGACATGTTCGTGAGCGGATCCGGTGCGGTCGGTCTCACGAACGATACGGGCCACCCAGCCGTAATCGTGCCTTATGGCTTCGGTGTTCGGAATCCTGACGCGGACAGCCCGACGACGATGCCGCTGACCACGACGATTGTGGGAGACCTCTTCGCCGACGACAAAATTCTCAACGTGGCGCAGGCGTTTCAGTCAACGACCGACTGGCATGTGCGTCGGCCTGCGATGGACTTCTAGCGCGGCGCGGGGCTTCGAGTTCTTGGCAGGAATCGGGCACGGGGTCCGTATCAGCCGATTCGAGCTGCGCAGGCAGCTGTAGCACTGGCAACGCCCCCTTCCGCTGCCTCCGCCGCGTGTGAAGCACCATGCGGTGAACGCCGATTGCCCCCGCGGCGACGAGGCCGAGCGCCAAGTGCGCCCAAGCGAGCACTTCCAGCGTAAGAGGAGACGTGATGGCCTGGATCGAGTACCCGCTCAGCACGAGTGGCACAAAGACATACGATGCGATGCGACCGCTGTGCCGCCCGGTCGGGAGGCTGGACCTGAGACTTCGCCAGATGTGTTGGGTCGTGATCAGACCCACGGCGAAGAGCATGAGAGGGGCGCTCAGGATGTGCAGCTTGAGCGCCCAGGGCTCCAAAGGATGGTTGATCACCGCCCAAGGGTCCGAGGACTCGAAGAAGCGCTTCATCACGAAGTACGTGATGCCGCTCGCGGCGGTCGCGATGGTCGAGCCGTACAGGAACCACTGGTGGAACCGCGTCATCGTGCGCCTACACCGAATGGGTCAATGATCGAGTGCAGCGCCATCACGCGGCGCGTAGCGCGCGTCACGGCTCCCGAGGTCAACGTTGCTCCGGTGATGTTGGCGATTGCGCCCTTGAGAGAGAGCTGGTCATCGAGCACACGACCGTGGAACTGCGCGAGCCATCCCTCTGGGGCGCGGTACTCGGGCGGCTCTCTGAAGCTGACCGTCTCGACACGGACCACGCGGCCGTCGGTGCCGACCACGATCATCAGCACTTGCGGGAGAGTGCGCACCCGGTCCACATCGAAGTAGGCTACGCCGGCCGGTTCTCCCCGCCGCATCGCGACGTAGTAGGTCACCACCGTCGATTCCACGTCGACATCTGGGCCTGCGAGGCTGGAGGCTCTCGCGAGCTGTGTGTCGTCGAGGAAGGCAGTGCGCCGCTCCACTTCCGCGCCTGGAAATGCGAGAGCCAACGCTTCGTCCTGGGTCAGCGTCTGCGCGCCGACCGGACCCGCACACGCGAGCACGACGAGCGCGCCCGTCGTCATGGCTGCTCGCATCAAAAGAGCCAACCCAGCGAGGCATTGAGCTGGTTTACACCGGTATCCGCAGCCGTGGAGTGTATCTGATAGTCGAGCTTCAGGATCGCTTGGGAGATCGGTCTCCATGCCGCGCCAATCGAGGTCACCGTCAGGTCTGTGGCCGGGTTCGCAGAGAAGCCCGACGCGACCCCTCGCTGGGTGTTCACCCTCTCGTAACGCACGTAGGGGATCAGCTGATGGGGGGACCGCGAAGTGCGCAACACGTCGTAACCCGCCTGAACGTACCAGCCCAACATGTCGGTTCCGATGCCTTCCGCCCCCTCCAGGCCGATGAGCGCGTTCATGTCCGCTACGTCGCTCACCTGCGCGCCGGCGACTAGCGCGCGCAGGTCCCAACCGCGCGTCTTGTAGTCGAAGTGACCGTCCCAGATGCGCACTCGACCGCCCACGCTTTGGCCGCCGAGCTCCTGACCCTGAGCCGTCTCCCCGCTGTAGGCCGAGAGACCGAGCAGCAACCCGGGTGTGCCCGTGTAGTCGAAGCGGCCCGCGACCCCCATGTCCTCGGCGAGCGCCTTGGAGCCCTTTTGTCGGCCGCCCCTTAGGCCCGCAGCGCTGAACTTGGCACCGTCGAAAGAGTTCATCAGGTAGAGGCGCCAGGAGAAAGCGTCTCCGCTACCGAAGAGGCCGATGCCGTTCTCCCTCCACGTCGTCGGGATGATTCGGTTCTCGGTGACCGGGCGTTCGGTGCCCAGGAAGACCGGCGGCTCGTGCAGCTCGTTGACGAGACCCAGCGGCGCGAGCAGCATTCCACCGCGCACTCCGACGTGGTCACTCAGCAGATAGTCGAGGTACGCGAACTCGAGGAAGCTTTCTTTCGCGTGCTCGATCTCGAGCTCCGAGTTGAAGATCAAGCGATCGTTGAACTTGTAGCCGACGTAGAGGATCGCTCGCAGAGCGTCGAATTTGTTGAGTGCACCCGACCTGGAGCCGTCTTGTCGCTGGGCGGCGAAATTCTGATACAGGAACTCGCCGTAGCCGCCGAGCGAGACGCCCTGGTTTACTCGGTACACCTTCGAGGCAGCCGGCCCGAGGCCCTGGATCGACGAGTCCGCCTCGACCACATCGCGGCCGAGCTGCAAGCGCTCGAGCTCGCGGGTAACTGCCTCGATCCGGCGCTCCAGCGCCGCGATGCGCGCTGTGTCGACCTGCTGTGTCGGCGCTTGTGCGGGAGCGGTCGATGGGACGGGAGCGTCGACTAACCACTGCTCCATGCCTCCAGTCCAACTAGCGGCCAACGCC
>Ga0207991_1002363_pt1 | contig 10497 bp, 6 predicted proteins | sample ETN07SmetaG_FD_185786 | JGI IMG/M metagenome (GOLD analysis project Ga0207991, IMG submission 185786) | Marine microbial and viral communities from oxygen minimum zone, Eastern Pacific Ocean - ETNP2014F14-07SV275 (SPAdes) (version 2) | ecosystem: Environmental > Aquatic > Marine > Oceanic ... | reverse complement strand
CCCCTGCCGGTTGCTGGTGCCGACGCAGTCGCTGCCGGTGTCGCCGCCGCCGATCACGATGACGTGCTTGCCGGTCGCGGTCAGGCTGCCACGCGGTGCGGCGCGCACTTCGTCGTCGCCCGCATTGCGCTTGTTCTGCTGGGTGAGAAACTCCATCGCCAGCCGAACGCCGTCGAGTTCGGAGCCGGGGATGTCGAGCTGGCGTGCTTCTTCCGCCCCGCCCGCGAGCACCACCGCGTCGAAATTCTCCTGCAGCGCAGTGAAGCTGACTTCGACTCCGACCTCGCTCGAGGTGCGGAACTGGACGCCTTCGGCCTCCATCTGCACCGCGCGGCGGTTGATCAGGTGCTTTTCCATTTTGAAGTCTGGGATGCCGTAGCGCAGCAGCCCGCCGATCCGGTCGCTCTTCTCGAACACGGTCACCGCATGGCCCGCGCGAGCGAGCTGCTGAGCGCAGGCGAGACCCGCGGGGCCGCTGCCGACGACGGCCACCGACTTGCCCGTGCGCCTCTCGGGCACCTGCGGCTTGACCCAGCCTTCTTCGAAGCCGCGATCGATAATCGCGCATTCGATGCTTTTGATCGTCACCGGCGAATCGACGATGTTGAGTGTGCAGGCCGCCTCGCAGGGAGCGGGACACACGCGGCCGGTAAATTCGGGGAAGTTGTTGGTCGAATGCAGCACGTCGAGCGCATTCTTCCAGTCGTCTTCGTAGACGAGGTGGTTCCAGTCCGGGATGATGTTGTTCACCGGACAGCCGTTGTGGCAATAGGGGATGCCGCAGTTCATGCAGCGCGCAGCCTGCTTGCGCAGCTGGTCCTCGCTCAGCGGAACCACGAATTCCTTGTAATGCGTCAGCCGTTCTGCGGGATCGCGGTAGGTGCGATCCTCGCGCTCGTATTCGAGGAAACCCGTTTCCTTGCCCATGACCCTTACTCCGCCGCTTCCATTGCGGCCTGTTCGCGTTCGTCCTCGAGTGCCTTGAGCGCGCGCTGGTAGTCGCGCGGCATCACCTTGCGGAAATTGCCCAGCTCTTCGGCCCAATTGTCGAGCAGGCGCTGCGCCTTGGCCGAGCCGGTGTGCAGAAGGTGGCGCTCGACCAGGATCTTGAGCCGCTCGGCATCGTGGTAGAGCGGATCGCCCATGCCGAAGTTCTCGACCGAGATCGGCCGTTGCTGTGGTGCGCCCCAGCTCTTTTCGGCACCCTCGCCATCGCCCGGACCCACGTCGAGCACGTCGACCTGTGCCGGGTTGCACAATTGCTCGAACCGGCGATCGGGATCGTAGACATAGGCGATCCCGCCGCTCATTCCGGCAGCGAAATTGCGCCCGGTCGGGCCGAGCACGCAGACCACTCCGCCGGTCATGTATTCGCAGCCATGATCGCCCGTGCCCTCGACCACTGCGATCGCGCCCGAATTGCGCACGCAGAAGCGTTCGCCCGCGACACCGTGGAAATAGGCTTCACCTGCGATCGCACCATAGAGCACGGTGTTGCCGACGATGATGTTGTCGCCCGGCGAGCGTGGCGCCTGATCGGGCTGGCGGACGATGATGCGACCGCCAGACAGTCCTTTGCCGACATAGTCGTTGGCATCGCCTGTCAGGCTTACGGTCACGCCATGGGCGAGCCATGCGGCAAAGCTCTGTCCGGCCACGCCGGTGAAGTCGATGCGAATGGTATCCGCGGGCAGTCCGGCGTGGCCATGCGCTTCGGCGATCCGGCCCGACAGCATCGCGCCGACCGTGCGGTTCACGTTGCGGATCGGACGCGTCAGATGCACGGCCTGGCCGCTTTCGATCGCTGGCTTGCAGGCTTCGATCAGCTCGACATCGAGTGCCGCGGCGAGGCCGTGGTCCTGCAGTTCGGTGTGATACAGCGTCTTGCCCTCGGGGGCGGGCACCGCATGCAGGATGCGTTTGAGATCGACCCCATGCGCCTTCCAGTGGCGTTCGACCCGCCGCATGTCGACGCGATCGACACGGCCGACCATTTCCTCGACCGTGCGGAAGCCCATTTGGGCCATGATGGCGCGCAGCTCTTCGGCGACGAAGAAGAAGTAGTTGATCACATGTTCCGGCGTTCCGGTGAAGCGCTTGCGCAGTTCGGGATCCTGCGTCGCCACGCCCACCGGGCAGGTGTTGAGATGGCACTTGCGCATCATGATGCAGCCTGCGGCGATCAACGGCGCGGTGGCGAAACCGAATTCGTCCGCACCGAGCAGCGCGCCGATTGCGACGTCGCGACCGGTCCGCAGCCCGCCGTCGACCTGCACCGCGATGCGGCTGCGCAGATCGTTGAGCAGCAGCGTCTGCTGCGTCTCGGCCAGGCCGATCTCCCAGGGGGAGCCCGCATGCGTGAGGCTGGTCAGCGGCGATGCGCCGGTCCCGCCTTCATAACCCGAGATGGTGACATGGTCGGCCTTGGACTTGGATACGCCCGCAGCGACGGTCCCGACCCCGACCTCGGAAACGAGCTTGACCGAGATGCGGCTCTCGGGCTGGACGTTCTTGAGGTCGTGGATCAGCTGCGCGAGATCCTCGATCGAATAGATGTCGTGGTGCGGCGGGGGCGAGATCAGGCCCACGCCCGGGGTCGAATGGCGCACCTTGCCGATCCGCTTGTCGACCTTGTGGCCGGGCAACTGGCCGCCTTCACCGGGCTTGGCACCCTGCGCCATCTTGATCTGGATATCGTCCGAATTGACGAGGTATTCGGTGGTCACGCCGAAGCGGCCGCTGGCAACCTGCTTGATCCGGCTGCGCATGGAATCGCCATTGTCGAGCGGCAGGAAGCGTTCGGGCTCCTCGCCGCCTTCGCCGGTGTTCGAACGGCCACCGAGCCGGTTCATCGCGATGGCCAACGTCGAATGGGCTTCGTGGCTGATCGAACCGAAGCTCATCGCGCCGGTGCTGAAGCGCTTGACGATCTCTGCGGCGGGTTCGACTTCCTCGAGCCTGAGCGGTTGCTCGGCCGGCTTGAGTTCCATCAGTCCGCGGATGGTCAGGAGGCGTTCGTTCTGCTCGTTGATCGAACGCGCGAACTCGTCGTAATTGCCGGCGTCGTTGCCGCGCACAGCATGTTGCAATTGCGCGACCGATTGCGGCGTCCATGCGTGCGCCTCGCCGCGCAGGCGGAACTGGTAGATCCCGCCGACATCGAGCATCCCTGCATAGAGCGGATTATCACCGTAGGCCTGGGCATGACGTAACACGGCTTCTTCGGCCACTTCGGCGAGGCCGATGCCCTCGATCGTGGTGGCCGTGCCGGTGAAATAGGTGTCGATGAAGTCGGAATTGAGCCCGACCGCGTCGAAGATCTGGGCGCCGCAATAGGATTGGTAGGTCGAGATGCCCATCTTGGACATGACCTTGAGAATGCCCTTGCCGACCGCCTTGACGTAGTTCTGGCGGACGTCGGCCGGATCGAGATCGGGGAAGCGCCGGGCACGCAAGTCCTCGAGCGTCTCGAAGGCGACATAGGGATTGATCCCTTCCGCACCATAGCCAGCGAGCGCGCAGAAATGGTGCACTTCGCGCGCTTCGCCGGTTTCGATGACCAGCCCGGTCTGCATGCGCAGGCCCTGCCGCACCAGCTGGTGATGCACTGCGGCGGTGGCCAGCAGGGCGGGCATGGGAATGCGGTCGGGGCCCTGGCCGCGATCGGACAGGATCAGGATGTTGGCATCGCCCAGCACCGCTTCGGTTGCCGCCCAGCACATTTCCTTGAGCGCCATGGCAAGGCCGTCGGCACCGGTGCTGGCGTCCCAGGTGATGTCGATCGTCGCGGTGCGGAATGCGCCATCGAGCGCGACCTCCACCGAACGGATCTTAGCGAGCCCTTCATTGGTAAGGATCGGCTGGCTGACCTCGAGCCGCTTGTGCGTGCCCGCGTCGCGCCCGAGCAGGTTGGGGCGCGGGCCGATCATCGACAACAGGCTCATCACCAGTTCCTCGCGGATCGGGTCGATCGGCGGATTGGTGACCTGCGCGAAGTTCTGCTTGAAATAATCGTACAGCAGGCGGCTGCGGTCGGACAGCACGGCGATAGGCGTATCGGTACCCATCGAACCGATCGGATCCTCGCTCCCGCGGGCCATCGGCTCGAGGAAGCGGGCAATGTCTTCCTGCGTATAGCCGAAGGCCTGCTGGCGCTCGAGCAGGCTGGTCTCCGCCTCGGGCGTCTCGCTCAGCTCGGGCTCGATATGATCGAGGTCCTTGAGCTTGTACTGCGCCGCCTTGAGCCATTCCTCATAGGGTTCGGCATTGGCGAGATCGGCCTTGAGCTCTTCATCCTCGACGATACGGCCCTGCTCGAGATCGATCAGCAGCATGCGACCGGGCTGGAGGCGCCATTTGCGCGTGATCTCGCTGTCGTCGAACGGCAGCACGCCGCTTTCCGAAGCAAGCACGACGAGATCGTCCTTGGTGGTGCACCAGCGGGCCGGACGCAGGCCGTTGCGGTCGAGGCAGGCGCCGATCTGGCGCCCGTCGGTAAAGCACACCGCCGCCGGGCCGTCCCACGGCTCCATCAGCGCCGCGTGATATTCGTAAAAGGCACGCCGCGCGGGATCCATCAGCGGGTTCTTCGCCCATGCCTCGGGCATGAGCATCATCATCGCGTGCGCGAGGCTGTATCCACCCGTCAGCAGCAGTTCGAGCGCATTGTCGAGGCAGGCCGTGTCCGACTGTCCATGCGGGATCAGCGGCCACATCTTGTCGAGGTCGGAGCCGAGCAGCTCGCTTTCCATCGTCCGACGGCGCGCTTCCATCCAGTTCACATTGCCGCGGACCGTATTGATCTCGCCATTGTGCGCCATGAAGCGATAGGGATGCGCCAGCCGCCAGCTGGGGAAGGTATTGGTCGAGAAGCGCTGGTGGACGAGGCCGAGCGCGCTGACGCAATCGGGGTCGCGCAAATCGTCGTAAAAACTGCCCACCTGGTTCGCCAGCAAGAGGCCCTTGTAAACTACGGTGCGGCTGGAGAAACTGGGAATATAGGCCGTCGAAAGGCCCGGGATGCCGTGCTTTTCCTCGAGCGCGGCGAGCGGGTTCAGCGTCTGTTTGCGAATCACCACGAGCTTGCGCTCGAACGCGTCGCCATCGGCGCAGCCCTCGCCGCGCGCAATCACGCACTGGCGGATCACGGGCATGGAATCGACCACCGCCTTGCCGAGGCCGTCGAGCGTGGTCGGGACATCGCGCCAGCCGACTACGCGCTGGCCTTCCTTCTCGGCGAAGCGTTCGAGCTGACGCTCGACGAATTCGCGCGCTTCCGGTTGCTGCGGCAAGAAACACATCGCGACCGCGTAGTCGCCCGGCTGCGGCAGGTCGTGTCCATGGCTCTCGGCCCATTTGCGCAGCAGCGGATCGGGCACCTGCAGCAGGATACCGGCGCCGTCTCCCAGCAGCGGATCGGCGCCGACCGCGCCGCGATGGTCGAGATTGGCCAGAATTTCGAGTGCCTGGGTGACGATCGCGTGGCTTTTTGCGCCCTTGATATGCGCGACCATGCCGACCCCGCAGGCGTCGTGTTCGTTACGCGGATCGTAAAGACCCGTGGCGTGGGGCGGCGTGCGTCCCATGGGCGAAGCGTCCTCCTTGGTGCCCGCCGACCGGCCTCGCTGTGGGGGTGCGGGCCAACCGGGAGCAAGTCGAGCGGTGTCCTTTGCGGCACCAGCAAAATTGCGCGAAGGGCCGTAATGCCGACAGGATCGAAATTTTGCAACTGCGTGGCGCGTAGCAAAATTTCGGCAGCCTCAAGAATTCTGCTATTCGCAGCGATGCCGTAACGTAAAGCCGCTTCGCCCGGTGGAACGGGGCAGCGCGCTATTCGGAGCGGCGGATACGGCTCAGCCGGTCTAGCGCGCTGCGCAGTTCGCGCTGTGGATCCCCCTCGGTCGACGGAGATTCAACCGATGCGGAAGCAACCGTAACCTCACGCTCCGCCTCTCGCCGCAGGAATGCGATGACCGGATCGGCATCCGCATCCACCGGAGCTTTACGCGGCTGCTTCTGCGCGGCCAGCGCATCCGCGAGACGCCGGGTCAGGGCGTCGAGCGGCATATCGGCCACCGGGACGCGTTCGTCACCCGTGCCCGTGGTGGCAGAACCCTCATTGTCTCCGTCGTGCTCGGGTGCCGTGTCCTTAGCCTCTTCAAAGCTGGAGGTTTCGACGCTCTCTTCGGCGGGAAAAGACATCTTATCAGTATGTTCGGCCGCAATATCCTCGTCGAGACCGGCAAGCGCTTCGTCATGCGCCAGCGGATCCCGCCCCGCGAGGGTCCAGTCATGCGGCTCGGGCTGTTCACCATCCCACGCATCGCCGAAATAGGGTTCGTGCGGCACCGGCTCATCGTCATTTGGGACGGTTCCGTCTAATGCGGGCTCGGTGTTCTCGTCTTCGAGCGCTGGGATGCTCTCTGTATCCAGCACCGGCGCGATTCCTTCCTCGGCCAGATCCTCGCGCGGGTTGAACAGCCGTCGGGCGCGGGTTTCGATCGGGGGCGCAGCGGGCGGAGCAACTGCGGGCGCGGGTTGCTCGCGGTCCGAAAGCCAGATGCCGCTGGACTCGTCATCGATCTCGTCATCTTCGGCGATTTCGCGGTCCCAGCCGGGTTCGCGTGCGTCGCTCAGTGCGGTGACACGCATGGCCAGCACCAGTCCGATGCCGAGGCCCAGCAGGGCCGCCAGCAACGAGAGCACCACACGCTTGGCTTCCGCCCCCGGCAGCACGCCGCCGAGGCCAAGCTTCTCGCCGATCGCCTGGTGTACCGCTTCGGGCATGACGAACAGGCCGAGTCCCAGCAGCAGGGCGAACCATGCGGCGACCCCCCAGCGGAATGCCGGGTGACGGGTGAGCGGTGCAGGGCGCGCGGCAGTGGTCATCGTTTCTCGTATATAATCATGGCGGGCGGTTCACGCGACCGCCGAACCATCATGACCTATCAGATCTTGGTAAACGCGTTGATAACGCTGCACGTTCCGCGCCCAATCGTGGTGCGCGGCGACATGCGCACGTCCGGCTTCGCGCATCGCCGGCCACGAGGCGCGGCGGTCGATGAAATCCGCCAGCGAAGCCGCCACTCCCGCCGGATCGTCGGGCGGGAAGAGCAGCCCGGTCTGCCCGTCGGTAATCAGTTCGCGGTGCCCGCCGACATCGCTTGCCGCGACGATTCGGCGCTGCGCCATCGCCTCGAGCGGCTTGAGTGGGGTGACGAGATCCGTCAGCCGCGAATGCTTGCGCGGATAGGCCAGGACGTCGATCAGCGAATAATAGCGTTCCACTTCCGCGTGCGGCACGCGGCCGGTGAAGACGATCGCATCCCCGGCGGGTGAGGCCGCGGCCTGTGCGCGCAGCGCTTCTTCCATCGGACCGCCTCCGACCAGCAGCAATTGCGCGTGTGGGTGGCGCTGTCGCAGAGCGGGCAGCGCGGCCACCAGGTCGTCGAGCCCCTCGTAATCATAGAAACTGCCGATGAAGCCGACGACCGGGCCGGCGCCGATGCCGAGCTCGTGAGCCAGCGCATCGTCACGCGCAACGGGATCGCCGAACAGGGCGAGATCGACACCATTGGGAGAAAGGCCGATTTTCTCGCCATCGTGCCCGCGTGCGACCAGATCGTCGCGCAGGCCCTTGCAAATCGTGAACACCGCGTCGGCGCCTGCCACCACGCGGTTTTCGAGCGCGCGGGTCAGGCGGTATTTGAGCGAGCCTTCCCGGCCCGTGCCATTGCCCACCGCCGCATCCTCCCAGAAGGCGCGGATCTCGTAGACAAAGGGCAGGCCGAGTCGCTTCGCGGCGCGCAGACCCGCCATTCCGCATAGCGCGGGCGAATGCGCATGCAGCACCTCGGGCTGCCATTGCCGCGCCACGCCTTCGATCCCTTCGCGAAATGCCTCGATTTCGCGCCATTCGCTGAGCCCCGGCGGACCGGCGAACCGGCCGGCCACGCGGTGGAAGGTCAGGCCGTCGATTTCCTCGATCTCGGGCCCTGCGTCCGCATGGCGCGGTCCGGTAACCCCCCGGACCGTCAATCCCGCTGCCTGCTGGCTCTTGAGGATCGCGCGCGTACGGAACGTGTAGCCGGAATGCAGCGGCAGCGAGTGGTCGAGAATGTGCAGCACACGGGTCATTGCTGGCGGCATCTGTCACATTACGCTTAACGACGCGTCAACCGCGCGGCATTAGGAGAGCAGCCGGAAGCACCATGCCGTGATCGATTATCTCGCCCTCGCCCTGACCCATGCGCTGATCGTGATCGCGTTGCTGCGTATCCTGACGCGCGACGAGCTCGATCGCGAGGATCCGCTTGCATCCGATCCTGCCTTGACGGCCGAAGCGCCAGTCGCCCGGGCGAAGCGGCGACGCTTCCAACGCCGCCGTCGCCAGGGCCGTGACGATGCTTGACGCTGCGCTCTTCCTGACCGTCATGGGCATGTTCCTGCTCGGCCTGCGCCGCCCGTTCATCTGGGTGCTGGCCTATCTCTACATCGATATTCTCGCCCCGCAGAAGATCGGCTGGACACTGACGCCGATGCTGCCGATCTCCTTCATCGCCTTCCTGCTCGCCTTTGCGGGCTGGGCAGTGGCCGATCCCAAGGCGGAAACGCGCTTCACCCTGCGGCAGGGCATTCTCGCGGCGCTGCTCGTCTATTGCTTCCTGTCGATGCAATGGGCCGATTTCCCCGTCGATGCAGCGTTCAAATGGGAATGGGTGTGGAAGGCGCTGGTCTTTGCCATTTTTCTCCCCGTCACACTGATCACACGGTTGCGGATCGAGGCCGCTGCGCTGGTGCTGACGTTGACCGCGGGGGCGATCATCATCTCCGCCGGGATGAAGACTGCGCTTGGCGGTGGTGGCTACGGCAGCCTCTATTTCTTCGTGAACGACAATTCGAACATCTACGAAAGCTCAACGCTAGCCACAGTCGCGATCGCGCTGATCCCGATCATCCTGTGGTTCATGCGTCATGGCACGATCTTCCCGCCCGACCGGCGCGTACGGATCTTCGGCGGCGCGCTGATATTCGCCTGCCTGCTGATCCCGGTCGGGACCGAGGCGCGCACCGGGCTGGTGTGTATCGCCGTGCTGGGCCTGCTGATGCTGCGCGATGTAAAGAACCGGATGATGTACCTGCTGGCAGCGGGTGCTGTCGGCGTAATGGCGCTGCCCTTCCTTCCGGCGAGCTATTACGAGCGCATGGCGACGCTGGGTTCGGTCGAATCGGACCAGTCGGCCTCGACCCGGATGCAGGTATGGTCGTGGACGCTCGATTATGCCGCCGAGAACCCGCTGGGTGGCGGCTTCGATGCCTATCGCGGCAATGAGTTCACTTACCGGCTGCCCGTCACGCGCGAAGAGGGCGGCGCGCTGGTGACCGAAATCGAGGACGTGACCGATTCGGGCCGCGCCTATCATTCCTCCTTCTTCGAGATGCTTGGCGAACAAGGCTGGCCGGGGCTCATTATGTGGCTCGCGCTGCATGCGCTCGGCCTGTTCCAGATGGAACGGATCCGGCGCCGCTGGCGCGACCGCGAAGCGCCAGCCGAACAATGGCAGGGCCCGCTGGCCAGCGCATTGCAGTTCGCCAATATCATCTACCTTGTCGGGGCATCCTTTCAGGGGATCGCCTACCAGCCGGTGTTCCTGATGCTGATCGGCCTGCAGATCGCACTGTCGACCTATTGCGCCAAGCACGATTCGGCGCGGCTCGAAGTGGAGCGCAAGGCGCTGCGCGACGCCCGTCGCGCTGCCGCCTCGGGCAAGCCCGCAATGCCGTAACGGCAGCATTCGCGCGGTTGCGCGCTCCTGCGCCATGCGCCATGACTTGCGCCGCATCGCGCGGCGGGAGTCGCGTGAAACCCACGGATTCAGGACGAAGGAGAGGCGCGCATGAGCCCGCAGGATCTGGCCGCGAAAGTCGGCGAAACCATCGGCACCAGCGAATGGGTCGAGATGAGCCAGGAGCGCATCAACCAGTTCGCCGAGGCCACCGGCGATCACCAGTTCATTCATATCGACGAGGAAAAGGCCAAGATGACGCCGTTCGGCGGCACCATTGCGCATGGCTTCCTGACGCTGTCGATGATCCCCTATCTTGGTGCCAATTCGGACATGCCCAAGCTCGACGGCGTGAAGATGGGCGTCAATTACGGTGGCAACAAGACCCGCTTCATCTCGCCCGTACGCAGCGGCAAGCGGATCCGCGGGCACTGGAAGCTGGTCGAAATGACCGAGAAGCGCCCGGGCCAGTGGCAGCAGACCTGCGAGATCACGATGGAGATCGAAGGCGAGGACAAGCCTGCCCTGATCACCGAGTGGATCACCCAGATTTTCGTCTGATTTCCCCCTCCTCCCCGGCGAGGATTCAGGCACTTTCAGCAAACCAAGGAATTACCCATGCGTGACGCAGTCATCGTCTCCACCGCCCGCACCGCCATCGGCCGTGCCTACAAGGGCGGGTTCAACGACACCAAGGGCCCGACGCTCGGCG
>Ga0207991_1002358_pt1 | contig 10522 bp, 10 predicted proteins | sample ETN07SmetaG_FD_185786 | JGI IMG/M metagenome (GOLD analysis project Ga0207991, IMG submission 185786) | Marine microbial and viral communities from oxygen minimum zone, Eastern Pacific Ocean - ETNP2014F14-07SV275 (SPAdes) (version 2) | ecosystem: Environmental > Aquatic > Marine > Oceanic ... | reverse complement strand
GAATATTAATATTTCGCACTTCAGATGGGTTGCGGTCGCGATAGGCGACTATGGTTACTTTCTCTAATTGGACAGCCGTGGTCGGGCAACATTCACACACCATAGCATCCATGGAAATATCATGTCCTTGTTTGAAGTCTCGGTCAAATGATGTCGTGTAAAGATTCATATATCCAGCGCTTTCATGTCCATCTCCACCAGCCATTTCTCTTCCGTCTAGCCACACCATTTCTAATTCATGAGTTTCATTTTTATAAAAGGATACAAACCCATGTTCTACCTTTTTCCCATCCCGATGAGGTGAGATCGGTTCACTCCAAGTTTTACCACGATCAGTTGAATGAATCACTTTCACATCGTAATTATAGGTATTCTTACCACTCATTTCTAGCCAATGCGAAACGAGAGTACTATCGTTTAGTTCAAAAATGGATGGAAAGTCTGCCCAATTAATAAAGAAATCATCTGAAGAATAAATGAGACTTTTTACCGACCATTCGTTATTTGAGAATTCAGACCAATACAAGCCGAAACTTGTAGAATCGACTGGCTCAAACCAGGAGACGAGCAATCCATCTGATTCAGTTTTTGTTAAATGGGGATATCTACTCCCATTCCCAAAAGGTAGTTCGCCTGAATCTTGTTTTGAGCACCCAGCGATGGTCAAAAATAATATTATTATGAAATATTTTTTCATTTTTTTATTAAATAAGTTTTGCCAGCCCAGCCGAGCGCTACAAAATTGACCAGAATTTCACTATAGACTAGTATTTTATTTTCAAAATAAAAATTGATATAAGGTGGAATTATCATATCCCAAATGGGGATATCCCCTTTTTCTGGTTCTATCGGATAAATCCAATAATTAGTTTCAGAAAAAGGATAAAACCATTGAACCCCAACGGTTCTTGCAGTGAGCCAATCTGTTATTAAATGAAGCATTGCTCCTGAAAAAATAATCAGTGATCCTTTTTCAATGTCATTGCGTTTTTGAATTTTCCCAATTATTGCACTAATTGAGCAAATAACTATCCAAAAAATAGGTGTATGCAAAATACTATGATGACCCGCAACAGTTTTGGACCAAATTCCATCAATATCCGGGAGAATTGTTGAGAAAATTAAAAGCCAAACCCATTTCGACTCTTGTTTTGAAAATGTCCCCGCTAAATAGCCGGAAGCAATATGGGAATTAATAAACATAATAAAGGGATGGACTCCCGTCCCTAATTATTGATACGATTAATTCATCCCACCGATTTTACAGCATCCTGGAAGCCCCTCGTAAGCAATGGGGTCAGCCAATGTTTCATTGGCTTGATATCCCAAACCTGATATGGCTTTTTCAATTTTAGATAAGTCTGTTTTTGCCTTATCAAAAATTACTTTAGTTGTTTTGGTTTCCAAGTCAACTGCAGAATGAGTCACTCCGGGAACATTTTTTAATCCCATTTCAATGGTTTTTTGACACATGCCACATTGGATTGTTGGAGTATTCACCGCTGCATTCACTTGCTCACCTCCACACCCAATCACCAATGTAAAGACAGTTGGTATTAATATTTGGATCAATTTCATTTTAATTTCCTTTTTTCTGATAGTTTAGAATACGAAACCAATACCCGAATTTAAAATGGGCAGTACCGAATTATTTCCTTTTAATGGCAGTTTAAACTCGATTCTAGCCATGATATTTTTTCTATAGATTACAAGAACAGGACCAGAATGAACCGATGTAATCCTTTTTGATTTCCGAACAGTGACATCCCACATGGTGAAAATGCCGGAGTTTGTTTCATTTCTGTGAATTGGATGTAAGCCTATATTTCCATCAAATCCATAGCTTGGTTCACCTATTGAACTCCTCCATCCAAAAAAATCATACATTTGATAAAACCTGGGATCTTCAGAACTGTATGAGATACTCAATCCTGTGCCACCCTTCCCTTCGATGGGTATCTTTACCTGGGGTGTTATTCCCCAATTCTCAGTATAACCGGAATGATTTTGGTACCTTTTTAAAGGAAGCGCTATAATCGGGGATCTTAAAATTTTTCCATCTTCAAACGGAATTTTAAATGTAATCCTTTTTTCCCTAGACCTAGTGTAAACACCTTCGAACCAGTTAGTAGCACTTACATTAGGACTAAATTCATTTCGTATTTGGAATCCATAACCCCCACTCCACCTAGGCGCCATATCCATCACTGGCTGATGCGCCATTAACGCGGTTATCAAAAGTATTGCCCTCATGACATATTCCAATTATCAATTAACTTGAGAATTGGAACTAAAGCAAAGGCAAAAAATGCTCCTACAGAATAGATTATACCCGAAATGTAAAACATTCGACGATTAAATTGATCTGCAATATCACAAGCCGATTCCTCATCCAAATCGCAAGCAACTTCTTTATTGTTTTTAAATACAAAATACCCATTCAACAGTAAAAGAATCCCACCAACAAGGAATATCCATCCTTTATTCTGGGAAATAGGAATCAATATGGGGAATGCAGAGACCATTCCTGAAACAGCAATTCCTCCTGCTAAAGTTGCTACCAATGCCGGCAATGCACAACAAATGAGCGTACTAGATGATGTAAAAAGTGATAAAATGGCAAAGGTTTTATTTTTCATGGGTATTCTCCCCCACTTTAAACTGTTGGGTCAACTTGCCATCAGGATTTATATAATAGTCAAAAACTTCGTATCCTGAGCTTTTGATAATGTCGATTGCATCTTGGACTTTCTTTTCCTTCCCAGAGATCATAGCAACCTTAACATATTGATTATTTATATCAGCAAAAACTCCTTTCTCATGTCTTGATTTATCTATCCAGTCTAGCTTAGACAGACCTTTTTGCAGACCAAATGCGCAGAATGAACACACCAACCCATTGACTGAAAATACAAGATCATTTTGATTAACAACAACGGTGGCGTCTTTTATTTTTATTGAATTTTCTGTTTGTGCATTTAATGCAATACTTGCAGTTAAAGTAATTACATAAATTATTTTATGAAATATATTCATACCAAATCCTCTTCATATTTTTTGTTATAATAGCTTTTTAACCTATTTCAAAAAGCAAGAATGAAACTAGATTTGGTTTAACAGATTAGTGGTATAATTATTTCCGGAGGATGTTGGTAAACAAACTTAAGAGATGAAGGGAAAGAGTCATGCCAATGTTTAATAATTTGGTTGTTCTGGCACAAATTGATTTCTTCAAAGTCACAGGAGCCATCAGTCTCATTCAGTGGGGCACCCATAAGAGGAAAAAAAACACTCACCCTGCACTCAGACATCTCCATTGGGCACTCTATAGATTTCTCCAAATCACAGCAGGAACCTCCAACAATCTTACAACAAGGCATGTCGCACCGCTCTATGGATAAAAATGGCGTTATACATATAAGACCCACAAGGACTATTGAAATGATGGAAATGTACTGTTTACTCATCTTTCATCTTACATTATTAAAATGATATTGTTCCAAATTATTTGTTTATTTCACCAATTGGATCAATTCCCCAAAGGTCTCTCCCTCTGCCTTTTCCTGAAGGCTAAAAAGGAGCATTTCGACTGTGGTTAAAAATCCACCATTGTTCCGAATACGATCTAAGGCAATCTGATGATTATTAAAATTTCTTGATGCTACGGCATTAGTCACAATTTCAACATGTTCCCCTCGGTGTATTAAATCCCGTTCCGTCTGATAAACACATACATGAGTTTCGATCCCCGCAAGAACGACACCATCACAACTGGTATGGCTCCCTGCCTGCCATGAGTACCCGGGATCACCGGCGCAAGAGAAGGAAGATTTAGTGATAGGTTTTGTTTCACCCAAAAGTGATTTTATTGGTTCGATGGTGGGTCCAAGTTTATCTGGAACCTGTTCGGTTAAAAGGATGGGCAGTTTGAATAATTGAAACCCTTTGATCAATATCTGAATATTCTTTAAAAAAGTTTCTTTTTCATGGATAACAGGAAATAACTTCTCCTGAACATCAATCACAACTAAATACGGGTTTTTCACAGGACTATTCCTCCTATCAGGTCAGCCTGAAATATTAATTTCCACTCGTTTATATCATCAGGGGTTTCCATTAAAACTACGGAAGAAAAGGTAATCGTTTCAGGAAAAGAAATATTCTCTAATTTAGATTCATTAATTTCAAGATTCCCATAAGCTAGGCTCAAATGGGGATTAAATTCATAATGTCTATAGACATTTAAATATTGGTCAATTTCTTTTTGGAGTCTGGCCAATGGTTCAGTTTTATCCACTTGTAGATAGAGAGCTTTCCATGGCGGGGTCCCGGTTTTGACACCAAGCATATTTAAAGAGATCGAATCTAGCCCAAAAACACAATCTGCTAAGAAAGAAAAAGTGGTTACAGGGTCTACATCCACCTTCCCAAATAAAGTGATGTGAGAAGCAAAGGATGGGGATTTAAACCGATAACAGCATTCATCAACTAGTTGTTGAATACTGGATTGATCAGATGGATCTGGACAGAGCCAAATGGACCACTGATTACCCATTACTTAATTAATTTTCGGATATCGTCCAGTTTTTTATTTGCTTCTTCCAACTTCTTTTCCGGCCCTTTTTTAATAGGTTTTTTCGGCGGATGAAGAATATTTTTCTTTGCAGACCGTATATCCCGACTGACGATTGGGTCTCGTGCCAACAATTCATCCAAAGCACCAATGTGGGTTCTTTTTCCATGTTTATTCAACGCACGAACCGCATTTCGCCGAATGTCTCGGGAATTATCCTTGAGCATATCTACAAACAGATCAACAGTTTTAGGTTTTGTTTTGACATATTTTGTCAATTGATTCACCGCTTCCGGTCGAGAATCCCATGTAGTACCGCCATAGGCAACCAATTCTTTTAAGCGGTCATAATTCTTGTCTGTCACCACACTTCCAAAATAGGTGATTGCCGATTTTCGGATTACATCTGTATGGGAATCTGTGTCTAATAAAGCATCCACTTTTTGGCGTGCCGCAGCCGTATCTACAGCAACCAGAGCCTTATAGGCATCAGCTACGCTGTAATATTTTTCATCGGTGGATATTACATCCTGTAAAAAATTGCTAACTAATTCATCATTCTTATAATTTTTCAGTGCATTCCAAATGGCACGACGCACTCGGTTATCCTGCCCTTGCGATAGTGCCATGAGATCATCAGCATATTTCTTAGATTTTAATTTCGCGAAAGCATTCACCGCTTCTTTCCTTACACCCCAGAAAGGATCATTTTTTGCAGCATTCAATAATGCCCTTTCTACAATGTGTCTGCCTTTTTTGGTACTTAATTCCTTTGCAGCAGCGATCCTATCCAAAATATGCGGACCTTTCTCCAATTGGAGGATCCATTCAGAAATGGATTTATTAAAAGTCAATTTACAAGGGATGCGCATCCCTGCATTAAAAATAACCATTTTCGGCCGTTTAACGGCCGAAACTTCATACACCATTTCCTTGTCATCAATCCAGATCGTATGAAGATCATCATCAACTCTAATTTGAATTGGCATTTTAAAAATATTAGTATTCTTTTGAGTTTGTTTTACAGTGAGTTTTACCGATTTATTTCGTTGATTATATTTCCAGGTTACGTTGTATTCAGGAAAACCCGGTTTATAAATCCATTGTTTAAAAAACCAATCCATGTTTTGTCCAGTAGTCTCTTCAATAGCTTTTTTAAGATCTGGAGTTTCCACATTTTTATATTGATTTTCTTTAGTATAATGTTGGATAAACCTCCAAAAAGCGTCATCCCCAAAATAATCCTGTAACATATTCAAAATCAAACTGCCTTTCGCATAAATATGGCCATCAAACACATCCATTGACTCGTAAAATTTATGCTGAACCGTTGATCGTCTCCATTTCTTATTCGACCTAAAATATCCATTTATTTCACCGAATCGAATATATTCACCTTCATCATATCCAAATTTATATTCACGGTATTTTCTTGAAAAAAATGTGGCAAACCCTTCGTTTAACCAAGCATGAGCCCAATTCCGGGTTGTAAGCATGTCACCAAACCATTGATGTGCCAATTCATGAGCTACCAATCCATCACTACTTACATCTGGAGCGGCAAATTCATCATACATGGTTCTATCAGTGTTATGTGTTAACGTGATATTTTCCATACCACCGAACATGAAATCATCGATAATGATTTGGTCATATTTTTCATAGGGATATTCAACGCCAGTGACCTCACCGAAATACTTCATCATATCTGGAGTCAATCCAAAGGATCGCAAAGCTTCTTTTTTATTTTCATCATACACCCAATAATTCACGGGAATTCCATTGTAAGAATCTTCAACTTTCTCAAATTCACCGATGACATAAGAAATGAGATAACTCACCATGGGAAAATGCTCGTACCAGTGCCATGTATGTGTACCATCTTCGTTTTCTTTTAACGATATTAATTCACCATTGGAAATTGCCCTGAATTTTTTATCAACAGTCAAAATTGTTTCAAATGTTGCTTTATCATTGGGATAATCATAAATCGGTACCCAATGATGGTTATCTGTATCTTCACCTTGTGTCCAAGCTTGCCATGGTTTTCCTGGATAGACCGAATCAGGAGCTATAAAAAATGTTCCTCTTCGGGGATGTGCTGTATAATCCAAACGAACTTTAACTGTATCATCCCAACCTATGGGCTTATTCAAAGAGAGAAAAACTTTCTCCCCATGATGATTATATGAAATATCCTTTCCATCCAATCTCACACGATGAATCTCCATATCTTCCGCATCCAATTCGAATTCGGATAAAGAAGAATTAAATGCACTTAGTGTGTGGGTTACATTTCCGGAAACAGACTTTTCTTCAAGGTTAACTGTTACATCTATCTTGATATGGTGAATATCCACATCCCGGTCACGGGTACGCTGACTAGGCGCCTTTTCATCTGCGCTGAACAAAAAGGTGCAAACTAATAAAAGTATAATATTTTTCACGTTGGCCTCAATTAAATTGGCCGAGAAATTAGGTTGAGACTTAATAAAATTCACCTTCAATTTTCCAAATAATAATCCCCGGTTAAATACACAGTAGCATTACGAACTATTGAAATGGGTCTTAACTATATAGTTATTGGCCAATTCAATACTGGGTGAACTATTTTATGTTAACCGCGATAATAAATAACGCTTACTCAAACCGTTAAGATTCCATTTTTTAAGATTAATATAAACCGGGAATACTGAAAAGAAACATTAATGAAATATTGGGAAAAGATAATTGATGATTATCAGGTTATCTTTTTTATCTAAGTATCTTTAATGTAGTACTATTTTTTTGATAAATTCGGTTAAGGTTATTTGAATAATGACCAAGGTTTGGACCAAAATCAGATAAAATAAAGATGGGTAATAAAAAAACTTTAATTGTAATAATTACTATATCGTTTTTAGCGTTTTCGTGGATCGGCTACATAACAATGAACCCCGATAAAGAAAATCCAGGTATGGTTAGGTTTCTTTCATTAACTGAAATTAATTCGATTGACCAATCAGAACGCGTTCGTTTAGGTGGCTTAGTTTCTCCCGGGACAATTCAAGTTTCAGAGAACAACTTGCTGGATTGTAATTTCAGATTAAAACAGGGTGAACTTACTGTTCTTGTACAATTTACGGGAACTCGCCCAGATCTTTTTAAGGATGAAGCAGAAGTCATCGTTGAAGGGAATTATCTAAATGGTATATTTAAGGCAGATCAACTTCAAACTAAATGTGCATCTCGATATGAGGGTGACTTGAAGGATGAATCAATTTATACTGCTGAATCTGTATGATATCTATTTTTGGTAGTCTTTCCTTAAGCCTTGGGCTTGGGATGGCTGCCATCTGCATTTCCCTTTTTTCTATATTTCTGAAAAATAATAAATATAGATTTTTTATTGCTGGAAGCCGTGCAGCAGTTGTTGTATCTGTTTTGTCAATTCTAGCGACTATTGTATTATTAAATGAATTGTTGGTCAGCAATTTTGATGTTAATTATGTAGCACATCATACTAGTTTAGAAACACCATTACTTTTTAAAATTACAGCCCTTTGGGCAGGGCAAGCAGGTTCCCTCCTGTTTTGGCTTTTTATCCTTTCTATATATACCCTGATTGTCATATTCCAATATAGGAATTCATTTACAAATTTGTTGCCGTGGGTAATATTCGTTATGGTGATTGTTCAGGCATTTTTTCTGATCCTGGTGATTTTTGTTGAAAATCCATTTGCACCAACAATCGCAGATTTTCAGGTTACCAATGGAAATGGTTTAAATCCACTTTTACAAAATCTGACTATGGCGATTCATCCACCAATGTTGTATTTAGGATATGTCGGATTTACAGTTCCATTCGCATTTGCAATTGCTGCATTAATTACGAAAGATACAGGCTCAGTATGGATTCGATCGATTCGTCGGTGGACCTTAATAGCCTGGTTATTCCAAAGTGCTGGGGTTATCCTAGGCGGCTGGTGGGCATATCATGAATTGGGCTGGGGTGGTTACTGGGCTTGGGACCCAGTTGAAAATGCATCATTTATGCCCTGGCTTACGGGAACAGCTTTTCTACATTCCATTATAATTCAGGAAAAAAAGGGAATGCTGAGAACCTGGAATATGATATTAATATTAACTACATTTATTCTTTGTATTTTCGGGACATTTTTGACGCGGAGCGGTATTATGTCATCCGTCCATTCTTTTGCAGTTTCGGATTTGGGACCTGTATTTCTTGGCTTTATTATTCTAATTCTCGTTTTTTGTATTACTCTCATTCTTATTCGGCTTCCAGTACTAAAAGCTAATAAAAAAATAGAATCTTTCACATCACGGGAAAGTGGGTTTCTATTTAATAATATGGTTTTTGGATTAATTTGCTTTTCAGTCTTTTGGGGAACAATATTCCCTGTTTTGTCTGAAGCAGTAAAAGGTGAAAAGATTACAGTGGGAGCTCCTTTTTTCAATCAAGTGAACATCCCTATTGGCTTGATATTGCTGTTTCTAACAGGTGTTGGACCTTTATTGGTTTGGCGCCGAACCTCAAAAAAAGCATTAATTCGAAATTTTTCTGCCCCTATACTTTCAGGAATAATAGTTTTCATCATTTGTTTTTCTCTCGGGATTCGAAATACTACTATAATATCATTTCCGTTGATAGGGTTTGTAACGGCAGCCATAATAATTGAATTTCAACGTGGAGTAAAATCAAGGGTAACAAGATTTAATGAATCATTTATTAATGCACTATTAACTTTAATTTCAAAAAACAGATCGAGGTATGGTGGATATATAGTACATCTAGGAATTGTTTTTATGTTTATTGGGTTTTCTGGAAAGGCATTCGATTCTGAAACCGAATTCGCCATTAAGCGAGGGGAGAGCAAAGAATTTGATGGCTATAATTTTGAATTGGTTTCAATTACTCCTGAAGAACGTCCAAATCATATAGCTTGGATTGCAAATCTAAATGTATGGAATCTTAATCGAGAATTGATAACAACTGTTTTTCCCGAGAAACGTATATATTTTCACCGTCATCCCAACCCGGATAAACGGCAACCACATAGTGAACTAGATATTTATTCCACATTTAATAAAGATATTTATACCATCTTTTCTGGAGTAGATATGGAAAAAGAAATCGCCTATTTGAAAATTATGATAAACCCTCTTGTCTGGTGGGTCTGGTTTGGAGGGTATGTACTAATTTTTGGTACCTTAATCGCCCTTTGGAACCCAAAGGAGAAGAGCTGACCCTTTTCTGTTACTAAAAATAAAGTATATGATATGACCTATCAGGAAAAAACATTATTCCCCAATTGCTTGTTTATTTCATATCCATGCTAAAAATAATTGAAAGTTTTGACATACCAGAGTTTTGTTCTTGCAACCAAGAATGGGTTTGATCTGTCTAGTAAACTTATATGGCTTTCAGCATCTTTTCAGATATATCCATTCACTTATTATTTATTAATCATCAGTACTCCAAATGACCAAAACTCAAAATAACTTCAATGACCTAGGACCAAAGAAATGGCTCCCATTCCAAAAATCATTTACTGTTTTTGAGAATTTGGATTCTCTTATTATTAAAAGCCTTCGGTTCTTTACAAAAACCAGTCATGTTCCTGCACCGAATGTTGGGTCCTTTGGATCTATTGATTTTCAACACAAGATTAAATCTAACGTAAAAAAGATGGGTATCAACTACGGGAATAAACAAAATACCTTTGACTTCTTAGCTGTGGATCTTGTTGGGAAAAATATTGATTTAGAATCTGCCTTAAATTGGATTTTTCAATTTGCGCCCAAACTCAACTCTCGAAAATTCCTATGGATATTGTTACCCACAAACCGTGTAAATGATAACGGGATTCCAGTCGCGTGGAGTTTGTCAGATCAATTAGCCGGTTATTTAACTAGAAAGGATGAAAAAATCATTTGTCTCCCTGATGG
>Ga0207991_1002350_pt1 | contig 10548 bp, 12 predicted proteins | sample ETN07SmetaG_FD_185786 | JGI IMG/M metagenome (GOLD analysis project Ga0207991, IMG submission 185786) | Marine microbial and viral communities from oxygen minimum zone, Eastern Pacific Ocean - ETNP2014F14-07SV275 (SPAdes) (version 2) | ecosystem: Environmental > Aquatic > Marine > Oceanic ... | reverse complement strand
CATGCATCCTAATGGCGGGCCAGCGGCTCGCGAAGGACTACATCGGTGCGACCGCACTGGTGCCTTATTTTCTGGTCGCGATTATCGGGCTCTATCTCTACCAGCTCTGAAAGCCGGCAGCCGACTTCAGAGGCCGATTACGGAGTGCCAGTCATCGGTCGCGCCGGGGCTGGTGAGGCCAATGGCGACGAAGAGCACGATGAGGAAGAATATCGGCACGGCGGCGGTGCGGGTCGCCAGCGGAGGGTCCCAGCGCAGGTGCATGAAGAATGAGGCGATGAACCATACCTTGACGAAGGCGATGCTGAAGAGGATGAACATCGTGGCGCTGAAGCTGAACTCCTGCAGGATGGCCATCACTTCGATGATGGTGAAGAAGACCAGCCAGCCGAAGACCGCTATGAAGCCGTTCGCGTAACGCGGGAAGGTATGCTCGTCGTGGTCGTCGTGCGCTTCTTCCTCGACGCCCTCTTCGGGCGCTGCGTTATCGGGGTTTTCGTCGTCGCTCATGGTTCAGAAAAGATAGAGGAAGGGAAATACGAAGACCCACACGACGTCGACGTAGTGCCAGTAGAGCCCGAACAGCTCCAGCGTGTCGTGATACTCCGAGTTGTAGCCACCCCGGTTGGCCTTGATAATCAGGTACGCCAGCGCGATTACGCCGACGAGGACGTGTGCTCCATGGGTGCCGGTGGTGACGTAGAAAGTGCTCCCCTCGAGGCTGGTGTTAATCCAGAATCCGTGCTCGTACTTGGGGTCGATGCAGTGGTTGGCGATATCCTTGACTGTGCAGTTCTCGCCCCAGAAGTGGCCGTTCTTCATCTCCCACCACTCGAAGCCCTTGATGACCAGGAACAGTATTCCCAGCAGGAAAGTGCAGCCGAGGAAGCGGGTGGTCGCCTTGTGGTCGTTCCGCTTCGCCGCGTAGAGCGCCAGCACCATCGTCAGGCTGCTCAGCAGCAGTGCCATGGTATTGATGACGCCAAAGACGAGGTGCGAGCGGATGATGTCGGCGGCCGGCACCCAGTCCGCCCCGGCGGCGGCGCGGTAGCGCAGGTAGGTGCTCAGCAGTGTGCCGAAGACCATCATCTCGGTCAGCAGGAAAATCCAGGTCCCGAACTTACGTGTCGAGAGGGTTGCAAAAGCAGGGTGGTATGTCTCGATTTCCTCATTCTCCTCGGAGGTCATCGGGTAATATTCGGAGAGCCACATGATGAAGCCGGTCGTCAGCACGAACAGCCCTACCAGGAAAACGAACCAGAACGAGGGATAGCCGTTCACTGCCAGCGTGAGGCCGAGCATGATGCCCATCAGTCCCACCGCCGAGACCAGCGGCGAGGCGGTGCCATGGTGTTCTGCGTGCTCCGCATCGCTCATGAGTCGTCCTCCCCGTCAGCGACGTGCAGCGTCGGGATTTCGAGGAAGCTATTAGGTGGCGGTGGCGAGGACGTAGTCCACTCCAGCGACCAGCCGCCCCACGGATTGGCACTCGCTTTCTCGCCGTTGTTCCAGGAGCGCAGGATGTTCCATACCAGCAGCAGCTGGGCTGCGCCGAAGACGAAGGCGGAGTAGGAGACGAAGATATTCAGCTCCGTCAGCGCCGGGTCGTAGGTGGCGTAGCGGCGCGGCATCCCCATCATCCCTAGGATGTGCATTGGGTAGAATGCTGCGTGGAAACTAATGAACGAGAGGATGAAATGCAGCGTGCCGATTTTCTCGTTCATGAAGCGGCCGGTCACCTTGGGGAACCAGTAGTAGATGCCGGAGAAGAAGCCGAAAATCGTGCCGCCAATCAGCACGTAGTGGAAGTGCGCCACGATGAAGTAGGTGTCATGCAGGTGGATGTCCATCGGAATCGAGGCGACGACGATACCGGTGATGCCTCCGATGGTGAAGGTCGCAATCGCCCCCAGCGAGAAGAGCATCGCCGCATTGGTGGTAATCGAGCCGCCCATCAGCGTCGCCAGCCAGTTGAAAATCTTGACCCCGGTCGGCACCGCCACCAGCATTGTCGTCAGCATCACGATGAAGCGGAACAGTGGGTCGGTCCCGGCGGTGAACATGTGGTGGCCGTAGACAATAAACGAAATCAGCCCAATCGAGACCATGGCGTAAACCATGGATGTATAGCCGAAAATAGGGCGCCGCGCGAAAGTGGCGACCACGTCGGAGATTACGCCGAAGGCGGGGAGAATCAGGACGTAGACCTCGGGGTGGCCGAAATACCAGAAGAGGTGCTGCCACAATACCGGGTCAGCGCCCGCTTCCACAGAGAAATAGAGCGTGCCAAAGGTGCGGTCGGCGTAGAGCAGGATTAGCGCTATCGTGAATACCGGGATTGAGAGCAGCAGCAGGAACACCGCTACCGTAATCGACCAGGTGAAGAGCGGCATCCGCATCAGCGTCACGCCGGGCGCACGCATGCGCATAATCATCGTCAGGAAGTTGATGGCGGTCAGCGTCGAGGACGCCCCCAGCATGATTTGCCCCGCGACCCACAGATCGGTCCCCGGCGACGAAGAGCGCTCACCCGACGAGTAGGGAGCGTAGCCGGTCCAGCCGACATCGCCCGCCCCGCCCGCGAAGTAGCCGGCGTAGACCACCAGCGCACCGGTCGGCAGCAGCCAGAAGCTGAGCGCGTTCAGCCGCGGGAAGGCGAGATCGCGCGCGCCAATCTGTAGCGGCACCAGATAGTTGGCGAAGCCGAAGATAATCGGCATCCCGGCCATGAACACCATGGTCGTGCCGTGCATCGTGAAAGTGGAATTGAACTGGGTATTGGTCATGAAGTCATTATCGGGCTCGAGCAGCTGGAGCCGCATCAGCATCGCCAGGCCGCCAGCAATGAAGAAGAAGAAGAGCCCCGTCCCGATGTAGAGCAGGCCAATCCGCTTGTGGTCGGTGGTTGTCAGCCACGGCTTCAGGTAGCCCCAGAAATCGCCGAATACCTGCTCGACCGACTGTCCCGTCGAGACCATGCGGTTCCCCACCACTACGGCCGCCAGCGTCCCAATCACGACTATGCTGAGGTAGAGCACCTTGCGCGACTCCGAGATTTCCTCCGGCCCGACCACGGCGTTGGCGCCCGGCACCGCGAAGGTAGCACGGTTCCACTGGTCGCTGCTGTCGGGCGCGCCATTGCCGTTCACCGAGTTGCCGTAGAGCGTGAAGTCGGCGATGCGCGTATCATCGGCCGGCGCGGTCCACTCGACGGTCCAGCTACGCTGGTCGTTGCCCGCCGCGGTATGCGTCAGGTAACCATCAATCAGCTGCGTTGAGGCGTCGGCGCTCGCCAGACTGCCCTGTGAGGTGCTGAGGAAAAAGCCGCCCTGGTTTTCGCCGTCGGTCGCGACGCCGCTCTCCATGGTGACGGTGAGCGTGTAGGTCTCGCCAGCGGTGAAATTGGCTGGCGCCGTGAGGTTCAGCGCGACGCCGGAGCTTGCGTCGGCGTTGTGACAGGTGCAGCCGTTGGCTGCGACTGATGAACTTAGGCTGGAGTCAATACCTGTGCTTCGCGAAGTGGCGTTCGGCACCATTGAGGCGCCGACCAGCAGTGCGACCAGCGCGAGCATCAACATCGCGTTGCGGAGATTCATGCGGCCGGCTCCGTGATGACTATCGTGCCCAGCATCTTCGAGTGGCCGTCACCGCAGTATTCGGCGCAGTAAATCGGATAGGTTCCAGGGTCGACCGTGCCGGTGTCGAACCACATCGCGGTAGTGGTGTTAGGGACGATATCCTCCTTGAGTCCGAAGGCCGGCAGGAAGAAGGCGTGAAGCACGTCCACCGACTCCATCTCGAACTTGACGTGCGTATCGGGCGGCAGCGTGACCGTGCCGTAAGTGGTGTTGCCGTCCGGGTAGGTGAAGGCCCACGACCACTGGCTGGCGTTCACTTCTATCGTCAGCTCGTCACCGCGGTCGACGTCCCAGAAGTTGTCGAGCGGCGCCAGCGAGAGCCAGGTAATCCAGCAGACCAGCAGCAGCGGCCCGATGGTCCACGCAATCTCGATGGTGTGGTCAACCCGCTCGCTCGGAAAGACGCCAGCCGTGGGCATGTCTGGCGGGTCGGGGTCGCCCTCCTTGCGGCGATACTTGTAGATTGCATAGAGCAGCCAGCCAAACACCAGGATGGTGATGAACACCGACCAGTAGAACACCTGCTGGCTCAGACTGAGGGGGCCATCGCTGAACGCTTCCCAGCTGGTGGGAATCGGCAGGCTCAGCAGATCTCCGATTAACGACATGGGTTTAGTTCCGAAACAGGCTGGCGGCGCGATTTGAACCGGGTATAAAATCTTTCAGGGAGCTTGTGATCGGGTGACACATCAGCCCACCCAGCCAATATCAGCTATAATCGCGCCGAATAGCAGGAACAGATATGCGTTGGAATAGCCGAAAACGGCCCACGCTGCCGGTTCCGTGGGCGTGCGCTGGAGCACCAGCGCCAGCTGTACGAAGCGGCCGCCGAGCAGCGCGGCGGCCGTGAAGTAGGGGTAGCCAAGCCCCGCCTGCCAGCCGATGGCGAGCGACGCCAGCAGCAGTGCGACGGCGTAGGCCGTGATGTGGCGCCGCGTGGCCGCTTCACCTGCCGTTACTGGCAGCATCGGGACTCCCGCCCGCGCGTACTCGCCCGGGCGCGCCAGCGTCAGCGCCCAGAAATGGGGCGGCGTCCAGAGGAAGATGATGGCGACCATGCCCCACGGCAGCAGCGCCAGCGGGTCGCCTCCGGCGGCGGTCCAGCCGACGAGTGGCGAGAGCGCGCCCGCGAGGCCGCCGATGACGATGTTCTGCGGGGTGCGGCGCTTGAGCCAGACCGTGTAAACCAGCACGTAGAAGAGCGCACTGAAGCCCGCAATCGCGCCGGCCAGCGGGGTCGCGAACTGCGCCAGCAGCGCGACGCCCGCGGCGCAGACGGTGACGCCGTAGGCGAGCACCGCGCCCGGCGCCAGCTCGCCTGACGGGAGCGGGCGCTGGTCAGTGCGCGCCATCAGCGGGTCGATGTCGCGGTCATACCACATGTTGATGGCCATCGACCCACCTGACGCCATCGAGCCGCCGAGCAGCACGACCAGCGCAGTCTCGAGGGTCTGCGCCCACGAGCGCGGGTCGTTGCCGACCACCATCGTGCGCAGCAGTTGCCGGTCGACGAGGTCATGCGCGAGGATGGCGGCAATCGCGGTTACCTGCAACAGCACCACCACACGCAGCTTGAGCAGGCTCAGCCAGAGTCGCAATTCAGCCACGTAGCGGCTCCACGCAGAGCAGCCACGCCACCGCGAGATGCAGGAAGGTCACGACGCCCAGCAGCAGGTGCAGCAGCGAAAGCCAGCCCGGATAATCGGAGCCGGAGGCCAGCACGAGGTAGAAGCCACCGACAAACAGGTTCAGGATGAACGCCCCCAGCGCGCCGTCGACCAGCCGCGTCACGACCGAGCGGCCGCCGTTGTTGCGTAGCCACTGGCCGCCCCAGAATAGCGCCGCGCCGACCCCGATCGCGAGGAAGCGGTGCAGCATTTGCGCTACGACCCCGGCGTCGAGCCCGGGAAACAGCGTCCCTTCGCAGAGCGGCCACGCTTCCCAGCCGCCGCCGCACGCGCCACGGTGGTAGCCGGTCGCCAGCCACGCGCCCACCAGCAGCAGCACCAGCGCCGCCAGCGCCAGCCCGGCGACCGGGCGCGCCTGCTGCTCCGCCGCTTCCCGCGAAACGCAGATCCGCTCCGGCAGTGCCCCCGCAGCGAGCCACGCCAGCAGCGCGACGCGCACTAACACGGTCACGAAGGCGAGCGCCAGCAACAGGTGCAGCGCGACGCTCCACGGCGCGTTGTCGAAGCCGACCGTAATCGCGCCGGCGGCCGCCTGCATCACCAGCAACGCCGTAGCGTGCAAGTGCGCTTCGGCGGCGCCAGGCAACGCCGCGCGCCGCTGCCAGACCGCGAAATGCGACCAGAGCAGCGGCAGCGCGATGAGCCCCACCAGCAGCCGGTGCAGCCACTCACTGAATATCTGGTCGGTCGTGTAGGCGAAGTCGGGGTCGTCCAGCCAGCGGCGGTCAGCTTCGCCCGGATGGTCGGCCCACCACGCCTGCTGCTCTTCGGGCGGGACGTCGAAATGGTAGCCACCGAAACAGGCGGGCCAGTCGGGGCACGACTCGCCCGCGTCGGCAATCCGCACCCAGCCCCCCGTCAGGATAATCACCAGTGCCAGTGCCGCCAGCACCAGTGGCAGGCGGGGGTTCCACGGAAGCATGGCGCGCGCGACCCCGCGCGCGATAAAAGCCTTCGGCGCTGACGCGAGGCGGGTGCGGCATGGCCGCTTCAGTGACCCGGGCTGCGGCACCCTTAAATCAGGCCGGAACGGGGGCAGCGTATGCGTGCCATCATCGCACTCGCCGCCCTGCTCGCGGGGCTGGCGCTACTCGGCTCCGCCCAGGCGGAAGAATATGAAATTCGTATCGATAATTCCGCCTTTGACCCAAACGATATCACCATTGCGCTGGGAGACACCGTGACCTGGACAAACTATGACAGCTCCAAGCACACCGTCACGGAAGACAATGGTGAATTTGATTCAGAGGACCTCGACACCGAGGACAGCTTCAGCTGGACCTTCGACGTAGCGGGTAACTACAGCTACCACTGTGGCCGGCACTCCTCCATGACTGGCGTGGTCAACGTAGAGGATGAAGAACCAGTTGACACCGACGGTGACGGCGTCCCGGATGTCGACGACTGTGATCCCTACGATGCTAGTGTTTACCCGGGTGCTCCGGAGCTCGCTGACGGCCTTGACAACGACTGTGACGGCGTTGTGGACGAGGGCACCGACACCGTTGACGACGACGGGGATGGCTACTCCGAAGATGAAGGCGACTGCGACGACAGCAATTCGAGCGTGAATCCGGGGGCCGTCGAGGTCGCGGATAACGGCATCGATGATGACTGCGACGGAATCACCGACCCTGACGATGGTGGTGACGGTTTCGACTTTGACCCCATATTCACCGAGCTGGAGATAGTCATGGAGACCGTCACCAACGGGGAGATGACTGCAACGGCCGAGCTTGAGGGGGAGGCGGCCAATGAATTGCGCTACGGCCTCTGGTGGTTATACGAAATGATGACCGGCGGTGAGATGGACGAGGCTAACGCGACCATCAATGTGACCGTGGTGGCAGCGTTCATTACCTTAATGTCTGGGGGGCAGGAGGAAGTGGATTCCGGCTTCCAGCTCAATGGAGTCAACGGGACGGTAGTCCCGGGAATACCCTCCATCTCCCCGATGGACGCACTACTCGGGTCGCTGGTCGAGAACAATAATGAAAGCATTACGATTACGATGGTACAGGCGCTGAACTTCAACGTCGCAGACCCCGGTGACTCGCCAGCTTACTTCTTTGAGGGCGATGGCACTGAGGATAACGAGACCATCCCGGTGGATATAAATTATCGCTTTGTAGCACCTGACGGATGGGTTATTGCCTCCGCCGAAGTCTCCAGCGGCACAATCGATGTCGATGGCGGAACTGCCGTGTTCGTGCTACCAACTGGGGAACTGCTGCCTGATATGACCATCACGCTTGGGCAACCGGCACCGCCACCACCCTATGACTGCGATGACGAAGCAACTCACTGCATTAGCATGAGCGACTACCTGGTGTTCACACCAGACAAGCTGTCAGTCAGTACGGGTGATACTGTCGTCTTTGTCTGGTCTGGTAGCGTAGACTTCCATAACGTCGCGCAGGTTGGTGATGCTGATAATATCAACTACAATGACGGCTTCCGTTCAGGCGATCCAACCACGGATGATGGATACTGGATACTGCCAGCCGAAGCAACTGCCACCGATGGGGTGCTCTACTATGTCTGTGAGCCGCACGTCATGATGGGTATGCGCGGCAGCATCACCGTCGGTGACGGTGGCGAGCCAGTGGACGACGGCGGCAACGATGGTGAACCGCTCGATGACGATAGCGGGCTCCCCGGACCGGGGATCGTGCTTGCGGGCGCTGCCCTTGTCGGCGCTGCAATGCGCCGTCGGCACTAACTGCTGAAACCGCAAAATAGCCCCTGAGACTGGGAGTGCAATGCGCACTCACTGCTTAGGCCACGTCGTGCTCTATGTGCGAGATTTGGAGGTATCATTAGCGTTCTACCGTGACCTGCTCGGACTGCGCGAGATGGGGAGCTGGCCGGGACAGGCAGTCGCGCTCTCCTCAGGGCGCACGCACCATGAGGTGTTACTGATTGCCGCGGGTGACGCGCCAGGGCCGCTCCAGGGGCGGCGGCTGGGGCTCTACCACATCGGTTTCAAGGTGGGCGACTCGACCGCAGAACTGCGCGCGGCACGAGACGATCTAGAAGCAGCGGGCGTCGTCATCGAGGGGACAAGTGACCACACCGTAACGCAGGCTCTCTACCTGCGCGACCCGGATGGCAACGAGGTCGAGCTATACGTCGACGTTAGCGATGACTGGCGCAAGCAACCAGAACTGGTAATGGCGCCTATTAAGCCCCTAGATTTGGGAGATGGATGAGCGACTGCCTCTTCTGCAGGATTCGCGACGGGGAAATCCCGGGCGACATGGTCTACGAGAGTGACTCGGTACTGGCGTTCAACGACATCAATCCACAGGCACCAACGCATGTGCTCATCATCCCGCGCGAGCACATCGCGACGCTCAACGACCTAGAGTCAGCGCACCGCGAGCTGGTGGGCGAGATGCAGCTCGTCGCGCAGCAGATTGCGCGCGAGCGGGGCCACGCGGACGCGGGCTACCGCACGGTCTTCAACTGCAACGCCGCCGCGGGGCAGACCGTGTTCCACGTCCATCTGCACCTGCTCGGCGGGCGCAATCTGGGCTGGCCACCCGGTTAAATAGCGGTCGTCGAGAACTCAGGCTAGCCCGCCACCCATCTCGATGACGCGTTCCCAGTGCTCATCCGAGACTGGCATTACTGATAGTCTACCGAATTTCACGAGGTGAAATTCGGCGAACTCCGACTGCGCCTTGACCTGCGCCAGCGTTACTGGTTCCTGCAACGCGGCCTTGTGCGCGACATCCACCACTGCCAGGCGATCGTCCTTTTCGACCCCGCAGTCACAGCCTGCCTGCCAGTGCGGGTAGGGCTCACTCTCGACAGTGACTATCCCGCGCACGCAGCGATCGCTGCCAGTATGGTAGAAGAACGCCTCATCACCCGGCTGGCACTGCCGCAGGAACTTGAGCGCCCAGTTGTTGCCAATCCCAGTCCAGCGAATGGCGCGATCATTCTCCATCTGCTCCCAGCTATAGCTAGACGGCTCGGTCTTCAGCAGCCAGCGCGCCATTCAATCCTCATCGGCCGGAGAGTATTCATCTTCTTTTTCTTCAGCCGAAGCCGCCGCCGCTGGGGTTGTGGCCTTCGTCGTAGCCGCTGCCATCGTCGTCGTCCTCATCATCGTCCTCAGAATCTGGTACTCTGGGCCTTTCGTCCTCAGAATCTGGTATTCCATCACCATCGATGTCACCTTTACCACCTTCTTCCAGAGGTCCTTCAACTTTATCTTCACCAGAGTCTTCCGCTGCGGGCGCGCCCTCGGCAACGCCCTCGTCAAAGGCGGCCTTGGATTGCCCCAGACTCCGCGCCAGCTCGGGCAGCTTCTTCGCGCCGAAGAGCAGCAGGATGATGCCGCCGATGATGAGGGCCTCGGTAGTGCCGAACATGGCACGCCAGCCAGCGGGGGGTGATTACGGTTTCGGGCGCAAGCGCTAAACTGCGCGCAGGCTGGCCCCTCGTGGACCGCGACACGTGGACGGCCGCCGCCGGGAGCGTCCAGCGGCATACTGCGCTGCACCTGCTGCTGGCGGGCGCGCTGTTCCTCGGCGCGTTCGAGCTGGCGCCGGCGCTGCTGGCCGAGCTGCGCGACCGCCTCCTGCCGCAGGACGCGACGCTGGTCTACCTCGCCCCGGCGGAATACCTGCTGCTGCGCTTCCGGCTCGCCGGCTACGCGGCGCTCTGCGGGCTGGCGCTCACCGCCGGCATCGACGCGTGGGTCGCCTTGCGGAATCGCCTTGCGGCGGGCAGCCCCGGCGTCGCCCGCGTCACGGCAGTGCTGCTGGCGGCACTGGCGCTCTTCGCGGCGGGCATCGCGTATGCACAGCTGCTGATGCTGCCACTGGTACTCGAATACCTGCACGGCGACGCGGCGGCCGCCGGCTTCGCCTCGACCTACTCCCTGAGCGCATTCTACTCGTTCGTGCTGCTGCTCACAGTTACCCTGGGCGTCGCGTTCGAACTGCCGCTGGTGGTGCTGCTAGTGCTACGGCTCGAGCTGGCAACCGTCGCGCAGCTGGCACACTACCGGCGGCATCTCGCCGTCGGCTTCTTCGTGCTCGCCGCCCTCATCACGCCACCCGACGTCATCTCGCAGTTCCTGCTAGCTGTGCCGCTGCTGCTGCTGTTCGAGCTGTCACTGGTGGCGGGGCGAATCGCTGGCAAAGGCTAGCACAATTAGTATATAGATATTGTATTTGTCTGCTAGTGCTTGACATTACTGAGCTGAA
>Ga0207991_1002346_pt1 | contig 10558 bp, 8 predicted proteins | sample ETN07SmetaG_FD_185786 | JGI IMG/M metagenome (GOLD analysis project Ga0207991, IMG submission 185786) | Marine microbial and viral communities from oxygen minimum zone, Eastern Pacific Ocean - ETNP2014F14-07SV275 (SPAdes) (version 2) | ecosystem: Environmental > Aquatic > Marine > Oceanic ... | reverse complement strand
GCTCATCCTGGTTTCGGGAATCACTGGGAATCTGATCTAGGCAGGGGTAAAACCGCCAGAATGGCAGCCGCTAGAAAGAACAAGCCTGCCACATAGTAGAGTGTAGCATCCACCCCAATGAACTCGTACAAACCGCCTGCAATCAAAGGGGATGTTGCGCTCATCAGAAAGGTGACGAACGAGGACAGCCCTAGAGCCGTGGATGCGACGCTCTGGTCTACCCGGTCCAGGATTGCCGCCGTCAGTATCGGCTGGTCTGGATAGAGGAACAGCCCTAGCAGAGCGATGAACACGGTGAGAATCAGCCCTTCGCCGTTGAAAATCATCAAAATGCAGATCGCCCCGGACCAGATTAGGCCAGGGGTTAACACCTGCTTTCTGCCCAGACGGTCTGAGAGGTATCCTGCGATGGGTTTTGCCACTATTCCGACCATTATGAGCAAGCCGATATGGAACCCTCTGTCGAACGGCTCCAGCCCTAATTCGTTGTTTAAATACAGCGGCAGGACTGTGACCAGCGCCGCTAGTGACATGCTTCTCATTCCCTTGACCAAAGTGATCGCCCAGAGTATGCGGTCTCTTAGTAACTGCTTTGTCACCTCTGCTCGGTCGGTGGCAGTCTCACCTTCAACTGAAGACTCTGATTTCCTGCCGATATTTTTGAATGACCACAAGGCCAGCAACGCCAGAAATATGGGCGCCGCGCCGTAGATGCTGATGATTCCCCGCCAGCTCAGCGTCAGCAGCAGCGCGCCGGTTGCCAGAGGCCCCAGGACATCTCCAACACTGCCTCCGACACCGTGGAAAGAGAGCGCCATGCCGCGAGACCTGGGGAAGTGGTACGACAGGGAAGCCGACGCAGGAAGATGCCAGAGCGAATGGGAAATCGCGACCACCGCCACTCCAACCAGCAACAGTGGATAAAATGGAGACAATCCGATCAAGAATGCGCCGATACTGAATCCCACAATGCACGCGGACAGGAGCAACCCCCAGTGGCGGCGCAGCGAGTCCACAACGACGCCTCCAGGCAAGGCCACCACCGCTGACGCCACTTCTCTGACAGTGATCACCGCTCCCACGCCAACGGCGTTCAGGCCAAAGGCGCGCTGGACTTCGGGAAGCACAACCGCGAAGCTCTGGATGAGCCAGTGAAACACCGAGTGACCGATGGCAAGGCCTGAGATCATGAACCAACCGCGCTGCCTGATATCGCGGGGTTGGCCGGACTCTGGGTTCATGGCGTCCAAGCGTTGACTCCTGGCTCCAGCGGGAGAATTTTGCAAACTGACGATATAGAATTACGAGGTAACCCTACACCAGATAAGGAACTCGAACATGATACCCGATGCAACCAAACGCACGGAAGCGGCGCTGAAACGTTATGTAGCCGCGATAATGGCCGGAGACGCCGACAGCGTGATGCGCAATTTCGCGGACGACGCGGTGGTGTACACTTCCGAAGGCCCCTCCACGGACAGGACGCCATCCGAGCGGATATCGAGTCTTTCATCAACAACACTCCAGAGGGGATGAGGGACAATTTCGAGGTCGTGCGCCGCGACATCGACGGCGACTTCGCATACATCACTTGGAAGGCAGAACCGTTCGTCTTGATGGCGACCGAGACCTTCGTTGTCACCGACGACAAGATTCGAGTGCAGACCTATCTTATCGTGGAGTCGAGGTCTACCTGAATGATGACCCCCTTGTTAACAAGTGGTAAAATCCGTCTTAAACAGCCTGATCGTTCTTGATGACTGCGACGACACTCCAACCAACGACACTCTGGCGAAAGAATAAGGAAACATGAACTCGCGTAACTATGACATCGGCATCATCGGCGGAGGCATCATCGGTCTGGCTACGGCCATGCGTCTCACTCAGGAGCACCCCAACCAGAAGGTTGTGGTTATCGAAAAGGAGGCCGAGGTCGCCCAGCACCAGACCGGTCACAACAGCGGAGTCATCCACGCGGGCATCTACTACGCCCCCGGCTCTCAGAAGGCCAATTTCTGCTCCGAGGGCAATGGCATCCTTCGCGAGTTTTGCGACGAGCGGGGCATCGAGTACGAAATGTGCGGCAAGTTGATTGTCGCTATCGACGACTCCGAGGTTCCGCGTCTGGAGGAATTGTATCGTCGAGGCACTGCCAACGGCGCTCTCGGTCTGGAACTGGTCGGGCCGGAGCGACTGCGAGAGCTTGAGCCTCACGCCGCCGGAGTTAAGGCCGTCTGGTCTCCCAACACCGGAATCATCGACTTCAAGCAAGTGTCGCAGGCGTACTCCACCGAGATGCGCGAGCGCGGCGGAGACTTGATGAGCAACGCTCAGGTCAAGAGCATGGCCCGCTCCAACGACGGCATCCACATCGAGACCTCCAGCGGAGACGTTACCGCAAAGCACATTATCAACTGCGCCGGACTCCATGCCGATAAGGTAGCGAGTATGATGGGCGTTGACATCGGCGTTCGCATAATTCCTTTCAGAGGCGAATACTACTCTCTAAAAAAAGAAAAAGAGAGCTTGGTCAACGGCCTGATCTATCCCGTGCCTGACCCGTCTCTGCCCTTCCTGGGCGTCCACTTCACCAAGCGAGTAACTGGCAGCGTCGAGGCCGGGCCGAACGCGGTGCTGTCGATGAAGCGCGAAGGGTATAGTAAGACCAGCTTCAGCTTCGGAGACGCAATGGGCACGCTGACCTATCCTGGGTTCTGGCGCATGTCCATGAAGTACTGGAAGGTTGGGTTCAACGAGCAATATCGCTCGGTGATGAAGGGTGTGTTCGTCAAATCCCTCCAGACGCTGATCCCTGAGATTACAGGAGATGACCTCCACCAACCAGGCGCAGGCGTCAGAGCGCAGGCCGTGGACCGCAAAGGCCAGCTTCTCCAGGACTTCTCTATCGCCGAGACAAACAATGCTATCCATGTCCTGAACGCTCCATCTCCTGGGGCCACGTCATCGTTGGCTATCAGCCGATACATCGTGGATATAGCGCAGAAGTCGTTTAGTTTGAACTGAGTTATTAGCAATCAGCTTTCAGCCGTCAGCGATTTCTCCATTCTGAGATCGTAATCGAAGAATCTGGTCGTCTAAAATGGCAATCGCTCGCCATGCGACCAGATGTTTTGCCCCGTTCTGAACGACGATGAAGGGATCATCGAGTCTTTTGCAAATTGCGATAGGGCACGGCCTCCTCGCGAGTAACTGACTGTCGTCGGGTGTATAATGGCCCTCGTCAAACCAACCCACTAAAAGTCAGGGAGCAGCCAGTGAAATTCTGTTACGCATTTCGACGAGGAACTTTTTACCCATTCATCGCCGGACAGGGGTGGAACATACCCGCCGGCGAGACCAGATCCAAATACCTCGGCCGAGTGAAGAACATCGGGTTCGACGGCATAGAACTTGGCTTTGAGAGTTTCGGAGGCTTCGACGCCGCCGAGCAGGAAGCCAAAGAACTCCAGAAGGAACTGGCCGATGCCGGAGTGCCGTGCGTAGCAATTCGCGCTGGCGGCGGGCTGTCTCAGCCAAACGTCGCGTCCAAGAACCGTAACCGTTTGGAGAAGGCCGTCGAGATCGGGGGATGGATAGGCGCAGAGATCGTCAACACAGCGCTCGGAAGCCCTCCAAGAGACGAGACCGTGAACACTGGCCCCAATGGAGAGCCAAGCTCCCACGGCTCCAGCGCTCAAGCCACCGAAGAAGACTTCATACGCACGGCCAACGTGCTTCACGAGGTCGGCGATCAGGCTGGCAGCCTCGGGCTGGACATAACCGTCGAAGTCCATCAGCACTCCATCGCCGACAACTCCTGGTCTGCCCTTCACCTGCTTGACCTAACCGACAGTCCTCACGTGTTCGCAAATCCTGATCTGGGGAACATTCTGTGGACATACGAGATACCAGAAGAAACTAGCGAGGACGCCATCACGGCTCTTGCCCCGCACTCCAAGTACTGGCACTCAAAGAACCTCCATCAGATGCATATCCCGGAACTCGACCATTCCTACTACATCCGGGTTCCACTGTCTGACGGCGACATCGACTACCGCTTCGCCCTCGAGGCCATGACCGAGGCCAACTTTGACGGCTACATGGCAATCGAGGGCGCCAACACCGGCGACCAGCTATATAAAGACCGCAAGAGCGTCGACTACGTCAACAATGTTCTGGCAGAATTGGACGGTGCTTAAACCATTCACAGAATCGTCCAAAATAGTCTCTAAGACCTTTCTAATAAAGGACCTAGATGCTACACTCTCCGAGCGAGTTACGGACAGACGTTGGCGAGCCAGAAACTGGCCTTGACAGCGGTAGGGGCATCCTCTAACATTATTGCCTGTAACCAAAAATTACAGATTGCACCTTAACAACTGGATAGTAGAAGGAAACCCCAATTTTCATAGAGTTTGATCTTGGCTCAGGACGAACGTTGGCGGTGCGCCTAATGCATGCAAGTCGAACGGGCGAAGGGACTTCGGTCCCCTAGCTAGTGGCAGACGGCTGAGTAACACGTAAATGATCTGCCCCGAAGTGAGGGACAACCCCGAGAAATCGGGCCTAATACCTCGTAAGTTCATTGGATCACGGTCCAGTGAAGAAAGGTTTCGGCCACTTTGGGAGGAGTTTGCGGCCTATCAGGTAGTTGGTGGGGTAATAGCCTACCAAGCCGAAGACGGGTAACCGGTGTGAGAGCACGATCGGTCAGAGGGGGACTGAGACACGGCCCCCACTCCTACGGGAGGCAGCAGCAGGGAATCTTGCACAATGGACGAAAGTCTGATGCAGCGACACCGCGTGAGGGAAGAAGGCCTTCGGGTTGTAAACCTCTTTTATCAGGGAAGAGTAAGGACTGTACCTGACGAATAAGGACCGGCTAACTACGTGCCAGCAGCCGCGGTAATACGTAGGGTTCAAACGTTGTCCGGATTTACTGGGCGTAAAGAGCGCGTAGGCGGTTTGTTAAGTCTCATGTGAAATCTCCCGGCTCAACTGGGAGGGGTCATGGGAAACTGGCAGGCTTGAGGGTAGCAGAGGAAAGCGGAATTCCCGGAGTAGTGGTGAAATGCGTAGATACCGGGAGGAACACCAGAGGCGAAGGCGGCTTTCTGGGCTATTCCTGACGCTGAGGCGCGAAAGCGTGGGGAGCAAACCGGATTAGATACCCGGGTAGTCCACGCCCTAAACGATGGATACTAGATATGGGGGGTATCGACCCCTCCCGTGTCGCAGCTAACGCATTAAGTATCCCGCCTGAGGAGTACGGCCGCAAGGCTAAAACTCAAAAGAATTGACGGGGACCCGCACAAGCAGCGGAGCGTGTGGTTTAATTCGATGATAAGCGAAGAACCTTACCAGGGCTTGACATGCTTTTGACCGGCTGCGAAAGCAGCCTTTCCTTCGGGACAGATGCACAGATGTTGCATGGCTGTCGTCAGCTCGTGCCGTGAGGTGTTGGGTTAAGTCCCGCAACGAGCGCAACCCCTGTCGTTAGTTAGAATGTCTAGCGAGACTGCCCCTAAACAGGGGAGGAAGGTGGGGATGACGCCAAGTCATCATGGCTCTTACGTCCTGGGCTACACACACGCTACAATGGGCGGCACAGAGGGTTGCGAAGGCGCGAGCCGGAGCTAATCCCACAAAGCCGTCCCCAGTTGGGATTGCAGGCTGAAACCCGCCTGCATGAACGCGGAGTTGCTAGTAACCGCAGGTCAGCACACTGCGGTGAATACGTTCTCGGGTCTTGTACACACCGCCCGTCACGTCATGGAAGTCGGTAACACTTGAAGTCGCTGGGCCAACCCGCAAGGGGGGCAGGCGCCGAGGGTGGGACTGGTAACTGGGACGAAGTCGTAACAAGGTAGCTGTACCGGAAGGTGCGGCTGGATCACCTCCTTTCTAGGGAGTAGGGAACGCCCGCTTCGGCGGACGTGACCAGGTCGTTCGGTGGGTGAGTTGCCCCAAGCGCGGGGTTGAGTCGGATTCGGAGGCAGGGCCGCAAGGCCCTCCAAAGAAGGAACTCCCCTTAGCGCAAAAGGTGGCTCCATAGACAGCCCACCGCACCGCGCTCCAATTTGGAACGCAACATAGTTTGGTTTCCTTCTACTATCCAGTGGCTAAGGTGCTTTTTTATTTGGCGCTTCTAGTTGTCAGCCAGGTTTCTTAACGTAAGGCTACCCATTATTGGCAGATAGCTGTATGCTGAAAGCTAAATCCTTGGGGCTGTAGCTCAGTTCGGGAGAGCGCCTCTTTTGCAAGGAGGAAGTCAGGGGTTCGAATCCCCTCAGCTCCACCAGCTTTCTTTTCAGGTACGGAACTTTCGTTTCTTTCCTATTCTGTATTACCTGCCCCAGCGGTAGTGTTCACAATACTGTTCACAAGTTCTTCGTATCTGTGCCTAAGCTTATCAGGCCATTTCCTCTTCCCGTTGACCAACATGCTTGAGTAAGAAGGTGCGATTCCTAGGATTCTAGCTTGCTTTCTTAATAACATTGCCTTCTACTTTTTTCTTTCGCTGCCCCATTTCTAAGGTTGTTTACAAATTCTGTCTGGGCTACACCTACCCCTAACTCATCCCCTTTTCAATCTCAACGAGCCATCTACTTCCGTATTATGTCGCTGAAGCTGATTATCATGTCCCCATGTAACTAACCACCCTACATGTCAAGGGCGGAGAGAAATTGGACCGGTGGGGCGAAATAAAACTGTACCACTGAAGGCTGCCGTGATGACCGATCTTTAGCACGTCGATATCGAACAGCGTTCCAGATGCTATCATCTTTTCCTCCGAAGGAGCTTCGGCGTCGCCGGTTAACAGAGTTTCGACCTCGGCGCAGTCCAGAAGCAAGACCACACTGTCTTCGTTGGAATCTCCCGAAAGCGCGCCGGGATGCACAACATTGAGAGTTAGGCCTCCGAGAGGGATAGTGTCGCCTGTGCTGACAGTCGCAACCGCTGCGCCCTCAGCCTCCACGCCTGCCATGAAGTTCCCGAAAGTCTGGGAATCGCTGTCGCCTCCGTTGAGAGAGATACGCTCAACGGGAAACATCTCCAGAACCTCCACAAGCCCTGCCACATGGTCGGCATCGGGATGGGTGAGTGCGATGCCGACCATGTCCTTGATGCCCATTGAATCTAACCGGTCACGAATTCTGGCCTTGCTTCGCCCTCCGTCCACCAGAAGAGTTTCGCTGGTGACGGCAGTGATGAGCGTGGCGTCGCTCTGTCCCACGTCGATGAAATCTATTGTGAAACCGGCGGCGACCGGCGGCGGCAGTGGAGTCGGGGTCGAGGCTGGCTTTGGTGATGCCAGTCCGCATCTCACGATGGCGAGGGAGAGGGCCAGCAGAATCCAGAGTGTCGTTTTGGTGTTTGGCTTCGTACACGCCTCGTTTGTCGGGTTGTCAGGCGTCACCGTATCAGGTTTTCAGGTAGGGAATCGCCTGATCCTTGTGTGCCTAAACCACTGGCTGGCTGATCGACTTGGGTCTCCGCACCCACAGCACAAGGATTGCTCCCAGGAAATTCAGTATTGCGAAGGTGAAGAACGGGGTCTGGTAGGTCCCGGTGGTGTCGAACATGTAGGCGGCGAAAAGCGGCGCAAACATCATGGCGATGTTGTTGGGCATCTGAGACAACCCCATTATTGTGGCGAAGGCCTTTCGTCCGAAGTACTCGCCTCGGATGGCGGTCAACAGCGGGATTCTGCCTCCGAATCCGATTCCATAGATTATGGCGAACAGGAAGGCCATTCGGACGTCTTCAGTAAAGGCCAGTATCATGATAGCCGACGCCTGGAGGGACAGAAAAAAGAACAGCACAAGTGGCTTGGGCAGTTTATCCGCTATGGCGCCGGCAAGCATCTGGGACGGCAGGGCCGTGGCCGTGTAGGTCAACACTACCAGCCCGGCGGCGCTGAGCGACATTCCCAAGTCCGTCAGTTTCGGGATCAGGTGCAAGGACAACGTGACTATGGAGATGGTGGAGGAGATGTGGACTATAGTGAGAATCCAGAAGGCCGACGTCATCAGCGCCTGTTTGACCGTGAAGTCCTCTTCCTCGTCCTGAACGCTCTCGGCCTTGCCACCGTTCTTGTCTGCGGCTGACTGAACTGGAGCTGTGATACCGTCCGGTTTTAGTCCCATATCCTCGGGGCGGTTGCGGACTACTTTGACCACAGGCCCGATCATCACAAGCATGAACACTCCGATGCCCAGAGTGGCCCATCGAAAACCGTGGGTCTCGACGCCCAGGGCCAGCACAGGAACCAGGAAGCCGCCGAAGTGAATTCCCGTCATGGTGGTTGCCATCGCCATGGATCTTTTGCGATTGAACCAGTTGTTGATCATGGATATGATCGCCAGCCAACCGCCAACGCCAGAGCCGAGAGTGATAATGATGAAGGCCAGGTAGAACTGCCACAAGCTCTGGATCATCGACAGGAAGATGAACCCCAGGCCCATAATGCAGTAGCCGATGAGTATCAACCGGCGGGAGCCGAACTTGTCGATGAGGACGCCTTCCAGCGGGCCAAGCACCGCGCCCTCGCCACGGGCCAACGTGAAAGCTCCTGACATGGCGGTCCGGCTCCACCCGAACTTCGTCTCCAGGGCCACCAGAAAAGTCCCCAGCCCCTGAAACACGCTGACGGCCATGAGGGTTAGCAGGAACGTGCCCACGCCAACCAATTTCCAACCATAGAATATGCCTCTGGCCTGTTGGAGGGCGTGGGCAGGGGTCATGGTTGAGAGGGAAGGAATTCGCATCGAGGCAAGTCTACCAAAGTATGACTGGATTAGGGTATAAATGCACTCGGAAATGTGAACCAATCTTCTGGAAATAACAGTCAACAATCCGGTCTCATATTTGCCATTCGCCGTGATACAATTCCGCCCAGCAATCTGACGGGTGAGTTAAACAACACAAATGGCCCTGCTATCCTATTTCTCGGGAAACGTCACCTGGGCCGCATCCTTCAAGTATCGGGACTATCGGTTGCTCTGGGTCGCCACGGTGTTTCAGTCGGTGGGCATGGGGATGGAACACGTTGCGTTGGGTTGGCTGGTGCTGGAGTTGACCGACTCCGCCTTCATGGTGGGCGTGGCTTCTGCGGCTCGGATGGCTCCGTTCTTCTTCCTGGGCATCGTCTCCGGCGCTGTTGCGGACCGCGTTGAACGCAGGATGTTCCTCCGAATGCTGGCCCTTGCCGGAGCAATTGTGTCTGGCCTCACTGCCCTGGTCCTATATCAGGACACCGGATTAGTCTGGCCCATCATCCTTCTGGCGATGAGCATGGGGTGCGTCTGGGCCTTCACGATGACCATGAGGCAGGCGTACACTTTCGATATCGTTGGCCCCGAAGCAGCGTTGAACGGCCTGGCGCTGACTTCACTGAGCCAGCGGGTTGGCGGAGTGCTGGGAGCGCTCGTGGCGGGTCTCATAATCGCCTGGGTGGGCGTTGCGAGCCAGTACGTGGCGATCGCCGTGGTTTACGTCATTGGCGGAGCATTGTTGATGCTGACTCGGTCATCGGGACAGGCTGCCGTTGCAGAGCCTCAGTCCGTCTGGCAAAATCTCAAGGGAACTTTTCACATTCTTAGCACAAACCGGATTCTGCTCATTCTGATGATTCTGGCGGCGGTGACGGAGGTGCTAGGCTTCACGCACCAGACTCTGATTCCGGTGTTTGCAAGAGACGAGTTGGGACTTGGCTCGGCAGGGTTCGGGGTGATGAGCGCGGTGAGACAGTTAGGCGGGCTATTCGGCCTTATGGTGCTCGCGAACATGGGAGGTTTCCAGCGCAAAGGCTTGCTGATGTTCGTGCTGGCGGCGGGGTTCGGGCTGGGAGAGATGTCTTTCTGGCTTGCTAACGGCGTGGTCACCTTCGTCCTGGCGCTACTGTTCATAAACGCCTGCGCTTCGGGGGTCGACACGCTGTACAAGACTCTGATGCAGTCCAACGTGCCCAACGAACAGCGAGGCAGGGCGATGGGGTCGTGGGTGGTGAGCATCGGCGTCGCACCAGTGGGACACCTGAGCCTCGGAGCCATCGCGGGAGCGTTGGGCGCGCCCGGAGCGTTGCTCATCAACGGCAGTCTCCTGCTGGGCGTCAGTATCGCAACCGCGCTGGGACTGCCCAACATCCGCCGATTAAAATAAACGACCTGAAAATCACCACACACGGAGGCATACGATGGCAACTCAATCAGTAACCATCATGGGTGGAGGCAACACGGGCTTTGCGACCGCGGCAAGGTTGACCTTCAAAGGGTTCGAGGTCACACTATTCGAGCTTCCAGAGTTCGCCAGCGCCATCGAACCCATTCTGGAATCCAAGACGATCCAACTGGACGGAGTTCTAGAGACAGGCCCCGCCAAAATCCACGGTGTCACTTCCGATGTCAAGGAAGCTCTGGACGCTTCAGACCTTGTTTTGCTCATCGTTCCTGCGTATGCCCATCGGGCTTTCGCCGAAGCGTGCGCTCCCCACCTCCGCGCTGAACATACGGTCGTGCTGATGCCCGGAACCTTTGGTTCTCTGGAATGGGCGCAG
>Ga0207991_1002344_pt1 | contig 10565 bp, 7 predicted proteins | sample ETN07SmetaG_FD_185786 | JGI IMG/M metagenome (GOLD analysis project Ga0207991, IMG submission 185786) | Marine microbial and viral communities from oxygen minimum zone, Eastern Pacific Ocean - ETNP2014F14-07SV275 (SPAdes) (version 2) | ecosystem: Environmental > Aquatic > Marine > Oceanic ... | reverse complement strand
GATTCGGTGCCTGCTGATCAAGACGGAGATTCGCAGTGCGACGCAACGGACGCGGACATAGACGGTGACGGTTACAACAACGATGATGATGAGTTCCCTAGCGATGCGGCGGAGTGGGTCGACAGCGACGGGGACGGCACCGGGGACAACGCGGATTCAGATGACGACGGCGACGGCTGGGGCGATTCGGACGACGAGTTCCCTGATGACGCTTCTGAGTGGGTCGACAGCGACGGGGACGGCACTGGCGACAATGCGGACTCCGATGACGACGGCGACGGCTGGTCCGACGCAACTGAGTCCGACTGTGGCAGCGATTCATTGGATGAGGACTCTGTGCCGGCTGATTTCGACAGCGACGGCCAGTGCGACGACCTCGATCCCGACGACGACGGTGACGGAGTGGCGGACAGTGATGATGCGAAGCCGATGGACCCGAGCGAGTGGGACGACTTCGACGGCGACGGTCAGGGCGACAACTCTGACGCTGACGACGACGGCGACGATTACTCCGATGCGGACGAGACAGACTGTGGTTCCGACCCATTGAACTTCAACTCGGTACCAACGGATACCGATGGCGACGGAATCTGCGACGTCAGGGACAATGACAACACCGATGGTCCCGACTACGTCGATCCGGATGAAGGCGGAAGCACCCCGGGGTTCGGACTGATCTCGGCTCTGGCCGTGCTCGCACTGGCGGCTCTCGCTAGAAGGGACTGATGGCGCCGACAGCAGGACTCGAACCTGCGACCTGTGGATTAACAGTCCACCGCTCCACCAACTAAGCTATGTCGGCCTGACTCGCGGCTGGCCCCACCCTTCATCAAAGAATCGGATTACTCCCACTCGATAGTCCCGGGTGGTTTGTGGGTGATGTCGTAGACTACCCGGTTCACCTGGCCCTTCAGGGAATTGGTGATCTCGGTGCTGATTCCGGCCAGCACATCGTGCGGAATCTCCGAGTATCTAGCACTCATGCCGTCGAGGCTCGTCACTGCTCTCACCACCACAGTCTCACCGTGAACGCGCACATCGCCGTGCACCCCCACGCTCCTTACCGGAAGGAGGGCGGCGAAGTACTGCCAGGGCAGTTCGCACTTGCCATCGGCGGCCGCGGCCTGTAGATGCGTCTCGACGATGTGGCAGGCCTCGCGGCAGGCCTCGACCCTCTCAGGGGTAAGGTCCCCGAGGACTCGCACGGCGAGGCCCGGGCCGGGGAATGGCTGTCGCTCGCTGGAAGGGATCTCGAGCTTGCGCGCGATTTCACGGACCTCGTCCTTGTAGAACTCACGCAATGGCTCGACTATAATCAGATTGACGTCGTCCGGCAGGCCGCCGACGTTGTGGTGCGACTTGATGACGTCACGCTCGCCGCCGCCGGACTCAATCCAGTCCGGCGCGATAGTGCCCTGAACTAGGAACTTCGCACCGCACAGAGCCTGCTCATCCTCGAACACCCGAATGAACTGCTCGCCGATGACCTTGCGCTTGGCCTCGGGTTCGGTGATGCCCTTGAGGTGATTGAAGAAGCGCTCTGAGGCGTCTACCACCTTGAGCTCGATGCCCATATCGGCGAACATCTCGGCGACCTCATCGGACTCGTGCTTGCGCATCAGGCCAGTGTCGACGTAGACGCAGTGAAGCAGGCTGCCGACCGCACGGTGGGCGAGGATTGCGGCTACCGTGCTGTCGATGCCCCCTGAGCAAGCGATAATCGCAGTGTCGCTGATCTGCGACTGGAGGGCCTCCACCGCCTCGTCAACCAGCATCTGAGTCTGCATCAAACCTCTCACTCTCTCAATGACTCGTCATCTGCGATGACTCTCGCGGTACGTAAATTGCGCCACTCGGAGAAATTGGCAGCGAGTTCGGCGTCGTTCATCGCCAGCATCTGAATAGCGAGTACTGCTGCGTTATCACCACGGTCGACGCCGACAGTGGCCACGGGCATCCCGGGAGGCATCTGGACAATAGAGAGGAGGCTGTCAAGTGGGACCTTGCCGCCCACTGGGACGCCGATGACGGGCAAGGTGGTCATCGCAGCGACCACACCTGGGAGGGCGGCTGCCATCCCGGCAATACCGATGAATATCTTGCATCCGTCGTCGATGGCCGAGGCGACGACGTCCTCGAGGTACTTGGGCGCGCGGTGGGCCGATGCGACCCTGACTTCGTGCGATATTCCAAATTCAGAGAGCACTGCCGTGCACTTGTCTGAAACAGGTAGGTCGGACTTCGATCCAAGTAGGATGCAGATGTCCATGCACTGCCGGGTCGTGGTCGGTTCAAATGCCTGCCGTCGCGAACCCGAGGGAGCATCACTCCTCTTCATCTAGGACAATCAACCTCGTTGGCCATTCCTGTCCATTCTGCTCGACCGGAGGCCTCGAGAGAACCTTCTGAACCTCCGTGTCGGCTGCCTTGGTCTCGAAGAACGGGTCTTGAACGAAACCAGATCGGTGCACGAACGTCAGCCCCAAGAAACGGATGTTATCGCGGCTGACGCCACCGATGGACAGGTGACCGTGTTCGCATCGGGCTCTGGCTATGGGCCCGGTGGTCCAATCCTCCGAAACCACATCCCAGCGTGGTCCAAGCAGGACTGAGGAACTCCAGCCGGATGTCTCGATCGGCAGCAGCCATCGTGCAGGAGGGGTCGAAACGATGTCTTGTATCATCCCTATTGATCGGAGCCAGACGAGCCAGAACAGCAGATAGGAAATCCATCCGAGCAGAGGGTCCCACACAACGTGGAGGAGGAACAGCAGTGCAGCGAGTGCGAAGGTCTTCCAGTCAAGGGGCAGCGAGAACAGCCCGTCATCAGACATCGGCTGTTCGTTTCTAGCAATGTAGAGAGGGATCAAGATTAGGAGCCATGAGATAGCGAATAACGAGGCAGCGACCTCCCTGTCGTACGGTACCCTGTCTGGGAAGACCAGCGGGGCGGCGGTCATCGCAAGGAAGAACGGGGACCAAGCCAGAGGCAGGAGGATCGATGAACTGACGGGTTTGTGGCGTTGTCGTATCCACCCTCTGCCACCCTTCCTCGGAGAGCTGCTGGCCCAGGTGTCCGGAGGAGAAGCCTCTCCGGCCCTGAGGTCTGGAGGCTTTTCCCCCTGACTCAACTTCCACCAGCGAGACTCGCCGAGCAGCCAGTCGCCGTCCAACCCTTGCTCCATGGCCTCCGCAAGGGTTGGACGGTCTTCTCCGCTTCGGCGAGATCATTCGGGGCCGGGGTGTCTCAAAACGAGGTTTCGCGCCGCCCACACCTCGTCGACGCGGCGCACATCGGTGGTGTGCGGTGCGGTGGTGACAATCTCCGGGTCCTCCGAGAGGATCCTGTGTAAATCGGCAGCGAAACGGTCCATGACCTCCTTGGACTCCGTCTCGGTAGGCTCGATCATCAGGCACTCCGGGACAATCATCGGGAAATACAGGGTCGGGGCCATCACACCGTAGTCGAGCAGTCTCTTCGCTATGTCCCTGCCAGTCACCCCGACCGCATCCTTTAGCGGGCTCATGGACAGGGTGAACTCGTGCATGACCACGTCTGCGGGCGCGCCGTCGAGCGGCATCGCGTGCATGGCTGCGGCCACGTCTGCATCGGGGTTCATGATGCGGTGGCGCAGGTAGTTGGCGTTGAGTACCGCGTGCTCGCTCATCCTCTCCAACTCGCGCCCATACCTGCGGTAGAACGCCCAAGCACGGACCACTGCACCGGAGTTGCCGTGCCACTGCTGGATCTTCCCTATGCTAGCATCACCGATGTCGCGCCAGTGGTACCGGTAGCCATCACCGACCCCTTCGGGGTCGCTCTCAGACCGCTCCCTCCGGTCTGCGATCGGAGAGGGCAGGAATGAGGCCAGATGCGACTTCACCCCGACCGGCCCGCTACCGGGGCCACCACCGCCGTGGGGCTGGCTGAAGGTCTTGTGAAGGTTGTAGTGGACGGCGTCGAAGCCCATCCTACCCGGATCGGTCTTACCGAGGATAGCGTTGAAGTTGGCGCCGTCATAGTACATCTGGCCGCCTGCGGCGTGGACTGCCTCGGAGACCTCAACGATATCCGGCTCGAAGATCCCCAGCGTCGAGGGGTTGGTGATCATCATCGCAGCGGTGTCATCTCCGAGCGCTCCCCTCAGTGCGTCGAGGTCGATGCGGCCGTCGGAACCACTCGGGATCTCGATGATGTCGTATCCGCACATGGCGGCTGAAGCGGGGTTGGTCCCGTGAGCGGAATCTGGTACGATGACCTTGTCACGGCCGCCCTCGCCGATGCTGCGATGGTACTCCTGTATGCAGCGCATCGCCGTGAGCTCTCCCTGCGCACCTGCAACCGGCTGGAGGGTGACCTCGTCCATGCCTGAGCAGATGGAGAGCATCTCCTGCATCTCGTAGAAGATAGCCAGAAGCCCCTGGATCTGGTGCTCAGGCTGCATGGGATGGATCCGGTCTATGCCTGGGAGCTGCACTATCCGCTCATTGAGTCTGGGATTGTGCTTCATCGTGCACGAGCCCAGAGGGTAGAACCCGGTGTCGATGCCGAAGTTGCGGCTGGACAGCCAAGTGTAGTGGCGCACCAACTCTGGCTCGCTGGCCTTGGGCCACATCGGAGGCGACTTCCTGCGAAGGACCTCGGGGACCGTGGCCCAAGAGGCCTCGGGGCCCATTGAGGGCTCAGGCTGGGACCATCCAGCGCCGTCTGCGCCTCTGAACGCGAACAGGTCGCTCATGCTCCCACTCCCCCTATCCAAGAGGACAGTCCTGCGACCAGAGCGTCGATGTCGGACTCGCTGGTGCGCTCGTCGGCACCGATGAGCAGGCAGGTGGACATGCTGTCCCACCACACACCGAGGTCGAAGCCACCGAGCACCCCCTCGCCGTCCAAGTGCGCAAGAGCTTCGGACGCCTCGCCGGGAAGCTTGACTGCGAACTCGCGGAAGTTGCTCGCTTTGGGGTCGACCAGTTCGATGCCGTCGATTGCTGTGACCGCTTTCTTCGTGGCCTCTGTCGCAGAAGCGACTCTCAGTGCCAGTCTCTCGAGCCCCTGGGGGCCGAGTAATGCCATGTGCATGGCCCCCATCAGTGCGATGAGTGTCTCGTTGGAGCAGATGTTCGATGTCGCGCGGTGTCTGCGGATATGCTGCTCGCGTGTCGACAGCGTGAGTGTGAATGCGCGCTTGCCGTCGACATCTCTCGTCAGCCCCACTATCCTGCCGGGCATCTGCCGGGTGTAATTCTGGCCACAGGCGAATATGCCGTAGATCGGCCCGCCCGCGGTCGGCCCGATGCCGAAAGGCTGACCCTCCCCCACTACGATATCCGCGCCCCAATTCCCGGGTGGCTCGACTATCCCGAGAGAGACTGCATCAACTCCGATGATGAGGGCTGTCTCGTCGCCGATGACTCCCTTGAGCTGCATCAGCCCCGGATCTAGAATCCCGAACGAGCTCGGCTGCTCGACGTATACCGCACAGCAACCGGCGGCGGAGGCGGCCGATTCCATGTCTATGTGGCCATCTCGCAGGTGCTCGAGCATCCTGATCTCGATTCCGCTCCCTTGGGTATAGTTGCGTATCACCTCGAGCCTGTGCGGAGGGACGAACATAGAGACGTAGACGATACTCTGCTGGCTGGCCTTGCGACCGTGGACCCTCACAGCGCATGTGATAGCCTCGGCCGCTGCGGTCGAGGAGTCGTACATCGAGACGTTCGCCACAGGCAGCCCGACGAGTTCACTGATCATGGTCTGGAACTCCCACATCGCCTGCAGCATGCCTTGGCTGACCTCAGGCTGGTAGGGAGTGTAGGAAGTCAGGAACTCACCGCGTGTGGCAAGCATGCTTACCATAGAGGGAACGTAATTCCGGGCTAGTCCTGCGGCGAGGAAGCTGGGCCTCTGGTCAAGGTTCACATTGGTGTTCAGCAATCGCTGGGCGTCGGCCCAGATCTCCTCCTCAGTCTGGGGCTCGCGCAGCGGCAGAGGGCCATTGCGGCGGATGGCTTCGGGTATGTTCGAGAACAGTTCGTCGATGGACTTCATGCCCATACTTTCGAGCATCTCCTGCTCGCGTCCGAGATTCGGCAATTGGTCCATTGCATCCGGCTCCCGCCTCTCGGCGGCACGAAGGGGAATCACGAGAGTCTTCAATGTTCGTCGTGTTGGGAAGTACGGGTCACCGACACACTCATAATCGCTCGAACGGAGTCAGTGCCGAGTGGCATGAAGGTTGCAATCTCGGCTTCGGATGCATTCGTAGCGCCGTACATCGCGGAGATGCTAGGCGACTCCGCAGTGGTAATCCCTGACAAAGCCCTCCATGACCACACTTCACTGGACGCGCTGCTCACACCCTGCAGCGCCCTGATACACATCAACTCGCGGCCCGTCGATACATCAGTCGATCGTGACGACAGGGGGGCTTACATCTCCATGAGAGAGGAGTCCAGACCGATTCTCGATGCCGTCGACCGTCATGGGGGGTTGCATCTCATCATCCTCGGCACCCTCCGCGTCCACCCCCAGTGGACCCCAGGTGAGCCCTACTATGGGCTCGAATCGACTCTGGCCCCACGCGATGTGGCTGCGGAAGGTCAGTTATGGATGGAGGAGAACGCGCTGGAGAGAGCTGAGATCGAGCGCCCCGTCAGCATCATCCGAGCCTCCAACGTCCAGGGGGTCCCTCTGAACGGCCCGCCGGGCAACGGCCTGCTCCATCGCTGGGCGAAAGAGTGCCAGATTGGCTGGATCAACATCCCCGGAGACGGCTCGGATGTCAAGGACTTCATCCATGTGCAGGACCTCGTCCGGGTCCTAAAGGCGGTCTTGGACGACCCGCCGCCTACCCGGGAGAGCATAGCAGTAGGTTCGGGTAAGGGCATATCCATGGCCGACCTAGCGACAGTCTACCACAGCAACACCGGGTGCGATAACGAGTTCGGCCAGAGCGCCGCCGGCGAGGTGTTCGGGATAGTGGATGCCTGGGTCCTCGAGGAGAGGTTCGGTTTCAGGCCCCAGATCAGCCTCGAGGAAATGATCGGCGAGGCCTTTGAGACCGCAGGTCACTGAGCGCTGAGGATCAGCCGCTTGTGGATTCCGTTCCACCCCGAGATCAATGCCGTCAGACTGTGCTCCGAGCCAACTCGGTATGGACCCGCATCAACATCGTTGCGCAGTCTGATCTCGACCTTGCCAACGTCTGGGACTTCGGCGAGAATGGTGCTGCCTCCCCTGTAGGCGTCGTCAATCCCTATCCCGAATGTGCGCGCGGCAGCAGAAGAGACCTTCATCGAGAAATCATGGGACTGCCCCTCGTAAGAGTCAACGAGCCTCCTCTGATCCGAAAGCATCCTGGCTTCGATAAACGCGGAGGCGATATCAGCGAGGCTGTCGGCGGCGGAAGCGCTGGCCCCTTCCACGGACACGGCGGATGGAGAGATAGAATCGGGGGGCGTCTGAGTTGCAGATGGGGCGGAGGCCCTCCTACGGGAGGAGACAGAAACCCTATCGGGGACGGACACCCTTTGGGAGATGCTGACACGATGGCTGTCATACCAGTCGGATGGGTCTGAGCGGTCGGGGATGTCGACCTGGTCGGGGATTACGACCTGGTCGGGGATGTCGACCTGGTCGGGGATGTCGACCTGGTCGGGGATTACGACGTGGCGCGCCTCGTGCCACTCGGACGAGGTCGCGTGCTCGGGGATGTCGACCTGGTCGGGGATGTCGACATGGTGCTCCTCGTGCCAACTTTCAGAACTGTAGTAAGAGGTGCTTCGGGGTTGTTCCTCTGGCTCGGGCTCGATCCCGGGGGGAAGTGATGGGGACTCCCGGTCCTGTGACTGATTCCTCGCTCCCGCTGCGACCGCTCCAGCCACCCCTACAGCTGCTGCGCCGGTGGCGAGGGCCTCGGGGCTTGGCATCCCAGCCACTATCCGGGCTTGCGTCGCGTCGGCCTTGGCTCTCCAGATGCGTCGGGCGGCGCCCTGAACCGAAAACGGAAGACTCCCTATCTGACTCTCGACCTGGGCGTCTGCTAGGGCTCTGGCGTCTTCGATGGACACGGTGCGCCCGATCTGCATGTCGCTCAGCAAGCCATCGAAGTTGCTGGTGAACTCGTCGAAGTCCCCCGACCAGCCTTCGGAGACCGTGATGCCTGTGCTTGCAAGCAATTCGTAGCCGTTGCTTGCGAATAAGCGCGCTTCGTAGTCCCCCTCATCCATCCCACCGGGAAATGTGACGCTTCCCTCCCTCAGGCCTTCACCCACGGCTTGAGACCCATTGACATAGAGCCAGTTTCCGTGGTGGTTTTCAGCGTCAGAAGGCGCCTCTTTACGATAGATGCCTATCCAGTTCGATGCGTCTCCAGACGCACCTGAGAAGGAGACGGTGATCAGGGAGCCGGGGGCGATCCTGCCGGTCTCTGCGGATAGTGAGGGGGGAGTGAACGGGTTAGAGGAGTCCTCCTCTACGGTGAAGGCCGCATAGGCCAGTTCGCGCCCGTTGTCGTCCGTGTCGTGGAGCCTCAGGGTCCACTGGCCGACGCCGGGGCTCGGGAGCGTGAAGCCGCCTCTCGTCCTGCCTTCGAGATATTTGAAGCTGGTTTCGTGCTCGTCGTTGACCGCCTCGTCCCCGTGGGGGATCTCCGCCGGGACGATTCCTATCCATGCGTCATCGGGCAGCTCGGGAGCAACGAATGTGAAGTCGATGCCCTCGTTGCCCTTGAAGGAGGACTTAGGGAGATTGATTGCGATTGCTGCTGATTCGGTAGTGGTGTCGTCCTCCGGAGCGCTCCCCCCCGAAGAGGAGATGGTGATCTTGCCTACGCCTACCCAGCGCCTCGTGCCAGTCGGCAGGCTTCCGTCGGACCTAGGTCGAGACCAGCCGCCCCTGTACCAGTCGTTACTGCCGTCCTGGCCGCGGTCGTCCAAGCTCCAGGAAGGCGCCCCCCCGCTGGCGGCGTTGTAGAAGTAGAGTCGGTTGCCCCCGGCGTTCTTGTACCAGGGCTTGTCATTGATCTCCTCGTCCTGCAACTCGTAAGTCCCGTTGTAGGCGTCATTTGGGTGACCGGAGATGGAAACGCTGTCCCCGTCTGTCAGGCCTCCGGAAGAGCCGGTTTCCAAGAGAGCGAGCATCTCCTCCAAGTCCACCTTGCCGTCGGAATTGGTGTCAATCGCCCCGAACACCGCCCTGAGAATGGCCTCGGGCGCATTTTGGCCGGTGACAGACTCAAGGGCGGCCTTGAACTCCTCCGAAGACAGAGAGCCATCGCCGTTGAGGTCGTACTTCGAGAAAAGCGCCTCAGCAGAGATGCCTTTCTTGCGAAGGACCTCCTGCAGATTCTTGACCGCTATCGCCTCGATGGTCCCCCGGGCGCCTTCCATCATGACCCGGGAAAAGGCTTTACAGCAATGAGGATTTTCCCGGCGGGCTCGGATTCTAGCGTCGCTCAGACCTATACGAAAGGCGGTCTGCAGACCTGAGCCCTGACTCTCCTGCGGGGGCTCGCTTGAATCCAGACCTCCTGGCCTTGCTCCGCTCCTTCGAGGTACGCCATGGCTATTCCCTTGCGCTCGAGGCTGGGGGAAGGGCCGCCGCTGGTGACGTAGCCCAATGGTTCAGCATCCTCGGCCTCACTGGACAGCACGGCGTGGCCGGGCCTCGGGGATGGACCCCTCTCGAGGCATATCAGACCATCCCACCTAGGGCCGGACTCCAGAGAGGCGAGCACTCTTTCCCTGCCGACGAAATCGTGCTCGATGTCGAGTCCGTAGGGCACTGCGGTCTCAGCTGAGTCTCTAGAGAGGAAGCCACCAGGCAGGGCGGCGTCTGGCTCGATTCCCAGCCCGGGCCAGAGGAAGTCCTGACCCGACAGCAGATACCCCTTCTCCAAGCGCAGGGTGTCTCTGGCACCCAAGCCGACCGGGACGAGACCGAAAGGAGCCCCGGCCCCGAGCAGGGCGGACCACAGTCCGGGGGCATCGCGGTTCGGGACGAATATCTCTACTCCGGCCTCACCGGTGTAACCAGTGCCTTGTATCCAACCACTAATACCGAGATCATTTGATCTGATGGCTTGGCCTTTGAAGCGAGCAATGACGTTCTCTTCACCGAGAACATTAGCGAGAATGGCGGGACTGTTAGGGCCCTGTAGTGCGAGGATGCTGGTCTCATCTGAAAGATTCTCAATTGTGATCGAGCCATCTGCTGGAAGGTACTTGTGGAAGTGCTCCCACATCGCACCTACCATGCTGGCGTTGGGTACGCCAAGTACGACGGAAGCCCCGCTATCTTGCCATGATGAGCAACCACTGGCGTGAATTTCTGCATCGCTTGTGACTGCGAAAATCATGTCGTCGATGATGCGCCCTTCGAGATCGAGGAAGTGCGTGTACCCGCACCTTCCGCTTGTGAAGTTCAAATACTCCTGAGTCGCAATGCTACTCAACCATGAGCGCACGCCTTTGCCCGAGAATCGGAAGAAGCCCATATGGGAGACATCGAACAGCCCTGCGGCGTTCCTGGTCGCCAGATGCTCTTCTGGGATCGAGGAGTACCA
>Ga0207991_1002339_pt1 | contig 10579 bp, 9 predicted proteins | sample ETN07SmetaG_FD_185786 | JGI IMG/M metagenome (GOLD analysis project Ga0207991, IMG submission 185786) | Marine microbial and viral communities from oxygen minimum zone, Eastern Pacific Ocean - ETNP2014F14-07SV275 (SPAdes) (version 2) | ecosystem: Environmental > Aquatic > Marine > Oceanic ... | reverse complement strand
ATTCGATGGAACAGGCATCAATGTGGGACTCCGCATCCCCCTTACCTCGGATTATCGCTTGAACCTAGGGTTCACCCACATAGAAAAATTGCCGGATTGGGAATCCAGATACTGGGAGGGTCATCCTGGCGTCACCTTAGGGTTTGACATGGCTGTCCCTCGCGGCCTTAAAACAGTGCCTCGCGGTCTTGGTGGACCATCGCCTATGATCGGGCTGAAACTGCCGGCTACGGGTCAATTTGCAACATTATCATCATCTATGGATTCGACTCTAGCTATGGCCGATTTTGCTGTGCACACAGTCCGCGATTCTATGAGTATGCTAAGAAATGAAATGCGCAACCTGATGGTTCAATTGGCTGCCATCAATCAGCAATCTCAATTTCTGGAAGATTCCCTGCTTTCTATGAAATTGAGTCGCAACGTTGATGAAAAAAACATGAATGAATCCATGCGCCATCTGTCCAAGTCTCTCCGCTATTTTTATGCTGGCGATTATCGAACGGCATTACAGGAAGTGGAATCCGCACTGGATTTGAATCCAAACATGGCCTTGGCTTACGCCCGACGCGGTTCAATTTATTATAAACTGGGGGACATTCAACGGGCAACGATTAACTGGAATTTGGCCTTGCGCATGGATCCTGAATATGATGATGTCCGCAACATATTAAAAGCACTGCACGAAAACCGTTTAAAATCCACGAGCATTGTGGAGGAGTAGAGAATTATGGATATTGCAACCTTAGTAGGCATACTTCTTGGATTAGGATCAATTTTTGGCGGGATATTTCTGGCTGCCTCAGCTGCTAATGCAGGAATGGGCGGATTTATTTCACCATCAAGCTTTGCAATTGTTTTTGGCGGGATGATGGCTTCCATATCGGTTGCCTTCCCCCTGTCAGATGTTCTCAAGTTGGGAGCCGCCATAGGTGCGGTATTTAAAGGAGGAAAACTTAAGCTTGGTGATGTGGTAGATGATGCTGTGGAGGCAGCGGAAGTGGGCCGTAAAGGTGCAGCTGACCTTGAAAAAGTGGTTGAAGGCATTAAAAATCCATTTTTTAGGGATGGCGTACAAATGGTTGTTGATGGTTACAACCTAGAGGAATTAACTGAAATTTTAGAAACACGCATTGAATATCGGGAAGTTCGTGAAAAAACACAAGCAGGATTGTTTAAATCTATGGGGACCATGGCTCCCGCTTGGGGTATGATTGGAACATTAATTGGTTTGGTTATTATGCTTTCAGGTTTTGGTGGAGAAGGCGGAGCAGATTCATTAGGTCCAGGTATGTCCGCTGCGTTGATTACAACATTTTATGGTGCTGTATTCGCGAACCTGTTTTTTCTACCTATGGGTGAAAAATTAAATACAAGAATGAGTTTTACCAGTACACTGCAGGCCATGCTGGTTGAGGCAGCCCGGCTGATTCATCAAAAAAAACACCCTTTGATCGTTAGGGAAAAATTGAACTCCTTTATACCGCCAAAGGAATGGAAAAAAGAAGAATAATTAAATGGCAAAGTCTTCTGGAGAAAAAAAAGCGTATAAAGCTGGAATTATAAAGGGCAAAAGCCTGGTTGATGAAGGACTGCCTGGCTGGTTTGGCACGTTTGCGGATATGATGACGCTGCTTTTTGCATTTTTTGTATTGTTAGCTGCTCTTTCAACAATGGATCCAGTAAAGATTATGGAAATGGCAAACTCCGCTGGAAAATCATTAGGAAGTAAAATTAAAATAGAGGGCAGAGCGGAGCTAGAAGGTAAATTTGACAAAAAAGCTACAAAGCTTGCTGAAGTAAAAGCATCCTTAGACGAAATGGTAAAAGACATAACAGCAGAAATGAAAGAGAGCAAAGGCGACCCGCCGGTTGAAGTCACCACCAGCCCTAAAGGTGTAACATTGGAAATTAGTGGCGATTTCAGTTTTGGATCTGGAAGTGCTGCAATAAGTTCAGGCTTAATGAAATTGTTAGAAGAAAAAATAGTTCCTCAGATCATGAATTCAATATTTCAGATTGAGGTAGCGGGTCATACTGATAGTGATCAATTACCAAAAACGTTTCAAAAACAATTTCCATCAAACTGGGAGTTATCTACGGCACGAGGTTCTGCAGTGGTAAGAAACATTATTAGTCATGGGGTTGACCCTACGCGACTGGTTGCTGCCGGATTTGCCGATTGGGTTCCAAGGGATAGAGGAGATGCGGGAATCGCATTAAAGACTCTTGATAAGCAAACTATTTTGCAATTCAATGATACATCAGAAAAAAAAGGTAGAAATAGACGTATAGAAATAACATTCTTGAAACCAGCGCATCACTCCACCAGCTATGTAGGGAGTGATGGTTAAAAAATTAATTAAAAAGAAATTTATATTTGATAAGCAAAGGAGCTATCATGAGTAAGTATAAAGTATTTTATAAACAATTGTTATTGGCAGTGTTCTGTATGAGTATGGCTTGGGGACAAGGTAGTGGTTACCTGGCGCAGAAATTGATGGTAGAAAATGACCTGCGGCAACGCATAACAGACGCCCTGTCAAAAATAATTGATGACCGTAAATATGTCATTGATGTTAATGCAGACATTGAAATCAGCGGCGGCACGGAAGAGCAAATCACTATTCTGGGTGACGGCCAAAAAAGTTCCAGACAGGCATTGGAAGATGTATCTGGTGCCGTAGATCAGACACTGGACCGTTCTACAGGAAGCCAAAGTGGTGATATTTTTGGCAGTTTACCCATCCCAGGGTTTGAGTTTGAGTCCGACGCCAGAGGTGCCTCATCAAACGTTAGTGAATTGCCCACTTCAGCAGAGCCCACTAGTAAGTTTGTATTGGGTGATAGACAAAGCAAAGTACTTTCCCGCACAGTTACCAGCAAACACCCTGCCACAGCATATATTAAAAAACTGGAAATCAGTATTATTCTGCAGGAAGGCGCTGCACCGGAACTCATCGAAAATATCAGACAAGTTGTAATGGTTGCCTCGCGTTTTAATCGTGCCCGGGGCGATGCATTAAGCATCATGACAGCCACATTTAAAGAACGGCGCGATGAAAAAACCGCCGAACAAATTTTGCTAAAAAATATTGCAGAAAAACTCGAGTCACTGGAACAACAGCAACCAGATGAAGGTTCTATGAACTGGAAAGAGGAACTTGAAGACTACAAAGCACAGGAAGCAGATCGCCGTGAGCAAGATAAAACGTATTTCCAGCAGCAGTTAACCAGCTTGGAATCAGCAGCCCGAGAAAGGGCGTATCAGTTGGAAAAAAGAGATATATTGCGACGTGATTCATTGAAAATGCAGGCGCTAAATAATGAAATCACTAGTCTCAAGTCCATGATAACATCTGAGGATGTTTCAGGAGATGAAGCCGCCCAGGCAGAAAAAGCCATGGGTGAAAAGATGAGTGAAAAAGAAGCTCTGGATGCCCAGATAGCTGAAAAACTGGCCATGCTGGACGCGGTGCAATCAGACTTAGACCGTAGCATGAATAAAGGCGGATCTTCAACCGTGATGATTGTATTTGTGTCCCTGCTTGGGGCGTTGGTCATTGTGCTTGTAGTTGTATTGGTTATCGTGATTATGGGGAATCGTCAGCGCCAGCAATTGCCACCACCCTGGATGTATCCACCCCGGTCACGGAAAAAAAAAAGTGAAAACAAAGCTGTGACAACTCCTCAAACAACACCCCCGGCCCCAGAATCTATTCCAGCGGAAGACACCAGTGTTTTACAAAGCGAAATTTCTGATATGCGGCAGGCAGTTGTATCCATGAGCGTCAGCCAGCCGAGTGCAGCGACACGAATTGTAAAGGAATGGATGGAAGATGATACTCCGCCGCCAGAACCGGAACCTGTTGCTGTTTCTGTCGAACTCGAGGAAAAAGATAGCAATAAAAAGAAGAAAAAGAAGAAAAAATAAGGCAGGACCATGATTACAGATATTAACAGACTTTCAGGCCTTCAAAAAGCAGCAATACTGTTCTCAGTGTTGGGAGAAGGCCTTGCTCTTACATTGGTAAAAGATTTATCTAAGACAGATATCCGTAAAGTCCGGGCGGCCATGCGCGAACTTAACAATGTATCTTTTGCAGTTAAGAAAAGGGTAATGGAAGAGTTTTACTTCAGTTTTGTGAGTGAAAAATTCTACGATGAAGAATCTGATGAACCTAAAAAACCCTTCGGTTTCCTGGAGGATCTAAACGATGAACAGCTTATCGCACTTATTAAACCTGAATCTGATTCCGTAGCAGCTATAGTACTGGCACAAGTCGCTGGTGAACGACGCAACAAAGTAATGGGGAACTTGTCTGTGGAATCAAAAGGAAATATCATTATGGAAATGGGTAATTTGAACGAGATTCCTTTAGAAGCCATAGTGAACGTAGCGAACGATCTTCATAAAAAATCGAAATTTCTACCCAAAACAATTGCCTTTTCCAGAGGAGGCGGTAAAGAAGTTGCGGAAATTTTGAGCGGTTTGAGTTCCGCAGAAGAAACCCAATTTCTGGAAAACATTACCAGGGAAAACCCAGATCTGGCAGCAGAAGTAAAAAAATATCACCTGACATGGGATGCATTATTTGATTTATTGACTGACAGCATTATAAGGGATCTCATGAATTCTGTTGAGCTGGACACCATCGCCTTGGCTCTTAAAGGAATGCCGGAAGATATTGTTAATCGTGTGATTGAAAACCTGCCCAAGAAAAAACAGGCCATGTACGAACCGGTAGAAGGAGCTGTATCGAAACGGGAAGTGGATAAGGCAAGAAAAAATATTGTTACCGCAGCAAAACAGATGGAAAAAAATGGCGCCTTCAACTTAGAAGACTTGGGCGGTGGCGGAGAAATGGTGGAATAAAGACAGTATTAAAATCCAGTTATTATTATAAACAGCCTTCGCCATTCGGTGAAGGCTGTTTTATTTTCAAGGTTATGTTTCGCCCCATTCAACTGTTCATTCTGCTATTATTATTCCTTGGATGTGCCAGGGAGGTGGATTATAAAACGTTGACCATCGCCTATGCCGCAGACATCCGTGGCTTTGATCCGGCTTTTGCCACCGACCTAAGGACGGGGAAAATCATCTCTTTAGTGTACGATAATCTAGTACGATTTGATGCCGACATGAACCTGGCCCCAGCCATTGCCCATAACTGGTCGGTTAACAATACCGGTAGGATATATACCTTTAATATTAGAAACAATGTCCGCTTTCATGATGGCACATCATTAACCATAAATGATATTACCAAATCATTCCATAGAATTTTAGACCCGAAGATCTCCTCACCCCAGACGTGGTTGTTGGAACGTATTGCTGGGGCAAAAGATTTTATGACTGGAAAGGCGGATCATGTACGGGGACTGCAAATTGCCAATGATTCATCACTGGTGGTTGAGCTGGATGAAGCCTTTGCGCCCTTTATTCAATACCTGGCTATGCCCGCTGCGGCGATTATTAATTCAAACGGTATCGAATCGTTGTCAACAGTTCCCGCCGGTTCAGGGCCCTGGCGATTGGAAACATGGGCAAGAGACGGGGAATTACTTTTTAGCCGAAACAAGGATTATTGGGACACTCCGCCAATAACCGACAATTTGAGGATTAGAATCCTTTCTGAAGTCATGACGCAATCAGCGGAATTTGAAACCGGCTCACTGGACATATTGGAAGTACCACAAGGAGAAATAGAATACTGGCGTCAATATAACTATGACCAGCTTGAAGTGGAGGAGCTGAATATCTGGTATATCGGCATGAATTGTTCCCGGCCACCCTTTGATGACCTACGACTGCGTCAGGCCATGAATTACTCCATTGACAGGGAAAAAATAATTCATATACTTTTAAATGGCTCAGCTGCCCTTGCCAGTGGTCCCGTTCCGCCCCAGCTGTTATCAGAGGTCACCGAGCTGCGCTATGAATACAATCCCTCTCGAGCAATTCAATTACTGAAAGAAGCTGGGTTTGGCAACAGCTTGCAAACAGAAATTTACGTGGCTGGCGGTTCGGGCATGTTTCATGTTTTGGAAGCGCTGCAGTCTGATTGGGCGGCGGTGGGCATTACAGTGGAAATTAAGCGCAGTGACTGGAATGTATTTAAGACAGCCGTGCGGGAAGGAAAACCGGATCTTTATTATCTGGATTGGTTTGCGGATTATCCCGATGGTGAAAATTTTTTATACCCATTATTCTACAGCACAGAATCCATGAAAAATCGTAACCGTTTTTCTGATCCAGATATTGATGCAATAATAATTGAAATTCAGGGTTTACCCAACAATGCTAAACGACAACGTTTGATAGCAGATGCAAATAAGTTGATTGTGGATGCGGCGCCATGGGTATTTTTATGGCACAGTAAAACAATCTATTTAACCCAACAATGGATAAAGGGTTTTCAACCCTCACCGATTTTTAATGCCAATCGCTATATGAATATCAGTAAAATGGCCCCGGAATGATTCAGTATTTTTTAAAAAGACTCCTTCAAGCCATTCCGGTTCTATTGGGTGTTATTATTATAACATTTGTGTTGATGTACATCATTCCCGGCGATCCGGTGGTCTCCATGGTGGGGGAACGTTACAGCGAAGAAACCGTTCAGCGGTTGCGCCAGGAATTGCATTTGGACGATCCTCTGCCCCTGCAGTTTCTGCGCTATGTGGGAAATGTATTGCAGGGAAATTTTGGCAATTCATTCATTACAGGGGAGCCTGTAGCGGCACTGATTATAGAAAAATTTCCCAACACAATGATGCTGGCTATTACTGCCATGTTCTTTGCTATACTGATTGGCCTCACCGCCGGAATTATGTCATCTGTACACCCGGGAAGTTTTATGGATCGGGGAATAATGGTTCTGGCCCTGGCAGGCATTTCTGCACCTGTATTCTGGGTAGGACTGATTCTTGTCCTAGTTGTGGGTGTAATGCTGCAATGGTTGCCGCCTACAGGGTTTGGCGGTATAGAATATCTCATTTTACCTGCGCTGACGCTAGGCCTGCGCTCGGCAGCTTACCTGGCACGCTTGACCAGAGCCACCATGCTGGAGGTATTGAGCCATGACTATATCCGCACTGCACGCTCCAAAGGGCTGCCGGAATGGAAGGTGTTTATAAAGCACGCCTTTCCCAATACGCTGATTCCTGTAATAACGATTATCGGAACGGACTTCGGAAGCTATTTATCCGGGGCGGTATTGACGGAATCAATTTTCGGTTGGCCAGGGATAGGGCGACTGGCGCTGGAAGCCATTATGAAAAGAGATTTCCCTGTCATTCAAGGGACGGTACTGTTCATGGCCATAATGTTTGTATTGATGAATGTATTGGTGGACTTGCTATATGGGGTTGTGGATCCGAGGATTCGGTTGGAACGGTCAGGGAAGTGATAATGAATAAGACGTTGAAAGATCCCGGCATTATTTTTGGTCTGGCATGTGTGTTGCTTATTGCAGTTCTAGGAATTTTTGCACCTTTGCTTGCACCGCAGAATCCCAATAGCCAAATACTGGAGTTTCGGCATAAACCACCAGGTTTTAAGGGGGAAATTATTCGCTACCGGCTGGCACCAGAGCTACCGGAAATTTCCATGGCTTTGCAAAATGCATATGTTGAAGATGAAACAATTGTTATAACAGATTTATTGAATAGGCAGCAACATATTGCATTGAAAAATGTTTTAGGAGGAAGTCTCTCCACAGGAAAAGAAACAATAACCTTTTGGCTAGGGACAGATCAATTCGGCCGGGATATTTTGTCGCGGATCATCCACGGCGCGCGGATTTCACTCACAGTCGGTTTTAGCGCCAGCATCATTGCCCTGGTGCTTGGCGTATTACTGGGCGCCCTCTCTGGGATGTCCGGTGGTAGAATAGATACAATCATTATGCGCTGTACTGATATAATGTTCGGTTTTCCCACGCTGCTTTTTCTCATAGGGATTACAGCGGCACTGGAACCCAGTTTGAATGTTGTATTTCTTGCTGTAGGTCTCGTAACATGGCCGGGCATGGCGCGGTTAGTCCGGGGACAGGTATTACAATTGAAAGAACAAGAGTATGTACAATCAGCAAAAGCATTGGGTTTCAGCAAAAGAACAATACTATGGCGGCATATTTTACCCAACAGTTTAGCTCCCATTATTGTTACCTTTACCCTGGGCATTGCCGGAGCCATCATGGCCGAAGCCAGTTTATCTTTTCTAGGGTTAGGTGCTCAGCCCCCAACGCCAAGCTGGGGCGCTATGATTAACAGCAGTAAAGATTTTTTACGTATTGCCCCGTGGTCTTCCTTGGCACCGGGGACAGCAATTGCAATTGCTGTGTTGGGTTTTAATTTGCTAGGCGATAGTATCAGGGATTTATTAGACCCTACAATGAATAAAGAAAGATAACCATTGAGCAATATTGTTGAACAGGTAGAAGCGCATATACTTTCCGGTTGTACATATACCGCCGAGCGAGCTATCGGCGTAGAAATTGAGACAATAATATATAACAGCAATGGTGAACGCATTCCCGTAAATCCCGGAACGGAATATTCAGCAGCTGATTTCATCCAAGCCATCGATTTAGGGTGTAAAGATATGGGCACATTTGTTACATATTCCTTGGAGCCCGGCGGGCAGGTGGAATGGGCCTCGCTACCGGCATTTAATATTCATGACATTCAGAATGAATTGAGTAATCTGCAAAAGCTGATAGATAACGTATGTATTGAAAATGATCTAACAATTGTTGATTTAGCCCTGGACCCGATTTACAGTCCCAACGATATTAGGCTCATTGATCAGCGCAAGTACCGTTTAATGCACGACCACTTCACCAACACTGGAAAACACGGTCCATGGATGATGCGCAATACAGCCAGCGTGCAGGTGAATTTTGACCTGCTGGACAGACAGGATGTGGAAGAATGCGGATACATTGCTGATTGTATCAGCCCTCTAGCGGCTGTTCTGTTTTCCAATACCCCATTTATGAATAGCCAGCCCCTTGGTTATAAAAATATGCGTTATCGTATCTGGGAAGATACAGATCCCGCTCGCTGCGGACATTTACTGGATCATGGTATACACAACAGCGAAGGATTATTAACCCAATATTGCCGGTATATTTTGGGAGTGCCTGTTATTTTTACGACGCCTAATAAAGCAGGAGAAGTGGGGTTTTTTAATGGTACCATTAAGCAATGGTTGCAAAGTATTTCCGATAAAAATGAAATTGCACCGGAGGATATAAAAACAGCCCTCCATCAGATTTTTACTCATGAGCGTTATAAAACAGTCCTAGAGCTACGATCTACCGACCGTCCTCCAAATGGTTTTGAACTGGCACCTCTTGCTTTTTGGCAGGCCCTTATGGAAAAAGGAAAAACTCGTGATATATTATTGGAGGAAGTCAGCCGATGGCTCCCATCAGAACACAAGGAGTTAAATTTAAAGGCAGCGACCCTGGATTTAAACCAGTCTGCTCCGGGTCATAAAACGATTCTTCAGTGGCTTGAATGGTTAGCGGACTTGGTGTACAATAGCCTAGATGAGCGGGCCGCGCGATTGAACATTACATCAGAAAGGAAATACATTGAACCCTTTCTAGATAGTGTATTATCTAAGGGTGTATTTACATTACAAAGCCAAGAACGGTTTACAAAAGAAGAAATATCGGTCAAAGAATTCATCATGAAAAAAGCGCACCATGTTTAGCCTAGATTATATACATCATCAAGTTATCCATTTCCCTATTGCACTATTATCAATAAGCATCTTATTTGATTTATTGGGTTACTACTTAAAAAATGATAAACTGTTTTTCTCAAGTTGGTACACATTATTAACAGGGGCCGGTGTCTCGATAGTTGCGGTGGTAACAGGCTTTATAGCTGATGTAAACTATGGACACATGTCAGAACCATTGCCTATATTTGAAACGCACGGTTCGACACAAATTCTGGCAGCCACATGTTTTATAAGTTTATGTTTATGGCGCTACATACAAAACCAAACTCACACCAAACCGCCGGGGTGGTACATTATTGTGGGGATTAGTTCTGTCTGTATTTTGTTTTATGGGAGCCATTTAGGTGCAGGGCTGGCTGGTCATTATTGAAATTCATAATAATTAGGGATGATTTTTCCCATCCATGTTTTGTAATTTTTCCGGCGGTTTAGCCATGATCTCCCGCATTATTACTTTTCTGGCATATATTATATGATTACAGATCACGACATTGTCATGGTAGGCGGCGGAGGCGCAGGACTCCGAGCAGCCATTGCCATCGCCGAAACGAACCCAAGCTTGAGTGTCGCGGTTGTGAGCAAGGTCTATCCCATGCGGAGTCACACTGTGGCGGCAGAGGGCGGCGCGGCTGCTGTTATCAAAGATAACGATTCTCTAGAAAACCATATTAACGATACCATAGCCGGCGGGGACTGGTTGTGTGATCAGGACGCGGTGGAACTTTTTGTGAACGAAGCTCCCAGAGAATTGATCCAGATGGAGCACTGGGGCTGTCCGTGGAGTCGGGAAACTGATGGGACAGTGGCGACTCGGCCGTT
>Ga0207991_1002338_pt1 | contig 10587 bp, 9 predicted proteins | sample ETN07SmetaG_FD_185786 | JGI IMG/M metagenome (GOLD analysis project Ga0207991, IMG submission 185786) | Marine microbial and viral communities from oxygen minimum zone, Eastern Pacific Ocean - ETNP2014F14-07SV275 (SPAdes) (version 2) | ecosystem: Environmental > Aquatic > Marine > Oceanic ... | reverse complement strand
GCCGACGGGCTGGACGCACACGGCGTGTGCTGGGGTCCGTACCGGACGGTCGCCGAGCTGGTGGCAGAGGACCCCCGGTGCTCGACGGCCAACCCGCTGTTTGCCGAACTGGACCAGCCGGGCGTGGGCACCCACCTTGTTCCCGGATCCCCGTTGGCCTTCGGTGGCTCAGGTGCTGCCGTCGACCGGGGCGCCCGGGTGGCGCCGCTGCTGGGTCAGCACACCGTGGAGATACTGACCGGCGACCTGGGCCTCACCTCGGCCGAGGTGGGGGCGCTCATCGACCGGGGAGCGGTGGCGACAGCCGACTGAGTTCAGTGGGGCGACGGGCCGTCAGGCGCCCCAGGTCACGACGCGCCAGTCCAGGACCGGAACGGCTTCGCCACCGCGATCGCTGTCCACCTCGACCCTCACGGCCCGGAGTCGGCCGCCGGCAGCCGGCTTCTCGTCGAGCAGCGTGTGGTGGCAGGTCAGCACGTCGCCCTCGAACACCGGGGCCAGGTGGTCGCAGGCCTGCCAGCCCAGCACGGTGGCCGTATCCGGCAGCATCCGGATGAGCGAGGCCTGGGCCAGACCGATGGTGTGGCCCCCGTAGACGAGTCGTCGGCCCTCGGGCCCCAGCGCCGGGTCCCGGTGTACGGGGGCCTGGTTCTGGGTGAGTCGGGCGAGTTCCGTGGCGAGCCCGACGGTGTCCCTCAGCCGGTCGCTGCGTCGGACCCCTACTCGCCAGCCCTCGACGGCTACCGGGCTGAGCGGCGTGGGGTCCCAGCCGGCCGGAATCCGGTCCACCCAGTCGTCGAGTCGGATGTCGAAGTCGACGGCTCCCAGGTCATCCTCGTGTCCGGTCATCTTGGCGGAATCCCGGAACCGCAGCATTGCGCACCGCTCGTAGTCGGCCACGGTGGCGCCGTCGTCGACCCGCACGGTGCGGATGCCCAGCAGGGCCAGGCCACGGGCGGGCCGGTCGTCGCGTCGGCTCAACTCGGAGAGGCCCCGGATCTCGACGGTGGTGTGGAGGGTCTCACCGTGGCGGACCGGTCGGTGTAGGACGACGCCCCGGTAGAAGAGGTTGGCGATCACGCGTCGGGTCGCCACCGTGCTCTGGCCGATCGATACGTGGAGGACGAGCGCCGGATTCACCAGGGCACCCGGCTGGCCTGTGACCGCTTCGGCCAGCGGGTGGCTGAGCGAGGTGGCCAGTGGATCACCGCAGATGGCCTGGTAGATGGCCGCTTCTCCGGGGCCGATCGTGATGGCCGGTGCCGGTCGGAGGGTCTGTCCGACGACCAGGTCGTCGAAGTAGGGACCGGGATCGTGGTCCTCGTGGGTCTCGTCGTCCATGTTGATCAGGGAATCGTCGGGCACTGCGCCACTCTGGCAGCCTCGGGTGGGCGATGCACGATCCGGGTGGGTGGGGCCCGAGCGGAGATGCCGGCGGGGGCGGTCTTTCGGTGGATTCGGCCGGTTATTACCCATCGGTCATCGTGGGCAGGCATCCAACATGGATGAACTATCGCGTAAATAGATAGATAGGTTCTCTAACAATCATCGCGAAACACTGGAGTGCGTCGGATGGGATTCCTACGATCTCAGGGCAGGCGAGATGACGACATCCGCGGAGGGGCAATCCGTTCCATCCGGTCGAGGTGTCCGAGGGAATGAGGCAACCGTGTCAGATGCAGTGGTGAACCTTTACGTCGACTCGCAGGCGATGAACTGGGTGGATGACGCCCTCTGCGTGGGCAGGAGCGACCAGTTCTTCGCCCCCTTCGCCGAGCGTCCCGAAGCCAGGGTCCGCCGGGAGGCGCGTGCCGCAGAGTTGTGCGCCGCCTGTCCGGCCATGGACTCCTGTCGCCAGTACGCCCGCGAGAACCGCGAGCTGGGATTCTGGGGCGGAGAGTCGGAGGCCGAGCGGGCCACCGCCGGATACGCGCCGACCACGCCCATCATCGGGCGTCGCCAGGTGGCCGCACGTCGTGCCGCCGCCGCACTCGCCGAGGTGGGCTGAAGCCCACGGGCACACTCCGCCCGGTCAGAGACCCAGGAAGCCGCCACCGTCCACGCAGAGCGTCTGTCCGGTGATGAACCGCGCCATCTCGCTGGCCAGGAACACCGCCACAGGGCCCACGTCATCCAGCGGGTCGCCGATCCGACCCAGTGGGGTCCGTTCCAGCAGTCGCTCGTGTAGGACCGGGTTCTCCCCGTAGGCACGCTCCATCGCCGGGGTGAGGGCCACCGGTGCGATGCAGTTGACGCGGATCCCGTCGGCTCCCCATTCCGCCGCCAGCCCCTTGGCCAGGGTGCGCTGGGCCGCCTTCACCATGGCGTAGACGGGGAGGCTGGCGCTTCCCTCCATCCCGGCCGCCGACGTCATGAGGATCATCGAGCCGCCGGCCTCACGTAGGTGCGGGTGGGCGGCACGGGCTCCTTCGAACGTGGCCCGGATGGCGGTGGCCATCATGGCGTCCCAGTGGTCCTGTGCCACGTCCTGGATCCGGGTGGGTCCAAGGGTCGGGGCGATGGCGTTGTGGATCATGCAGTCCAGCCGCCCATGGGCCGTGACGGTCGCCTCCACGGCGGCTCGGAGGTCGTCGGCCGAGGCCACGTCACAGCGGACGCACCGGACGTCGTGTCCGGCCTCCCGGAGCTGGACGGCGGCGGGCTCGCCGGTCTCGGGTCGTCGACAGGCCAGCACGACCGCCGCCCCGTGGGCCGCCATGGCCGTGGCCATCCCGAGGCCCAGTCCTGAGGCACCACCGGTCACCAGGACCACGCGGCCTTCCAGCAGTTTGTCCCCCGGCGCCAGGTCGGGGCTCACGGCGCCATCCAGACACCGCCGTCTGCCACCAGCGTCGCACCGGTCATGAACCGGGCCGCCGGATCGGCCAGCAGGTCGAGTAGGGGGGCGATGTCCCCGAAGGCGTCACCCGGTCCACCCAGGGCCGGACCTGTGAGCGTGGTCGCAGCCGAGGTCCGCGCCCCGGCGCCCGTGTCGGGTGGAAAGGCCAGCTCTGGTGCCACGGCCAGCACCGCCGTGGTCAGGCCATCGGGCCCCCACTGCCTGGCGGCGCTCTTGGCCAGGGCGCGGATCCCCTCGGATGCCGCTGCCGACCCGACGTAGCCTGCGGCCCCACCCATGGCGACGGTCGGCAGGACCCACACCAGGCGTGCACCGTCGGAGAGGTGTGGTCGACAGGCCCGGGCCACGGCGAAGGCCTCGGCCATGGGCGCCTCGCAGGCCTCCACCCACTGCTGCGTGGTCTGGTCGACGAGCGCCACCGGGCCGGCCGGAACCTGCGGAACGTGGACCACGAGGTCGGGTGGGCCGATCAGGCTGACGCCGGCACCGATACCCGCGTCGATGCCCGCACCGATGTCCGTCCCACCGTCCGCTCCTACGGGCACCACCTGGGCCACCACGTGGCCACGGTGCACGAGGCCGTCGTGCAGCCCATCGGCGAGCGGTCCGTCGCCGACGAGCAGGGTCCGGGTCCCGTCAGCCATGGACTTCCGGGCTCAGGGGAAGATTCCCCGCTGCTGGTATACGACCTGCAGGCGTCGGAGGGCCACTGCGTAGGCGGCATCCCGGCGGGACGCGATCCCCAGCTCGGAGCGGATGTCGACAACCTGGTCGCAGGCCTTCCACAGGATCTCCCGCAGCTTGAAGTCCACGTCCTCCAGGTCCCAACGCTGTGCCGAACGGTTCTGCAGCCACTCGAAGTACGAGACCACGACGCCGCCGGCGTTCACGAGGATGTCCGGTAGGACCTCGATGCCGCGCTGTTCCAGGATCTTCTCCGCCTCCAGGGTCGTCGGACCGTTGGCTGCCTCGACCACGACCCGTGCCTGGATGCGACCCACGTTCGCGGCGGTGATCTGGTTCTCCAGGGCTGCCGGCACGAGGAGGTCGGCCGGGACCGACCAGAAGTCCTCCTCGTCGATCCACATGGCCTTCGGGAAGCCGGCCACCGATCCGTGTTCCCGGACCCAGTCGGCCAACTCGAAGGCGTCGATGCCGTCCTCGTCGGTGATGGCTCCGGCGTGGTCGGCCACCGCCACCAGCCTGGCGCCGTGCACCTGCAGGATCTTCCCCGTCGCACTGCCCACGTTGCCGAAGCCCTGGATGCTGACAGTGGCCCCGGAAAGGTCGAATCCGACCTCGTCGGCCCAGTGCTGTAGGCAGAACACGACCCCCTGTCCGGTGGCCTTCTCCCGGCCGGGACTGCCGCCCGTCTCCAGGGTCTTGCCGGTGACGATCCGCTTCACGTTCTGGCGCTCCGTCGCCCCGGTGGAGTTGGCATACGTGTCCATCATCCAGACCATCGACTGGGCGTTGCTGCCCAGGTCGGGGGCGGGGATGTCGTGGTCGGGACCGATGTTGGTCCCCAGGGCGTGGGTGAACCGTCGGACCACCCGCTCCAACTCGTCGGCCTCGAGCGCTGTCGGGTCGAACGAGATGCCGCCCTTGGCGCCCCCGAACGGAATGTCGCAGAGGGCCGACTTCCATGTCATCCATGAGGCCAGGGCCTTGACCTCGTCCAGGTCCACCATCGGGTGGAACCTCACCCCGCCCTTGTACGGGCCCAGCAGGTTGCTGTGCTGGATCCGGTAGCCGCGGAACACCCTGTAGGTGCCGTTGTTCATGAGGACCGGGAAGTTGACGATGATCTCGTTCTTGGGCTGTGAGAGGATCGACCTGAGGTCGTCGGGAAGGCCGATGATCTCGGCGCCACGGTTGAACTGGTCCAGAGCGGTGGCGAAGAGGCTGGTGCCGGTATCGGTCATCGTCGCACCCCTCGGGTCGGGCGGGGATCGACGATGATCCCCGTGGTGCCCGGTGACGCTAGTCGCGGGCCTTCCGCGGCTGGGCCGGCGGCCTAGCGCCGTGCCTGCAAGCGGTGCAGGAGCCGAGGCAGGACGGCGACCAGGAGGCTGCCCAACGCCGTACAGATCGCAGCCGTCAGCCACGCCGACGTGGGTGGAATCACCAGCTCGAAGTAGTCGCGGGGGAATGACCAGGCCATGGTCAGGGCGTACCAGGCACCCATGGCGCCGGCCAGCCCGACCTTCCAGGGTCGCAGCGGACGACTGATGCCGAGCAGGATGACGAGGCTGATGCCCAGCAGCGTGAGGGTGGCCGAGGTGCGGGCCGCCTCCAGGGTGGCGTCGCTGCGGCGGACGATCTCGTAGGCCGCGAAGGTGGCGGCGGCGGCCGCCGTTCCGGCCGGCAGGGCGAAGCGCAGCACCCGGGGCAGGAACCCCGGCCTGACCAGGGAGGCATCGGGTGCCAGGGCCAGGAAGAAGCCGGGTACCCCTACGGAGATGGTGCCGATGAGGGTCAGCTGCTTGGGCAGGAACGGGAACGGAACCCCGAACAGGCCCACGAGGGCGGTCAGCAGGACGGCATAGGTGGCCTTGGTGATGAACAGGTTCGCCACCCGCTCGACGTTGTTGATGACCCGACGGCCCTCGGCCATCACCCGGGGCAGGGTTGAGAACTGGTCGTCCAGCAGGACCAGCTGGGCGACCGCCCGTGATGCCGAGCTGCCCGAGCCCATGGCTATGCCCATGTCGGCGTCCTTCAGGGCGAGCACGTCGTTCACGCCGTCGCCGGTCATGGCGACCGTGTGGCCCCGGGACTGCAGGGCGTCGATAATGGCCCGCTTCTGGTGTGGTGTGACGCGCCCGAACACGGCCCCGGCCACCACCGCATCGGCCAGGGCTTCCTGGTCGTCGGGGAGGTCCCTGGCGTCGATCCAGTGGTCGGCTCCGGGTACGCCGGCCCGACGGGCCACGGCTGCGACCGTGGCGGGGTGGTCGCCGGATATCACCTTGAGGGCTACGCCCTGTTCTACGAACCACGTCAGGATCTCGGGTGCCTCGGGCCTGACCGTGTCCTCCAGGAGGATCAGGCACATCGGCAGTCGTGCTGCTGGAAGGGTCTCGGGATCACACGTGCCGGCGCTCGAGCGGGTGAGTACCAGGACCCGCTGGCCCGTCTCGGCCAGCTCGGCGACCCGTTCACGCGCGACCGCCCATTCACCCTTCGGCAGCAGGATGTCGGGTGCTCCCAGGTGGAAGGTGGCCCTACCGTCGAAGTCGGCTGCCGCCCACTTGCGGGCCGACGAGAACGGAACGGTCGTCGTGGCGGACCAGTCGGGCGCATCCAGGGCGGAAGCCAGGGCGGCCAGCGTGGCGTTGGGGGCGGGGTCGACCGCTGCCATGGCGCCCACGGCGCCGGCTGCCTCGTCGGCCGTGGTGGCGCCGATCGTCTCGATGCCGGCGAAGGCGATCTCACCGGTGGTGATCGTGCCGGTCTTGTCCAGGCAGAGGATGTCGACGCGTGCCAGGAGCTCCACCGAGGCCAGCTCGCGGGCCAGGGCCCTACGCCTTGCGAGGGCGATCACCCCGACGATGAACGAGAGGCTGGTCAGCAGGACCAGGCCGTCGGGGACCATGGCGACAGCGGCGGCCACCGTGCCCCGCAACGCCTCCTCCCAGAGGTCCTCGGTGACGAGGAGTCGGATCAGCAGCAGGCCGGCGGCCGGAGGGATGATCACGGTCAGCCACCGGAGGATGGAGTTCACCCCGGATCGGAGTTCGCTGTCCACGAGGCTGAAGCGCCTGGCCTCCTCGGCGAGGGTGGCGGCATACGACTCGGAGCCGATACCCGTTGCCCGTACGTGCCCCGTGCCGGCCGCCACGAAGCTGCCCGACAGGACCATGTCGCCGACCGCCTTGTCCACCGGGTCGGCTTCGCCGGTCAGGAGGGATTCGTCCACCTCCAGGCCGAGGGCGTCGACGACCACGCCGTCCACGACCACCTGGTCTCCGGGTCGCAGTTCCAAGAGGTCGTCGGCCACCACGCCTGATACGTCGATGTCGGTGGCGGTTCCGTCACGCACCACCCTGGCTCCGGGAGCCGAGAGGACGGCCAGGTCGGTGAGGGTGCGTCGGGCACGGAGTTCCTGGACGGTGCCGATGATGCTGTTCGAGACGATCACCCCTGCGAAGAGGGCATCACCGGGGAATCCGGCCACGAGTATGAGCGCGAAGAGGGCGCCCATGATGGCGTTGATCGGGGTCAGGACGTTGGCCCGGAAGATCTCGCTGGTCGTCCTGACCGGAGCGTCCGGAACGTCGTTCACCCGACCGTCGGCGATGCGTTCGGCCACCTCGGCAGTGGTGAGACCGCTCAGGCCGATCGTGTCCTGCACGGTCGTCTTCGGTGTGTTGTCCACGGTGGCCGATCGTAGGTGGGGTGGGTGTGAAGTATGGGCGCGGCCGGTCAGGACCGGTCGTCCTCGAACCGGTACCGGTCCTCGACCATCGTCAGGCGATGCCTGGCACCCGGCATGGTCGGGTCGGTCGTCTCGTATCCGCAGTCGCCTTCCCACATGGCGACCGGACCGTTGTCGGTCCTAGCCATGTGCGTCTCGTAGAAGGCCGGCTCGGCTGCGAGCATCTCGGCCAGCGCCCCGGCGACGTCTGTGTAGGCCGCCAACTGGTTCAGCGTCATCCAGGTCGGCGGTGCCAACTCGATCGTGCCGGCATCGCGCCGGGCCATCGCATCGGCCGGCCGCATCCACTCGTGGTCGGTGATCTCGCCGTCGTCGATGGCGACCGACCCGGCGTCGCCCTCCAGGCGGGCGGCGAAGAAGAAGGTGGCGAACCGCTTGGGCATGACCGGTGGCGGTACCCAGCGGGCGAACCAGACCATTTTGTCCGGGTCCACGGTCACCGTTGCCTCTTCGGCCGCCTCCCTCACCGCTGCGGCCGCTGCCGTGGCCAGCTCATCGGGCCTGCCGTCCTCGTCGAGCACCTCGTCGGCGTCGTCGATGCGGCCGCCCGGGAACACCCACATGCCGCCGAAGGCGATCTTCGAGTTCTTGTGGAGCATCAGGGTCTCGAGGCCGTCAGGGGTGTCCCTAAGGACGATGACCGTGGCTGCCGGGATGAGCTCCGTCGCGCCGTGCTCGTCGTGGTATCGGGCGTAGGCGTCGTAGCGCCGGTGGTCGCGGTGCTCCCGGTCCGATGGCGTGCTGGTCATCCCACCACCCCGGCTGTACGCAGTTCGTCGATCCGATCGGCTCGACCGGTCTCGGCCAGGATCTCGTCGGAGTGCTGGCCGAGTGTCGGGGCGGCTGGTTCACGCAGTTCGGTGGGGGTGCCGTGGAAGCGGGTGGGTGGCCGGTGGTGTCGCACCCGACCGGCCGCCGGATGGTCGAACTCGGAGAAGATCCCGTTTGCGATCACCTGTGGATCGTTCTGGATCTCGTTGACGGCACGCACGATCCCGAACGGCACCTGGTTGGCCTCCAGCAGTGCCTCGGCCTCTGACACGGTGAGCCTCGTTGCGTTCTCCCGCACGGCCCGGTGGAAGGCCATCGCCTTTTCGCGGTTGGCAGTCCGGTCCCTGACGGTTGCGAGCTCGGGATCCGAGCTGTCCACGCCCATTGCCCGGGCCAGGCCGTGGAACTCCTTGTCGGTGGGCACCGTCACAGCGACGAAGCCACCGTCGAAGGCCAGCGGGGTGTTGTTGGCGGCAACCGACTGGGGTCCGGAATAGTCGCCCTCCAGGATCACCTCGTGCTCGGCACCGTCCACGAACAGGAAGGCGATGCAGGCGTCCAGCATGCTCAGCTCCAGGTGCTGGCCGCCGGCCCCCCGACTTCTTGCGAAGAGGGCGGCGGTGATGGCCTGGCAGGCCGTGTAGGCGGTGACCTTGTCGCACACAAGCTGCCTGAGGAACTTGGGCTGTTCGTCGTTGAGGCCGGTCTGGCTGGCCGCCAGGCCCGACTGTGCCTGGATGACCGTGTCGTAGGCCCGGCGGTGGCTGTAGGGGCCGCTGGGCCCGAAGCCGGTGAGGTCTGCGTAGACGATGTCCGGCCTGATGGATCGGATGTCGTCGTAGGCGACGCCCAGTCGTTCCGCCACGCCGGGTCGGAAGTTCTGGACCAGCACGTCGGCGTCGGCGACCAGGTCCCGGAGGATCGCCAGGCCGTCGGCCTGACCGAGGTCCAGCACGATCGACCGCTTGCCCCTGTTGGCGGCCTGGAACATCGCCGAGATCCCGGCGACCGTGCTGCCCAGCCACCGGGCCACGTCGCCGGTGGGAGCCTGCTCGACCTTGACGCAGTCGGCGCCCTGGTCGACGAGCATTCCGGCGGCCAGCGGGCCGGTGATGGCGACGGATAGGTCCACGATCCTGATTCCGTCAAGGGGGCCGCTCATGGGTCGACGGTAACCGTGGGGTCGGGGAGTGGGCGTGCCGGGCGGGGCGCGCCATCGGCCAGCCGTCTGGCCGTCAGGCCGTCAGGCCGCATAGACATGGGGCCGGTCGACGACGGGGGGTACGGCATGCTCGAGGAACTGGACGGAAGGGTGGCCGTGGTCACCGGGGCGGCTTCCGGGATTGGCCTGGCCATGTCGGAGGCCTTCCTGGCCGAGGGCATGCATGTCGTCCTCTCGGACCGCGACGAGGCTTCCCTCGACGCCCAGGTGGCGAGGTTGGCCGAAGCCGGGGGTTCGGTCTCCGGGGTGGTCTGCGACGTGGTTGATCCGGAGGCCGTCGCCGCTCTGGCCGACTCCGTCTGGGACCGCCACGGAGCCGTGCACCTGTTGTGCAACAACGCGGGGGTGGGTCCGGCAGGGCCGATGCTGCAGACGACGCCGGCGGAGTGGCGGTGGACCTTCGACGTGAACGTCCTCGGCGTGGCGCACGGCGTCACGACCTTCGCCCCACGCATGGTGGAGGCCGGTGCGGGGCACATAGTCAACGTGGCCTCCCAGGCCGGCGTCATGACCAGCGAGTTCCTGGGCATGTACTGCGCCTCGAAGCACGCCGTGGTCGGCCTCTCCGAGGCGCTCTACCGAGAGCTGGAGCCGACGCCCGTGGGGGTGTCGTGCCTCTGCCCGGAGCTGGTCCGGACGGAGATCTTCGACGTGGGCCGGCTCCGGCCCGACTGGGTGGACGTACACGGGTCCAGTGGGGAGACCCAGGCGGCCCTCGGGGAGATGCTGGACGAGCGTGGGATCCAGCCGGCAGAGGTTGCGACCCGGGTGGTGGAGGCCGTCAGGTCCGGCCGGTTCTGGGTCTTCACCCACGACGTCACGTTGGGGATGGCCATGCGCAGGTTCGAGGACCTGCAGGCGGATCGGAACCCGACGATCATCGGCTAGGTGCGCATCCTCGCTCGGAACGGAGCGCGTCGGTCCTCAGAACGGTGCGCGGTCGAACCAGGCGGATTCTTCCCGGAGCCTGCGGCTGCGCCAGCCTCCGGTGGTGCGTACCAGGTCGTGGTGGTACCAGCCTCCCGTGAACCAGGTATCGCCGCCCGGTAGGCGCATCGGGTTGTTGAACATGGCGGTCACCCGGGCGGAGTCGCCGTCCACCTCGACGGCCAGGTTGGACACCAGGTGCTGGGTCATCTCGAAGCCGGACAGCACCTCGTCCAGGAACGCCACGACCTCGTCCACGGTTCCGGCGATTCCGCCTGCCGACGTGTAGTCGATCTCGGCGTCGGTCGTGAACACGCTCCGGTAGAGGTCCCAGTCGCGGCGGTCCACGGCGGTGGCGTAGCGGGT
>Ga0207991_1002330_pt1 | contig 10614 bp, 6 predicted proteins | sample ETN07SmetaG_FD_185786 | JGI IMG/M metagenome (GOLD analysis project Ga0207991, IMG submission 185786) | Marine microbial and viral communities from oxygen minimum zone, Eastern Pacific Ocean - ETNP2014F14-07SV275 (SPAdes) (version 2) | ecosystem: Environmental > Aquatic > Marine > Oceanic ... | reverse complement strand
AATAGTGGTCAAGTTTTTCTTTGGAAAAAAAATAAAGAGTTCTGGAATGGTGTAAATGGTGACGATGTTCTTAGTATAGATAAAAAAGGAAACATCAATTCATATCAAAATTTTAAGATAGATTTTTTTAGACAAAATGACAATTTAGAAAAAATTATCAAATCAATTTCAAAAGATAAAACAGTAAAGATGGCTGTAAAAAAATTTCAAGGATTACGAATACTCAGACAAGATCCTTTTCAATGTTTGATTTCATTTATTGTATCATCAAATTCCAATATTCCAAAAATTAAAAATAATTTAGAAAATATTTCAAAAAAATTTGGAAAAAAAATAAAGTTTCACAACCAAGAATTTTTTTTGTTTCCCAATCCAAAAAAACTAGCCAAAGCATCAATTAATGAAATTACAAGTTGTGGTGTGGGATATCGTGCAAAATTTATCAAAGAAGCTGCAAAAATTATAGATTTAAAAGAAATTGATTTTGATTATCTGAAAAAATGTGATTATCAAGATGCAAAAGAAAGTATCTGTCAAATTCCAGGAGTTGGCGGTAAAGTAGCAGATTGTGTTTTACTATTTTCATTAGATAAATTAGAAGCAGTTCCATTAGATAGATGGATAATTAGAATTTTAGAAAAGTATTATTTAAAAAAATTTGAAATTACTACTAAAACAATTACAGAAAAACAATACAATATTTTACACAAAAAAATTGTAAATTATTTTGGCCCATATGCAGGGTATTCACAACAATTTCTTTTTAAAATGGAAAGAGAAAATTACCAAAAAAAGTGGCTGTAAACCCTTAAAATGGTAATTAATTGCAAAGTTTTTGGGCCCATAGCTCAGCATGGATAGAGTGCCGGACTTCTAATCCGATGGTCAAGGGATCGAAGCCCTTTGGGCCCGTTTAACAAAATTATTTATTCTGATTTTAAGTGAGGATTTTTGTGAAAGATATAGATTTTCAATTAGATTCAACTGATATTCATCCAAATTCTGAAATCAAAGGAACAATTATTGTCTCATATCCTGGAAGATATGATGGAGTTGTGATAAACACACAAATTTTTGACTCAAATGAGCATATTATTTACAAATCATATAATGGAAAAAACATATCTCAAAATGTTTCACGATTATTTATCAACAGAGATGTAATGCCTGAAAACAAGGCAGAATTTACTGCATTAATTAATTTTGAACCAAAACAAGAACATGAAATTAAATTTAGAGTGTCAATAATTGAGCAGCATAAAGAAATTGAAAGTCAAATAATATTTGCAAAATATTCTATCTAGAATCTACTTTTTTCTACAGTTATAGTACCAGTCATCCAAGGATGTGGTTCACAATGATATGGGACTTCTTGAATTTCTGTAAATAAAAATTCGTATATTTCACCAGGTTTTATTACACCAGATGAACCAAAGTCACCACTGTAACTATCAGATTGTCTATGATCAGGAGTTACTGTATGTGGAGTATCATCATTATTTTGCCAAATCACTTTATTTGTAAATCCCAATAGCACAGTCGGTTTGTTTGGAACATAGTTTTCATTGCCATCAATTACTGCACCAGGTACAATTTCAATAATAAAATCACCATTTTCAGGATTTAAGATATGTTCTGATACTGAGGGTTTTGCTAATGATTCAGGAATATAAAATGAAGTGTAAAATACCATAACTGCAGACATGCCAACAATTAATGCAATTACTCCAATACCATATGCATGACTTGATGTTGGTGCACTCATTTTTTTAATCCCTCAAATTCATCTGTGCCAGTATTTAGATTATTTTTATTTTCAATTCCCAAATCTGCTTGAGTTTTTGGTACAGGAACTTCTGGAGTTAATGCCTTTGGTTTTTCTTCTGTTTTAGTATCGCCTTCAGGAAGTTTACTTGTTTCAGTAGTAACTTCAGGTTCAATTAGTTTTGGTTTTTCTTCTTGAACTGGAACTGGTGCAGGTGGTGGAGCATTCTTTTCCTGACTCATGCCATATCGATAAACATGGAAGAATGCAGCAAACACTAACAAGATTATTCCAATAAAGAACAAAGATATGTTCTTCATTCCGGTCAATGCCGCATTATATGCTGCAATATTTAGGAACACTTGGAATGCTAATAAGGCAATCAATACCCAATTAATCCATTTTTCAGAAAGATGAATTGTTGCTACCTGTTTTGGACCAGTATTTTTTGCAAGTTTTGATTTTCTTTCAGCTTCATTTGCAAGTTTAATCATCATGTAAGTAAATCCAAATGACATGGGTACGAGTAGTATCATTACAGAGTAAAAGAAGACTGGATCAATTACCAAACGCTCTACTAATGGAATCGTAACGTCAGGATTAATGTAGAAACCCCAATATGTTGTAACCATAATTTGAGCAAGACTAGTAATACCAAATGCAGTAACTAGTGGTCTATCTCTCCATGAGAATTTTTTGTATCTATCAATGAATGGAATTAACACCAGAGATACTATGAATAATAATGGCCACAGCAGTCCTGTAACAAACTTGTCATACTGTGTCCGCATAAACGCATAGATTCCAGTAAGATACCATTCAGGAACAGTAACACCTGGCGGGACAGTAGGTTCAAACTTGAATCCCATATCAATTGGAAATACACCACCAGTAATCAAAATAGCACCAGATATTGCCATAACCATTGGCACATCAAATACTAGGAACCGTGGGAAGTGAACTGCCATTAATCCAAGCATCACAATAGGCAGCAAGAATACATGCTGTGCATAGAATCTTAATACAAAGTCCGAAAATCCACTACCTAACGCCGCATCACGAATCGTCGGTCCCACAACAGGAATTGATGTAGTTAGAGACGCTGCAATACTAATTGCAAGTTCTGCTCTTTCAGAAAATATAACATCATATCCAGTAAATGCTTCAAGAATTGTAACTGTTCCAAGAATAACACCTGTCATCCATAAAACTTCATTTCTAATTTTGTATCGTCCACTAAAGAATTGGTAATACATGTGAAGAACAGCTAATAGAACCATTGCGTTTGAACCATGATAATGAATATTTCTAATGTGAAAACCAAATGGAACATCATCATTGATGAATTGAACACTATCCCAAGCCCTATCAAGAATAGGTTGATAGTAAAACATGAGTAAAGCTCCCGAAACTCCAAGAATGATAAATGTGATGAATGTTAACATTCCTAAAAATCCAAATGGACTTACAAATCTTGAAGGAAATGAAAATTTAATTGCAGTAAAGATAGTTCTATCTATACCATCCCAAAACCAATAGAGGAGTGCTACTACTCCTGTTCTTCTTTCAAGCGAAACGGCCATATCCAATTACTCCATTTTCATTTACATCAAATTTTGGTGGTAAAATATATACAAATCCATCTGAATTAATTTCAAAAAATAGTTGAGCTAATGTGTTTGATGGTGCAGCTTGTACTGATGCAGGGCCTGCAAAAGCTGTTCCAGTTACTGGATCATACATACTTCCATGACAAGGACATTCACCTCTTTTTCTTCCTTCATCTGGCCAATATTTCCATAAACACCAAAGATGAAGACATATCATACTTAATGCTCGGATAGCAGATTTATCTTTTTTTCCTCCACCTAATTCTTCAGGAAGTCTTATGAATTGCCATTTACGAAATGCTTCAGCATCAAGTGCTGGATCTCCAGTTGAGGGGTATGTAATTACTTCAGAATGATTAATTGGATAAGTATTCATATTTGCATGAGTGCCATCAGGTAAAATTACAGGAACTTTTTCAAGAGATGCCTGATTTGGGTTTGGCATAAAATTTCCAAATGGAACAAAAGGAGCAAATGCTAACCCAGTGCCTGCGGCGCCCATTAACTTTAAAAAGTCTCTTCGGGATAATCCGCCAGACTTTTTTGTCCCCAGCTCTGACATTCAGCTGACGATTTCGTCAAATTGCTTATAAACCTTATTCAATTATTTTGTAGGTTTTTGTCTCATGATAAATATAATGACAATTGAGATCGCAGCTCCAATAGATACACCAACTATCATTCCAAGATTAAATGATGAATCAGAATTTGTAATTAAAATTTCTTCAGGTATCGTTTCATGAATAACAATATTGTTTTCTTTAGATTCAGAAATAATTTGTTCAGACTCTGTAACAATCTCTTTGTTTTGAGAAATTATTTCTGTTGAAATATTGGTAAATTTAGCTGCAAGTGAAATTGGTTCAGTAGTTGAAATTCCTCCAAACAAAGTTGAATGTGTTAACAGTGTATAAGTTCCAGTTTGATTAATTGGAACATAAAGAACAGTGGATGTGTTATCTTTATTTTTTACGGGATAGAATCCACCACCCTGACTAAAAGGAGAATTACCTAGCCAATCAAGTGAAGGCCATCCAAGAAAATGACCAAATACGCCAGAGGGAACATTTGTTTGAATTATTTTTCCAGAGGGATCCATTACAAATACTGCTAGATTTGTGTCATCACTAATCCATGAAAGTTCTATTGCTGCAGAATTGATAAATTCATTTTGTACATCGAAATAATATTGTCTCCAATCCCCTGCCATGTAACGATTAACCATATCAAATGCACCTTTTGTGTATCCGTTTCCATAAAGAATGTCATCGCTTTGTTTTCCTTTAATCAAAATTGTAGAATCATTTTCTAATACAAGTTCTTTGATTACAAAAGATACTGGAGCATTTACAGTATGCTTATCACTTGTAAAAGTTAAAAATCCTTGATAGACACCTGTTTGCAAATCATTTGGAGTTACTAATGTTACATCTACTGTTGAAATATCATGCGGAGGAATAGAAATTGTTTCAGTTTCAGGCCACAGCATTGACCAATTATCTTTTTGATAATAACTTGCAGATAAAGTATAATCCATTGAAGTTGAATTTTGTTTTGTGTCACCTAACCAATATGAATATTTTGTTGGTACTGGATAAACTCCAACTAATGGAACACCTTCAAATTTTTCTGTAGGTTCTGAAACTCTTATTTCTTGAACAGTCCCCCATGAACCAGCTCTATTCACCATTGATAATTCATCACTTGTAATTTTTGTATCATTGTTGTTATCAATCCAATCATACAGATATAATGAAGAAATTTGAAGATCATCAGCATAAACATCTGATGTATTATTCATAAATACATCAAATGGAAAATTTACATTTAATATCATTAAAGATGATTCTTTAGGAATTGGATTTTGTGAATTAAAAAAATCACCAAGTTCTTTATGATCATTTACATCAGATAATTTAACATAGTTTGGAATGAAAACATTAGTCTTGTTTAAAATAGAATCTTGTTGTTGAACGGTAGTAATTCCATTAAATTGATTTTTAGAAATTAATGATAATGTTTTTGATTGTACAGTAATTGTAAGTGTATTATTTGTTGGATTCTCTATCGTAAATGTAGATGTAGTTCTGTCTCCTGAGTATAACTGTCCTGCAAACCAACTAGTCATTGGAAATGAGTGTGAAGGGAGTTGAAATCTATCAAACCCAATTGCAGTTGAATTAATATTTTCAATTGCAGGCTCTAGTACTTTTTTGATATTCGTGTATGATGCATCATTATACACAATAAAAACGCCATTCTCACCATGAACAAAATCCAAAGCAGATTCAATATTTGCTAAACCAGATCCTTGAGTGAAAGGATCATTATGTAAATCCGTTGCAGTAGACATTAGAATATTTTTAATTAGAAATGGATCATAGTCTTGTGAAAGTTTTGTCATCTCTTCCATCAAGATTGCAGCACTTCCTGAAACTATCGGTGCTGCCATACTAGTCCCACCAAACAAAGAAAAGGATTCATCTTTGGAATCTTTCTCAGTTTTTAAAACATTAGATGGTGTAAACCCATGAGCACCAATACTCATAATGTCAGGTTTTGGATCTCCAATTGAACTTGGACCTCTGCTAGAAAAATCAACTACATGATTATAATGATCAATTGTATTTCCAAATCTTGGTTGATCTTTGAATGGACCATATCCAACAAACACATTATTTGTAGTAGCACCAACTGAAATTCCAAATGGAGATGCATTTGGTAATCCAATAGTTCCGTACCCATGGCCAGAATTTCCGGCACTAGTAATTATTGTCACACCAGGGTAATCATCATCTAAGGAATGAGGGGTTGCAAGTATACTAAGAACTAAAGATAATACATCCATCCCAGGAGATGCTTTGAAAGATGGAAAATTTGATACACCCCAACTATTAGAAATTATATCAACTCTGGGTTGTCCTGAAAATTTCCAATTATGATCTTTGTTTTCAAATCCTGCAGACCACAGCCAACCATAAACAGTATCACCAAACCATAATGCTTTAACTGGTACAATTTTTGCATCAGGTGCTACACCAGAAATTGAGTATCTTTTTGTTCCATTGTAAATATCATATGTTTCTTGACCACGCGAAGTAATTGATGCAGCAGTTGATGTACCATGTCCATTAAAGTCAGTCATTATTCCAAAAAATACACCATCAGGATCTAAGGATGGTAATAATGTTCCATTAATTGCATTTAACATATCATCAATGTCTATAGAATTTTTTCCAATTACACCATAAACGTCAAGTACACGTGCACCAACTGTTCCTGCACTAAAATCATTTTTTCCATCACCATTTGAATCATAAACAAGAAATTCATTTCCACTACCCAATACAATTGGTTTTTCATCAGTAAAATCAAAATCATAGTCAGGTTTCTCTCCAGATTCTAAATCAAATCTTGTATAATCTTTCCACGAAGTACTAAGATCAGGAATTATGGTATCATAAACTCCAGGAGTAAAAGAATCAACTACTAAAACAGGAACAGCTTGTACTCTAGCAAGAGGTCCTTGTAATGCACCCTGATAAATTACTCCAAGATGGTACACTCCACTTTTTGATTTTATATAATTTCTGTTGTCATCACCGATTTTCATATCATTAGCTAGTGTTCCATTAAAAATTACAGTTCCTAGTTGTGGAAAAAATGAATTATAAATTGGTATTTCAGTTCCTTTTCCTCCTTGAAATAAATCAAGAAAAACACCATCTTGTGTCACATATGCTGATGAAGTCATGTGTGAAGGAATTGGTTTACTATAATTTCTTATAATGTCATTATCATCAATATATGCAAAAAAAGTTGCATTTGTTAAAACAATTCCTTGTCCATCTGGATCAAGCATGATAGGGTGATTAAGTTTGTCTCGCGCAAGTGAATGTTGAATGTCAAGGTTTGAGAAATCAACTCCAGTATCTACAATTGCAATCACAATACCATTTCCTGATGCATCATATTTTTTTTTAACAGCACTTGAACCTGTTATCTCTCCAATTCTTGATGCATCGAAAATTACATCATCAGACATGTGAAAATCTAATTTAGAATCTTCAATCACATTATAGCCCTGTGAAACTAGAAATGATGCAGATTTTGCAGTTAGTGTAGAGACATAAAAAAAACCACTATCAGAATGTATTCCATATATTGAATTGTTTTTTAAAAAGTCAGTTTTTTGTGAGTTTGTTCCAAATATTAAATATCTTTTAAAATCATTTTCAGTAAAAAAGTCAGAATCAATTTGAAGAAAACCTGATTCAAAATTCACTTTTTCTGATATATTTTTATCAAAAACTAAATCGCCTGTAGTAAATGCATATGAATTTGTCAATACAAATGAAAAAAGTGCAATAGAAAAGAAAATCGCCACTTTGGGCATTAGTTAATTTCCTGCTCTTGCATTATTATAATTATCTTCTTCGGGCAATGATTGTTATTTGTAGTGCAACAATAATTCCTATAGAAGCAATAATTGGGAACAATAATGAATTTAGTTGAGATGATGCTTCACTGATATATTCTACAGATGTAGAAATGGTACCAGTACTTTCATCAATTTTGTTACTTGCTTTCTCCAAAGTACTATCAAATCCTGCAATTTCAGATTTTAAAACTTCTAGTTCGCTTGATGTTTCATCTAAAATTGAATTTAGTTTGATTATTTGATCTGAAATTCCTCCTAAATCTTGACTTAGAACAGTAGTGGCAGAAGAACCATGAGATGTGGTTCCTTGACTAAAAGCTACTACATGAAAAACATGTGTGCCTTCTCCTCTTGGAATAAAATCAACAAAAAATAATCCTTGATGTAATGTCTTAAATGAAGCAGATAAAGGAAAAGAAAGCCCAGAGGGTAAATGAACATGAGTGGTACCCAATAATTCAGTAGGATTGTTTCCAATTAAAAGACCATCACTTGTAGTTTGTACAAATACTCGAAACGATTGATTAATTGCAGCAGTTTCAGGTGCAAAGACTAGAGTGTTTACATGTCTTTCAACTGGTACATCAACTAATTCTGTTGTAGATGAAAACTTTACATCAATTTTTTTAGATATGCCGTTTTGTGCAGTACTAATTACTTCAACGGTGTATGTGCCATAAGGAAAATTAGTAGAAGGTTTAGGCCAAGTTATTAAAGCATAATTAAAAGAACCATCAGGATCAGTGGTTATTTGATCAAACTTTGTAATTGTATCATCAGGTGAAAAAACACGTATAATTAAATTTTCTTCAGGTAATCCTTTTCCATAAACTTGTAAATTGTGTTCAGGCGCATAGACTTTACTGTTTGTAAATAATTCTAACTCTGAAAATGAGTTTGGGATTTGACTGAATAAAAGTACAACAAATATAGAAATTATTATCAGAAATTTCATTTTAATTATTTACTAATGTTCTCATAGATATTACTTCTGAAAAAATCTCCATAACTATCGTTAAGTGGTATTCAAAAAAAAGAAAAAAGGGTGTAATGTGAACTAGTTTGTTTAACTTACGTTGATAGTTGTAACAACTGGAGGTGACAATGCAGTTGGATTATCTATTGATTCCCAAACAAATGCGGTAGCCGTGTAGGTACCACTTGAGGTTGGAATCCATGATAATGCCGGACTGAATGACTGACCACTACCAAATGAACCTGTGATCCATGCTAGTGATACAGTGACTCCTTCATCACTCTGAATTTGTACCAAGTATGCAAAGTCTTGATCTCTGTCCTGATTATTTATTAAATCAGCACTGATTTGTACCTGTTGGCCAACGGAGACAGCATCTAAGCTGTTACCGAATGCATCAACAGTTCTCAAGTTTGCAGCTGGTGCTCTTTCTAGAGGAGGTGTTACGCTGCCAATTAATGTAGTGGCAGTAATATCAAGTTCGTCAGCAGTTGAATACGGATTTGGCAATGTGTTGTCTTCATATGAAGCAATTACTGTATCGCCTTCAGAGACTGCTAAACGAGAACCAGAAGATGCTGAATCGACTGTAAAGAATACAGTTCCTTCAAATATTCCGGTTGCCTCATTAGTTTCAGTTACTCTAAGTGCGATACCGCCTGCTGCAGTATCAGACCAAATGTCAATATTGAAGCTATCTACTGATTCGGGATTTAGATTCATATCTGAATCAATTACTCGAATCACACCACTTGCTGTTGCAGCATAACTGGCTTCTAACCATTGAACTTCACCAATATTCCATCGAATTAAGGATGATCCTAAAACTACTTCACCATCTGAGAATTCAAATGATACTGTTAGTCCGTCATCATCGCTTGCTTCAAGGAAACCATCAGTTGGTCCACTGCTAGCAGCGCTAGTTGCTGTTGGCGTGTGGGTTGATACACCATCGGCGTCGTGAGTAAATCCTGTTAGGATAATCTCACCAGTAAAGATACCAGTGTCAGTTCCAGTTTCAACTAGCTTGTATAATTCAAGCTCGCTTCCTCTGGTAGAGATAGTAACCTCACCATCTGAATCGGTACCAATTTCATCGATTGCTTCAGTATTGAAGTTATGATCAGGTGCCACTATGGTAATGTAGACTTTATCAGTCCATGTGTAGACTTTTTGGTCAAGCTCTATAGTTGCTCCAAAGTTTGAAGTGTATAGAGTGACTGAAACGTCTTCACTGTCTGCTCCAACATAGTCTGCACCAGCTGGGCCGTTATCTTGATATTCTAAGGTAATCTCTTCACCTCTTTCAATGTTATCGGTTCCCATTTGTCTAGGAATTTCGATTACTATTTGGAAGATGCCAGTGTTATCACCTGTTTCTCTAAGACCTGATGTGCTTGCAGAAAATCCATCGTCAGATAGATTTGCAGCTCCTGCATCAGAATCCCAGTTAATCAAGTCAAGACTCCATGTTTCTGCAGTGGCCGAATCTAAGTTAAGATCAGGCTCGATAAGAGTAATGATTGCATCAGAGCCAATAATGTATACTGACTTGTCTGATTGCAATACAGCATTTCTCAAATCAAATGTTGCAGAATCTGTTACAGTGTTTTCGTTACCAGATGCATCTGAAGAATCAGTGTATGTGACTGTGATAATATCGCCTTGATAAATCAAGCCATCAGTACTACTCAAAGAAGTGTATGAGCTATCTTGTGGGATAGTTACATCAACTTCAAAGATACCGGATTCTGGAGATGTTTCAATCAATAATGATTCTGAGATAGTAATGGTTTGTGATGTAGAACCTCTAGCAATTTTT
>Ga0207991_1002325_pt1 | contig 10631 bp, 10 predicted proteins | sample ETN07SmetaG_FD_185786 | JGI IMG/M metagenome (GOLD analysis project Ga0207991, IMG submission 185786) | Marine microbial and viral communities from oxygen minimum zone, Eastern Pacific Ocean - ETNP2014F14-07SV275 (SPAdes) (version 2) | ecosystem: Environmental > Aquatic > Marine > Oceanic ... | reverse complement strand
CGTACCAATCCAAATAATCAGCCCGAAATCCATCAAAAGAAATGAGCAATACGTAAAAATCATCCTGATGGTTTTTACAGGACGAGAAAACAATAAAAACAATAAGAAGGTAGCGAATTGAAAATTTCATTTATTTGAAAGGTATAAATCCCAAAATCATTTCGGGATATTTATCTGTAGCAATAAGAAATCCTGAGTTATTCCAACGGACAATCCCTTCCCAGTTTCTAGATGCTTCAGGATTTAACTGAAATTGAATTGGCTCTCGATCCAAGAGTTGAATTATATTTTCATGGATTTCAAATTCTAATAGACGTTCCACTGCTTCCAATTGTTGATGCGTTTCTCCCTCGCCAAATTTGATAGCGATTGGGTCCGGAGCAGGGTTTACTCGTTTTGTATCTCCCGGCCAATGGTAATTTATGGCCCAAAAGCGGTCTTGATCATCCAATTGAGAGGCATCTGTAATTCGATACTCCACATGTGGAAAACCAATTTTTGAAACAGAAAAGTTGGTCAAAGACACTTGATATTGCAATACAGTTTTCTGCAAGTTTCTACCTTGAACTTCATAAAAAAGAATAATCTGATTATTATGAATTAATAAACTTTCATAGGTCATATTATTTACCTGGATGGGTGTTTCTAATTCCAATAAATTTTCTTTTGGGATAGTGACTGTTAAAGAAATAGGATCAATTGTCCCCCATGCTAAATACCCCCGCATAGTTTTCTCATCTTTTGCTTCCAGTGTTATATATACGTTATTTTTATTAAATGCAATAGCTTCTAATCCTTCAAATCCGGGGATAGACTTTGAATAATCAGGTGTTTGGAATACAGATTGTATTGGTTCAATAGGTTCAGGCTTTTCAACCTCGAGAGAATGAGTGATTTCATTCTTGGGAATCATATAAAGAAATCCACCTAAATTTTCGGGTAATAAAACAATATATTGGTTGTACAAATCCATCCCAGAGATTTCTTGTTTCGGATTTGTAATTAACCCGGTAAGTGGGATATTCTTATATTGCAGTTCTTTGGCTAGCCCGAGGGAGAATGCTAAAAGAATGTAAAATATACTAGGTCGTGTCATAATTTTTGAATTAAGCCTTAAATGTTGGGGCGAAACCTAGTTAAAACAGACTTTTAATCAGTATAATATTTTTTATTGAAGGGATGGAAATTAAATTATATTTCAATTTCCGAGTACTTTACAAAGCTTTTTCAGTAACTCAAACGGATAAATCCCTGTACTGTGTCCGTCTTTCCAAAAGGGACGAATGGCATAATATCCCACTGGCTGGATACCTGTAATAATGTAAGCATTCTCCATCAGGATTTGAGGTGGCCCTTTATATATATTGCCAAATACGTCAGTCTCACCAGCACAATTTGCACAAGGGCAATTATCTCGAAACCCTTTTAACGACAGTGCATTCTCAGACCCATCATTCCATTGTAATAAAAGCAGATCATTTAAAATCTCGTGATTTATAAGGCTTAATTCTCCCACTATTTTATCAAAATAAGTTTTGTCGATTGAATCCTAACCCCGGATTGAAGCACTGCAAAATAGATTCCACTAGGTTGATTCCCAGCATGCCACCGAATTTGATGAGTGCCAGGCTCCATAGCTCTGTGTGCCAATGTTTCTACCCATCGTCCAGAAATATCGAATATATTTAGAGAAACATCCTTAGTGCCTGTGTCTATTGTAAACCGAAGGGTTGTCTCAGGATTAAACGGATTTGGATAGGGCGGTAGAATTGAAAATGTATTGGGTAGCTCAGAATCGTAATTTGACGATAAATCAGGTAACTCTACTTTATTAAAAGAGAATTCACCATTATTAATTGAGACTATATGGGGAGGAATATGAAATGTAGGTTTGAGCATAATAGAGTTAAAAGTTCCGGAAAATGAAGAATCTGATACATCAAAAATTTCCAATTCACCGGAAAGACCTAAATACAGATCATCTGCTAATTCAGTGTATAAATCTGCTAGAATGATAGTCAAGTCCAGAGAATCCCACGCATTTGTTGTATCTGTGAAAAGGTCAGTTAACTCTACCACAAAAGTTGAATCCATGCCAGGAATGTGCACGACGATAGTTTCAAAACTCAAAGGGTTTTCTGCATCTCCTTGCCCGGGAATGTCCCAAGTCCTGGGCTGGACCGGGAAAGTGGTATCCTGTAAAATCGCTAAAAAAAGATCAAATTCATTTTCATCCTGCTCCGTAATGGCCATCATAACAACATAGGATGTGTCCAACCCCATTTGATTATAGGCAAAACCAGATAAAATGGAATCCTGAACAATAGAGGTAAAAGTGCCGTTTACAGTCCCGCTGTAATCGAACGTTATTTGTCCTTCATACCCTTCTTGGGCACCTAAAATACAAAATAAAAATGGTAATATTTTTTTCAAGAGACAATTTTCTTTTCTTTGAATAGTAAACGAATCATCATCGAATTTCACCCAATGTTAATAGGTTAATTCCTGATATATAAAAGACTATTTTTCGTTGCGTTTTAAAACAAGTATTAAAGCGGCCCCAATACTGCCAAACCCAGTTTTAGATTCAGGATCCGATTGCGGAATCAAGTGGCCATCCCCAAAAACACGGAATGCAAACGGGAGATCTTTGAACCAGTAATCCATCGTTCCTCCAACGAATATTCCTATACCACCACCATAATCTGCACCCCAGCCGAGTTGGTAGCTGAGCCCTCCTACACCCCCGATATAAATATTATCCGGAAGAAAATATAAAATAGGTGTGAGATCAACATTCAAATGTCCTGCTAACTGGATGGCTTTAATTTCATCCATAGAGCCATCGGAAAAACCGAGTGTCATGATCCTTACACCTGGTGAAATATTAATAGGCCCAGCCTCGTAGTACGGCATTTGTGCTCCACCTCCTAAATTGGGCATGGGCGTCGATCCTTCCAGAGATGGCCTAAGATAGACTGGAACCCCACCATAAGCCGAGAATGAAAAATATTCCAAGTTGGATCTGTCTTCATCCTCTTCCTCATAATATTCACCATCGGCAAGTTCATCAAATTCTTCCCCATCCAAGGTAATGAATTCTCCCTTTTTATAAAGTTGCTTCACATCACTGGCTATGATCATCAAAAGTCCATTATCTAGTTTGAGTGTGTCAATATTATCCACAAGAATTTCTTCTGGCAGGGGCAAACCTAATGGTATAAAAAACACAGAAGATGTGTCCACCGAATTAATTGCCCCTTCTATCGATGTACCATCATAGAAAACAACTTTCCCGTCAATAGAAAAAAGAAGACTCATTATCAGGGGGAATAAAATGATTTTTCGCATACTGTATCCTGTAAATACTTGGCTATAAACTTAAGTAATAATCATCAAAATAAAAAGGAAGTGGGCCCACAGGGATTCGAACCCCGAACCAACAGATTATGAGTCTGCTGCTCTAACCGTTGAGCTATGGGCCCAGAAACGGTGCGAAAATTAAGGTTTAAATTGACTATCATTAACTTTTTTCATCCAAACTTTTTTACCGAAGCCCGTTTTGTAATATTTCTCTCTCATTCTGGCCAAATTTCTTGTAGGGAATTCTTCGACTAATAATAAATCAAATGGAGCAAATGCCTTTGTTGATTTAACCCAACCTTTATTATGCAGTATTACTCTTTTTTCAACATTATTAGTCATGCCAATATAATGCCAATTTTTTTGTTTTGATTTTAAAATGTATACAAAGTAATCCATACTCAATTATTATAAATCTGCTACTCCCCACCAGCCTCGCGCTTTTGGCGTTTCGGGGTGAGCTACTTGCCAGACCTTGATGAAATCAAGCTGTCTGGTGGGCCTCAGCCAGCTTCACTTTGTGAAGAGCTGACAAACAGAAAGGGAGAGAAAATTAAGGTTTAAATTGTCTATCTTTAACTTTTTTCATCCAAACTTTTTTATTGCCCTTTGGATTCTGTGAATGAAAATTCACTGCCAAGAAATACCATGAAAAAAGAACAAAAAACAACTTTAACTATATTTGGAATTAATAATGTGATTTCTATTTTGGAATCAAATGAATTTGATGTTACAAAAATTGATATCCAAAGAAAGGGAAGAGCTGAGAAGGATAATCAATTATTATACTTAATAAACAAATTATCTTTCCAACCCAAATTTTTTGATAAACAGGGCTTTCTCCAGAAATATCCAGAAGGAAGAACCCAGGGAATTGCTTTAATTATCTCGGGAGATATTGCCTTGAGTGAACTCCCGGATTATTCAGAAAAAGAGTCAGTATGTCTATTGGCATTGGATCAAATCGAAGATCCACAGAACTTTGGGCAAATCATTCGCACAGCCGAATGTGCAGGCATAGATGGAATCATTTTCCCCAAGCACCATTCGGCAACTATAACGGGGGCTGTTTTACAAGTAAGCCAAGGTGCTTTTATAAATATGCCATTGTACGAGGTCACCAATTTGAAAATTGAATTCCAACGATTAAAGGATGCTGGATTTTGGATTATCGGCCTAGAGAATAGTATTGATGCGAAACCTTGGTATGATGTAGAATATAAAGGTAAAACTGTCATTGTTGTTGGGAGCGAGGGGAAAGGCATCCGAGAAAAAGTTTTAGAATCCTGCGATTTTAAAGCAACGATTCCTATGCAAGGGAAAACAAATTCACTCAATGTGTCCGCTGCGGTTTCGGCCATAGTCTTTGAAAGACTCCGGCAAATTCAGGAGAAAAATTAATGGCTTCTACCCACGATTATGATATTGATCAACGGAACGATGATATCCAGGTTTACATCAACGGAGAATTTTTTCATCGGTTGGAAGCAAAGGTGTCCGTCATGGATAGCGGATATCTCTTGGGCGATGGCGTTTGGGAAGGGATTCGGCTCCATAGAGGCACACTGATTCATTTGGATGCCCATTTGGATCGGCTGTATGCAGGCGCGAAATCGATTGCCATGGATATTGGTGTTTCCCAAGATGAAATAGCTAAAGCGTTACAAAAAACAGTTGATATAAATGAAATGAAATCAGATGTCCATATTCGATTGATTGTATCTCGCGGAATAAAGAAAACGCCTTATCAACATCCTAAAGTAACCATTGGAAAACCAACGGTTGTCATCATCCCTGAGTACAAAAAAGCTAGCGATGAGGTGAAAGAAAAAGGGATTATTTTAGCAACCGTTAAAACTCGTAGAGATCATTCTATTCAGGATCCACGAATCAATTCTTTAAGCAAACATAATTGCATTGCAGCTTGTATTGAGGCGGATAAGCTCGGGGTAGATGAAGGGCTGATGTTAGATCCACACGGGTTTGTTTCAACGTGCAACTCCACTAATTTTTTTATTGTTCGAAATGATGAAGTGTGGACATCGACCGGTGAATATTGTTTAAATGGTGTTACTCGAGGTTCCATTATCCGATTGTGTAAAGAATATGATATTCCAGTTTTTGAAAAGAATTTTAGGGTGGAAGATGTCCATTCAGCAGATGAAGTATTTGTAACGGGAACATTTGCAGGTGTAATTCCAGTTCCATCTGTAGATGGTATTATTATGGGAGATGGTACTCGTGGAGCTATTACAGAATCTCTCCAGAACTGGTATGCCGAAGATATTGAAAAATTGGTAAATAAACCATGAACAGTATCCGGATTGCAATGTGGTCCGGCCCTAGAAATATATCCACTGCCATGATGCGATCCTTTGAAAATCGCCCAGACACGGTCGTGACGGATGAACCCTTTTATGCTCATTATTTGGATAAAACCGGTTTGGATCACCCCGGAAAAGATGATGTACTAGCGTCTCAAAGTACGAATTGGAACGAAGTGGTTGAAATGTGCGTCGGGGATATTCCTGGAGAAAAACCGATTTGGTACCAAAAACACATGGCACAACATAATCTGGAAGGGTGTGATTTATCCTGGATAAAAGACGTTACAAATTGTTTTTTAATTCGGGATCCAAAGCAAGTAATCGCCAGTTATGGAAAACGATTTCCCGTGGGAAATGAACGATTATTAGGATTTATCCAACAGGTAGAATTATTGAAAATGGTAGAAGATGCTACGGGAGAAGCGCCACCCATCTTGGATTCAAAAGATATTTTAATGAACCCTGAAGGCATGCTGAAAAAACTATGTAAAAGAATCGGAATTTCCTTTACAGAAAAAATGCTGAATTGGCCAGTGGGTAAAAGAGATAGTGATGGCGTGTGGGCGCCCCATTGGTACAACCGAGTGGAAGCATCTACGGACTTTAAACCTTATAAAGAAAAAGAAATTAAATTAGATGATGAATTAATGCCCATATATAATAGGTGTATGGAACATTATAATCTATTATTTGAAAAAAGGATCCGAAATGACACCTAAAACAAACCGCCGAAATTTTTTAAAGACATCACTCATGGTGGGTGCAGGACTGTTTTTACCAAAATCCATAGCGTTAGCCAAAAGCAATTCCAGTGACGATAAAAGAATTATTGTAATTGGTGCGGGACTTGCTGGTTTATCTTGCGCTTATGAGCTTAAACAAGCCGGGTATAACGTTTTGTTATTGGAGGCTCGGTCACGTCCAGGCGGGCGGGTGCGAACTTACCGTGATCCATTTGCTGATGGATTGTATGCTGAAATGGGTGCAGAATATGTGGATTCCAGCGATGAACATGTGCGGAAATATGCCAAGGAATTTGAACTTCCTATTTTACCTGCAAAACAGTATGATGGGATTTATGTGCGGGGTCAGCATCTTTCAATGGCTGATATGAAATCGGGAAAAGTTCCTTTGCCCTACAAAGGTATTGAACAGGGGAAATTGTTTGGTCAGGAGGCAGCATACCTTCAAGAATGGATCAAAATGGTTCAGGAACTGGGCGAATCATCTAAAGAGGTACAAGCATTGGATAAAATGTCCGTAGCGGAAATATTAAGAAAGGGTGGCGCACCCCAAGATATTATTGATCTCTACATTTATACGAATGCTACAGAATCCACATCTATCCCTTCAAAAATGTCGGCTCTGAATATGGTTTTGGCAAATTCAAGAACATCCGCTTTTAGTGAAAATACAGAAGAAGGGCGCATTCTGGGCGGCAACGATCAACTACCGAAAACATTCGCAAAAAAACTAGGGAATAAAATTCATTATAATCGGGCTGTACAGAAAATTGAATACACCAAGGATCAGGTTACAATCCAATTTATTGAAAATGAAAAGCGTCAATCCATTTCCGGAAGTAAATGTGTCCTGGCCATGCCCCTTTCAGTTCTGCGCCGGATTAAGATAGACCCCTTATTTTCTGAATCAAAAATGTACTGCATCCGTAAGCAGTCCTATGGACACGTGATGAAGATTGCCATGCAGTACAGCCGCCGCTTCTGGGATGAACCGGGCTCTATCGGGCAACGTGTTTTTACCGATACACCCTTACGCCGCGTTTATCATTTTTCCATTGACCAACCGGGACCTCGCGGAATTTTGTTATCATTTACATCGGGAGATGATGCAAAAAAACTGGGCAGGATGAGTGAGGAGAGAAGAATGGGAACAGCGCAGAAGTCATGTGCTGAAATCTGGAAAGAAGCGCCGCAATACTGGGAGGGTGGAGTAACAAAATATTGGAATGAAGACCCGTGGACCCGAGCCAGTTATTCTATTGCTGGCGTGGGGCAAAAAGATTTCAGAGATATTCTTTCAAGGCCTGAAGGCATGTTCCATTTTGCCGGCGAACATACGTCTATTCACAGGGCTTCCATGAATGGCGCTATTGAGTCTGGACTAAGAACCAGTGAAGAAATAATAAAGAGTTAAACGGATATTTCTATCACGTCCGATACAAAGGTTATTATTTATTCTACGCCTAAACTATGTAGGTAATCATCATATCCGCGACTATACTCTTTTATTTTTCCCGGTTTTAATTCAATAATCCGTGTTGCTAAGGATGAAACAAATTCTCTATCGTGACTCACAAAAATTATGGTACCATCAAAACCACTTAATGCCAAGTTGAGCGATTCAATGGATTCCATATCTAAGTGATTTGTGGGTTCATCCATGATAATTACATTTGGACGTTGAAGAATTATTTTTCCAAATAACATTCGTCGTTGTTCACCACCCGATAAAACCCGCACCGGTTTTTTTATATCATCTTGAGAAAATAGTAATCGGCCTAAAGTTCCCCGAATCGTCTGCATATCATCTCCTTTTTGACTCCATTGAGCCATCCAGTCAACTAAAGACATATTCGAATTAAAATCCTGACTATGGTTTTGTGCAAAATAACCGATGACCACATTGTCAGACCACTTTATAATTCCACTATCCGGTATCAGGTCATTAACTAAGCAACTTAGGAGAGTTGTTTTCCCAATACCATTTGGCCCAATAATAGCAAGTCTTTCTCCTGCTTCGATCGAAAAATTTAGCATTTTTAATACAGAAAGGTCATCATATCCTTTAATCAAGTCCTTCACATTTAATGCTGAATTAAAAACTTTTGAATGTTGTTTAAACCGAATAAATGGGTAAACGCGACTGGAATTTTTTATATCATCTAATTTTATTTTACTAATTTGATTTGCTCGTGATGTGGCTTGCTTGGCTTTGGATGCATTGGCCGAAAACCGTTTTACAAATGACTGTAATTCTTCGATTTTTGCTTTCTTTTTTGCATTGTCGAGCAACAATCTTTGGCGAGCTTGGGTTGATGCCGTCATAAAATCATCATAATTCCCAGGATATAATCGAAGCTCACCATAATCCAGATCCGCCATATGTGTGCATACACTATTCAGAAAATGGCGATCATGTGAAATAATAATCATGGTACTTTTTCGAGAGTTCAAAATTTCTTCTAACCAGCGAATTGTATTGATGTCCAAGTTATTTGTAGGTTCATCTAAAAGTAATATTTCTGGATTTCCAAATAAAGCCTGAACCAATAAAACACGAAGTTTCATACCAGGCGTTAAGGAGCTCATGGGTTCGTCATGTTTTTCCAGAGGAATGCCCACACCTAATAATAAATCACCGGCGTTTGATTCTGCCATATATCCGTCCATTTCAGCGAATTCAGACTCTAAATCGGCAACTCTCATTCCTTCTTCTTCGGTCATGTTTGGAAGAGCATAAATTTTATCCCGTTCTTCTTTTACCTTCCATAATTCAGCATGTCCCATAATAACGCAATCAGAAATAATAATTTTTTCGTAAGCGTAATGGTCTTGATTTAGTTTGGCGACACGTTCATTCCTATCAATTTTAACGGATCCGGAACTGGGATCAACTTCGCCGGTTAATATTTTCATGAATGTTGATTTTCCGGAACCATTAGCGCCGATAAGACCATATCGATTCCCTTTCGAAAAAGTGACAGAAATATCTTCAAAAAGGGGTTTTGATCCAAATTGCATGGAAATATTGGATGTTGAAATCATTAGAGTTCTCGTTTTATTTGTTTTAAATCTTGTTAAACGCTGATTAATTGACTGATTAACAAAGATATATAAATTGGAAAGAACCCCATCTGAGATGGGGTTCTTTGTGTGATCCGGGTGAGACTCGAACTCACGGCCAATGGCTTAAAAGGCCACTGCTCTACCAACTGAGCTACCGGATCAATTTTCATAAATCTTTAATACGTTCCGGTGGCGAAGTTGCCTGTCCCGATTTATCGGGAAGCTACCGGATCAATAGTTTTATAAATCTAAAATCAGATTTGAAATATTAACTTAAAAATCGGTGGCAAAATTACATTTATAGATTAGGGATTTGAAGAAAAAAACATAGAAAAAAACTTAGAATGGGTAGGAAATTATTATAAAGAGGAGAGTGTTGTAATCTAATACCGATGACTACTATATTTAGAGCATTGGAAACGGACTGTTTTTCGACCATAAAATGAGCTAACCATCGAGAAAATTAAGGTTTGTTATAAATTACGGTTTCGCTTTAAAAGGCCAATGCTCTACCAACTGAGCTACCGGATCAAAAGACTCTATTTTTCTTTAATTAATTCAAAAAGGCGGGTAATCTATCATAGAAAATATGGTAATAAAAAGTATTACCATTCTGAAAAATTGTATTTTAATTTCAGAATGGTCTTGGGTGTTCAATTGTACTGATAATGATAGTTCAGTCATTTAGGGGGTATTCCAACCCAAATAGTAAAAATCTCATCTTTTTAATATGAAAACAGGAGTGATACATATGTTTATCAATCATATTCTAGAACGATCTCTCATCATTCTGCTTGTGGCAGGAATGGGGTTCGCACATTCTCAAACACTGGCCGGTAAAATTACTGGCAGTGAAACAGGGGAGCCTTTGCCTGGTGCACAGGTTTTCGTAAAAGGAACATTTGTAGGTACGACTACAGATGTCAATGGGGCATACAGCCTGGATGTCGATGGCAGTGTAACTGTTGTTATCTCTTATATTGGGTATAAAACCCAGGAAGTGTCCACCAGTGGCGGTTCAGGAGATTTTGCCATGGAACCAGATGTTCTGAGACAAGACGAAGTGGTTGTCACAGGGCTGGCCAGCACCGTAAAGCGAAGAAATGCTGCCAATGCTGTAGCATCTGTTTCC
>Ga0207991_1002315_pt1 | contig 10653 bp, 11 predicted proteins | sample ETN07SmetaG_FD_185786 | JGI IMG/M metagenome (GOLD analysis project Ga0207991, IMG submission 185786) | Marine microbial and viral communities from oxygen minimum zone, Eastern Pacific Ocean - ETNP2014F14-07SV275 (SPAdes) (version 2) | ecosystem: Environmental > Aquatic > Marine > Oceanic ... | reverse complement strand
TGTGAATATTTTGTTGACGCAATTCAACAACTAACTAACTTTATGAACGAGAAACAAAATTTCCAATTTATTATCATAACTCATGACGAAGACATTTGGAAAAGTGCTAAAGTAGGCACTATATACAAATTCACATTAACAAGCGATGGGACTGAAGTTTCTAGACTTTAGCCACCGGTAAGTTTTGCAAATTTTTCATTCTTGCTTAACTTTTCCATAAATTCTAGATTGGACAGCGCAACAACTGCAGAGTCTCTTACTGGCTCATCAGGATCACTTAGTGCATTCTCAAGTGTTTCGCGTGATTTTTTAGAACCCATGACACCCAATGCAATGGCTGCCTCATGTCGCACAAACATACTAGAATCATTTTTTGTTGCGTCTTCTAACGGTACAATTCCACTACTGTAACACATTTGACCTAATGAAAATGCTGCCTCATGTCTGACAAGTTCGTTTACATCCTCTTTTAGAACCTTGGCAATATACTGCACCTTGTCCTCACCACCAATGTCAACAAGAATACATGTGACTCTACAACGAATTACATAATCCTCATGATCCAACAGTTTTACAAAATACTGTGTATCCTTTTTTTCATACCGTCCTTCCATTTCTGTCAGAAGATCTAGTCTTGACTGTGGAACTGTACTCATTCTGTATCGTCTGGATTCTTCATATATTATCTTATTTTTCAATCAGTAAACTTTGGTCGCTTTAAGAACAGCTGAAACTACGGTTAGATAAAATACCGTAGCAATTGCCTCGGAAACCAGTGATGCAGCAAATGGTTCCAGTTCTATTTCTAGAAAGTAAAACATCAAAGACCACCTTATCCCAATATACACAATCTCGCCTATTCCAAACGAAGAGGCTAGTTTGAACAGTTCCTTTTTGATCAGTTTAGGCCTCATAGCCTGGTATCGTTTCTTGTTGTCCAGATAAAACAAAAATCCAAAAAACCCAAAGAATACTCCATATCCTGCCAAAATGGTTAGTGTAGTGTTGAGATAGCTCTCCTCTTCTGAGAGCATTTGGGCAACAAATGCTGAGATTAATGCCGATATGATGCAGCAAACTAGGAGGTTCCTGTTTAGCCTGAGAAGCTGCTGGTTTAGTTTCATCAGGGCATTTAGTGACTCTTTAAATTAAACCTAAGCCAAATGGAAGTAAATTCGTGCCTAGTTTAGATCCATAAGCATTCATTGATAAACATTAAAGCTTATCAATGAAATGTAGAAAAAATATAGTAAAAAATAAGAGTAAATTAGCATAATTATTTGAAATTTTTATAGCTTTTAAGTGAAATATGACAAATTTTATTAAAATACTAGTGTGATATGGAGTGGTTTCTTTATATGTTAAAAAACACTAAGTATAACTATGGCACAAATGCCGGCACTAATTCCAAAAGAGGTTGAAATCCAGAGACTGAAAAAGATCTGGCTTATCATAATCGCAATGGGATCTACTGCAGCATCAGTAGAGGTCGACAACTTTGTTGACGGCTCTCTACACCAGACTTCTATCAGAGACAGCGCATTTACTCCAGCACATTGGTGGCTATACTCTCACTTTGTAGCTCTGCCATTAGGTTGGGCATCTGTTGCAATCTATGATAGAAAAGTTCCGATTCTCAGAGGACCAAACAACTCTATGAACACTGGACTCAAGATGACCATCCTTGGTTACTTGGCTACAATGTTTACGATTGGTATCAACGAGATGTGGCACTTTTGGTTTGTCGAAGAAATCTTCGCAGTACCAAACCACTGGATGTTTAACATGGGCGTAGTCGTAGCCTTTATGGGCGCTCTAGCATATGTAGTTAGAGTTTATGCACGACTGGTCGAACTCGGTGCGGAAACACCAGGTGAGGACCCATATATTGCAGAAATGTACAAGATGGCCTTAGAAGGCAAACTGTACAGCAGATCAATACCTTAGAAAAACGGAAAACAGAAAAGAAGGTTTTCCGCTTTCTTTTCTTTTTATAAAATAATGAAAACAGTGATCGAAGTTAGCTTTTTAGGTCTATGATTAATTAGTTGATTAAATGAGTGCACAAATTAGTAAAAAGGCTCCAAATCTCAAGGTCTCTGAATGGGTTCAAGGTAACGATACTAACTTAGACCAACATAGTGGTAACGTGGTTCTAGTTGAAGTGTTTCAAGTAAACTGCCCTGGTTGTTTTATGTATGGAATTCCAGAAGCCATAGAAATTTTCAACAAATACAAATCAAAAGGCGTTTCTGTTCTAGGCGTAGCAACAGCTTTTGAAGATTTTGATAAAAACACTCTTAAAAATTTAAAACTTTTAGTAGAAACTGGCAAGGTTGTTGGCGAGACAGAGAAAATGCTAAGCCAACATGGTCAGTTAGATGGAGATAAAATTACTTTTAAAATACCATATCCAATTGCTATGGATTCTCTAATAAAACAATCAGATGATGTAACAAAAGAACAAATGGATTCATTAATTAAAAAACAAATTCCTGACTTTGATTCACAGTCAGAAAATTATAAGAATGAAATTTATGGCAGAGTAAAAAATTATTTTCTATCAAAGGAATATTCTGCTGAAACATTTGAAATGTATGCTCTCCCTGGAACACCATCTAGTATACTAATTGATCGTAAAGGTATGTTACGCGATATATCATTTGGTCAGAACGGATCACTAGAATCAAAGATTCAGAACTTGCTCAGCGAGTAAAACATAGAGTATTTCCTAGATAACACGACAATAGAAACAACGGCTAGGCCAAGTATAAAAATAGCAAATGTTCCAAACTCGGGAACTACATAACTTCCATAGACTTCAACCTTTTCTGCACCTGCAGGGTAAGGTATAGTCAAAATTTTATTTTCTAAACTTACTTGTTGTACTTCTTCTCCGTCTACTAGTACGAAAAAGTTGCCATCGTTAAATGGCCTTAACAAAAAGTCAGAGGTGGTTATTGATAATACTCCATCATTAGTTGTTTCAAGATCAATGACTAGAGCTGTATCCGTTGTATCTGCAATTATTCTCGTTATTTCACCATCTGTTACTTCTGCCCTTACCAAAGTTGTTATGTCAATCTCTTCCGGAATGACTACAGATCCATCAGGCTGCTTAAATCCAGTGATAATTGTATATCCCTGATAAAAATTGGGAACGGTAAAGTAAACATGCCAATTTCCCATTTCATCAAGGCTTTGAAGACTTTGAACCTTTTCATTGTCTAGATAGACTTGCAAGTCTTCGTGCATGGAGCTTTGAGGAAATTCAAGACTTGCGTTCATGTTCAAGTGCCAGCTGTTGAACGTGTATATGCTGAGATCCGTACCTTCCAAGTTGAATTCAGGCTCGGTAAACCACGCACCGGAATCATACCTAAATGTATACTTCTCACCGTTTCTTTCTGTATTCAATGGGAAGATTTCTTCCCCTCCAAACGCAAAACAGCTGTAAAGACTGATTTCATCAGCAATTTTTGGATGCGGTGTCATTTGAAATTGTAATGTATCACCTGGCTTCATCAAATCAAATTTTTGCGAACTGGCAACATCCAATATGTTCTCATTTTTATCCTTGATTAGAGCATAAATTCTAAAGTTTTGAAACGTCTGTTCACCGGCGTTTTTTATTTTACCTGTCATACGACCGTCATCATGCAGAATTAGCGAGTCGTCGTATAGTACATAACCACCTTCAAATTTGTATTCGGTTATTTCAAATGATATTTTTGGAGGTTCAAGTGTAGGGTTTTCAGAAGTTATTTGTGGTAGTTTAATTTTCATTGGTAACATTTGAGCTGGCATGATAGGAGAAAGCCTGTATTCATCATAAAATATGTAGTCACCATCGTTAACAGAAACAGAAACTGTTGGTATTACCGGATACATTTCAGTGTTTTTTATACCACCAATAACAGTGTAAACACCATCATGATCATAAAATCCAACATACTCATGATCTGGAATGTACACGTCCCCACTTGCAAAGGCTGGGATTAGAATGAGAAGTGTGATTGTTGTTGAAGCGAAAATTAACTTAAACATGTATTCTGTAAAGTTTTTCTATATTTACTCTTTTACTGATCTTCATAATCAGAACGGCAGGGGCAACAAAATACACTCCAATATTTAAAATAATTATTCCTATACCATATCCTAGCATCTCATATTCAGAGTCAATATCAGCATACTGCAATAATGTCAGTGAAGTCAGAAGTGGAGTCAATGTTAGTTTTACAGCTTCCTTGAAGACTGGATTCTCTCTTTCATAGTCCGCTATTGCTGGACTAAATGAATAGTAGAACTGGTTGAAACCTGTCATAAATGATGTACCAGACTCTGTTTGGAGTACAATATTGTCACGCAGTTCGCGTAGTTGCTGTACTTGTGGAGCAAGTTCAGAACTAAACGTTGCTGTAGCTATCAAGCAACCCCCACCGTTGGACACTTCCTGTGATTCCATACCAATGCTTTTTGTTTCAATAATTTCTATTACATGTTTACCTTTTCCGTCAACTGTCATGCCGATATAGATAATGTTATCACTTTCGTTGATTATGGGAGAGACTTCTTGTCCGTCAAGCAAAACCATAACTGGACCTACAAATAATCCCCTAGGAATATAAAACTCGGATTCATTTCCTACATCCCTAGCAGTTTCAGCATTAAATGTTAGGCTCTTGTCAGACTCACTAAATATTGGTGCTGCTATTTGAAAATTTACAACGACACCTATTTCAAACTTGTTTCCATCAGAAATAATTATGTATTTATTTTTTAATCCAACATTCTCCAATTCTGAAAGATCAATACCATATGCTGGTAAAATTATAACGATTGATAAAACGAATATCAAAAAGATGATGATCTTCAACTATGCCACACTGGACAAAACTCGCTTACGTATTTCTTTATCTTTTGCGATTCTTTTGTGTGATGGGTCAGCCAATATGACCTCAAACCAATAATACATGCCATCCTTATACAAGAAATATGAGCCAAAAAGTTTCATGTTCCGATATCTTTCCAAAACTCTTCTCTCTGCTACCTGCTTCATAGAAACAGCGGCCTTGATTCTAGTAACGCCTAGGTGCTTTGGTCTCCTTCCGCCTCTTGGTCTTTGTTTTCTCATTCCCCCAGTTCCTACGCGCATTCGGACAACAACAATTCCTTGCTTTGCCTTGTAACCAAGTCTCCTAGCTCGTGAAATTCTGCTAGGTTTTGCTATTCGAATCATAGCATTTTGTTTTCTCCAAAGAACAGCCTTCTCACGCAGCTCAACAGAGTTGTCTTTCCACATTTTTATCCAAATTTGTTCCTGGTTACTTGGCATGAAATAAACGCGAAATAACCCTTAATATTCGTAATATTTCGATCGTTATTGTGAAAATTACTGCGTTATTGCTCTCGTTATTGGTCATCATGTCTATTTTACCATATATGGATCAAACTTTTGCTGCGCTATCTGTCAGTATCGAAACAAGTCAAGAGACTTACCATTATGGTGATAACTTATCAATGACAATCATTGTTTCCGAGATTACTGGGGATATTGCAACTGTATACATCATAGATACGGAAGAAAGAAAAAGCACATTGCTAAGCCCGCCAATTACTCAAGAAACTACGGAGTTTCCTTCACGATTTCCTTTTGACGCAACTATATGGAAGACTGGTACATATACGTTAGAAGTTGAATATTCTGGAGTCAAGTCCTCAGTGCAGTTTTCTATTGAAGATACAGGAGAAATTGCACTGCCATTTTGGATAAAAGATCTTGCAAAAATGTGGATAACCGAACCACTTGTTACAGACAAAGATTTTGCACGGGCTATTGAATATTTAATTCAAAAGGAAATCATCAAAATACCATATACTGAGCCAGGGGGTGAAACAATAACGAGAATACCAGATTGGGTAAAAACCAATGCGAAATGGTGGATTACTGAAAAGATTTCAGACACAGAATTTACTTTGTCGTTACAATATCTCGTACAAAAAGGAATTATAACTATGAATTTGCCTAAAGTGTGATTGTCAAGTAGTTTTTCTTCTAGAAGCTCTTGAAATCAAGTATAGAAGTATTGCAATAACAAACGCAATCAATATTGCAAAAGTAATAGAATGTATCCATGAACTTACAGTTTCAGCAGACGATGTGGAAGAAGCTGGTGTAGATTCAGCGCTAACAGTTTCATCTAAAACACAAACGCCGTCTTCAAGATGAGTACCTTCTCCGCATTTTTCTGCTGCCTCTGCTTCCGCAGCTTCAGCTTCTACTGCCTCTGCTTCCGCAGCTTCAGCTTCTACTGCCTCTGCTTCAGCTGCCTCTATTTCTGGAATAATTAAAGTAAAAGTTGTAGATGCAGTTTGAGCCGCATAATTTACCATTACAGTGTAATCACCACTGAGTTTCCAGTTAGCACCTTCAGTGTTAACAGATGTTGAATAAGTGCCACCGCTATTAGGAACTATTTGATCAACCGTAACTATGTTATTGTTTGGAGCAATTACTCGAAGTGTAATCTGAAATACTTCATTTGGATCTGATGCATCATAATTAGTAATTAATCCAGAAATAGCTATGGATGATCCTTTCTCATATGATGAAGAATCTGTTTCAACACTAATGGTCTGTGATGCAGCATAAACAATAACAGGTGAAAGAGCTAGTAAAAATAATAGGAGATAAACTGGAGATTTCATTTTATATTACACCTCGAAGTAGCTGTATTATCTTTTCTGCTATAACAATTGCAGCTAATGACTGAGCTTCTTTTGTCTGAGCGCCTATGTGTGGGGTTGCAATAAAATTTGGAAGGTTTGTAAGTTTATTTCCTGTTGCAGGCTCTATCTCAAAAACATCGAGTGCCGCACTTTCCAAGTTTCCATCTTTTAGTGCATTATATAATGACTCTTCATCAATTACACCACCACGCGAAGTATTAACAATATGTGCAGTTTTTTTCATTAGCCTTAGTTTTTCTGCATTTATCATATGTTTTGTACTGTCAAGCAGTGGTACGTGAAGTGACACATAATCAGAGCTTGCTAGTAAAGTATCCAAATCAGCTTTCATAAGACCTACTTCTTTTGAAAATTCCTCATTTATCGGAACTATATCATATCCTATGATATTCATATTCAAAGCTCTAGCAAGGCGACCAAGTCTTTTGCCTATGTTTCCCAGTCCAATTATTCCAAGATATTTACCCTTAAGTTCACTACCCATCATCTCCTTTTTTATCCAATTTCCGTTGCGAATTTCCCTATCAGCACGTGGAATTTCTCTTGCCATAGAAAGCATCAAGCCAACAACAAGTTCAGCCACAGCAGTAATCGCCCCTTCAACTGCATTAATTACCCTGATATTTTTTACCTTGGCTGCATCCTCGTCAATATTATCAAGTCCAACACCTACCCTTGCAATTATCTGGCAATTATCTGCCTTTTCTATCAGTTCCTTTACCAATTTGGTTCTGCTACGTACTACAACCACGTTGAAATTTCCAATCTTTTCTGCAATCTGTTCCGTGGTAATTTCAGGTTCATATGTAACCTTTAGACCGTTCTTTTCAAGTATCTCCTTCAGTATGGGATTCACTTGATCACAAATCAAAACTGATTGGTTCAGACTCATGATGATCAGTTTAAAAAACAGAATATAATGATTGTGAGCTAATATACAGTAATTTTAGCTTTTGAATAAAAAAAGAAAGAAAAAGATGATTGGGTTTATTCTTCAGCTGCAGCTGCTGCTGCTTCAAGAATTGCTGGAACTGCTACCCATAGTTCGACGGCGCCACTCTCTGCTTGTGCTGCTGCGACACTGTCGCTACACATGCAGTGAACGTTCTTTGCTGGATGCATTATGGATTGTTCTCCATATGGTGGAATTGCATCATATGGGTTACCTAATACACCAGAGTATGCACCTGCATCAACTGCACCTTGAACAACACCTAGTGCTGTAGCGGTTTCATTGATAGTAGGCAATGGTAAACCGGCAACGTAGATGGTAGCTGCACCAGTGAAGATTGCTGCATAGTCGTGATTGACTAAGGCATAAATGCCAGGCTCGTCGAATACGAGATCAACAATCATGTTCTGGGAACCACCAAGTAACCATGTTTCTGTTCCAGCAGATTGTACTCTGCTGCCTTGTGTGACTCTGTCAAGAATCTCACCGACAATGTGGAAGAAAACTGGTTCGTTACCATGATTCTCTACAAAGATTCTGTTATGTACGCCAGTTGGTGTGAACAACAGTTGCGATTGGTACTGTTTCAGATCCATGCTATTCCATGGCTGTGCTACAAAGATGTTTTTGTTGGCATCACCGTTAAGTAGGTTATGGATCATATTTGGTACGTAACCAAATGGCTGTCCGTTAACTGCTGTGTATGTTGTTTGGTGTGCAAACATTGCAGTAGCATCATAAGTGCCTTCATCAGTCAAGTACATCTGATTGTACTGGATTTGCCACTCCAATGCGTCACCGGAATGGAATTGTCTATCCCGTGTAACGTCACCGTTAGCATTTACCTGAGTCTTTTCAACCACTAACGTACTGTAACCACCAATTGGATCAACAATGGCAATGCCATACATTCCTTGGAGGACGTGTTGGTCCATTGCCGCTATATTGACACCAGAACAGTGGTATTTGTAAACACCTGGAACTTCTGCAATGTAGCAGTAAGTCTTAGATGTTCCTGGCTGAACTGCACCAAATGTTGGTACAGCACTTACTTGTGATGCATGCATGTCGTTACCGTGTGGAGTTGGTTCACCTTCTGGTATAGTGAGTGTCATCTTTACGACATCACCTTGTGTAACCCTTAGTGTAGGTCCTGGGATCTGCTCACTGAAAGTCATAGCACTAAATGTGCCACCACCTAATCGTGGGAGATCAATACTTACACCTGTAAGTGGGAACTCAACAACAGTACGATCTGCATATTCATCGCTGTCACAGTTACCAGCCTCAGCAAATGCTGCTGGCATAACAAGTTCTAATCCGCCCATGTCATGGATTTTTTGCAACACATTAACATCTGTGCTAAATGCTGCTCCAGTCATTTGGGATGTAAAACTACTTCCGAATAGCGCGCCGCCCATAACAGCTATTGCTGCAATGGTAAACATGAAGTTCATGCGCTTATTCATCGTGATCAACGGATCAAAAGGGCATTTAATATAGGTTTATGAAAATCATGTCGCTAATTTCTTATGGTTTGACATTCACAATTATTTGAACGTTATACCACTTTGTGTAAAATAAAATTTTTGCCAAAATTTATACTAAGAGTAAACTATTTGTATATGTGAGATATCGAAGCGACAGAGATTCGCTAGGCTCTGTAAAAATTCCTGCTGATGCGTATTATGGACCATTCACTGGTCGCGCCATAAAACAATATCACGTTACAGAGCAGAACCCACACCCATATTTGATCAGGTCGTTTGTAATGATAAAACGCTCTGCAGCAATTGCCAACATGAAAGCTAAAAAATTGGACAGTAAGCAAGGAAACGTAATTGTAAAAGCTTGTGATAAAATTCTTGCGGGAAGATATCAGGACCAGTTTGTTGTTGACATGATCAACTCTGGTGCTGGCACTGCGTTTAACATGAACGTAAACGAAGTGATTGCAAACATTTCATTAAAAATTCTTGGTAAAAAACTTGGTCAGTATCAATACTTGCATCCAAACGATCATGTGAACATGTCTCAATCAAGCAATGACACATATCCAACGGCAATGCATATGTCAGTGTTATTTGCGCTTGATGACTTGATACCAATTATCAAAAAGCTAGAAGTGTCTTTAGATAAAAAATCAAAACAGTTTGAAAAATACAAAAAAATTGGACGGACACATCTCATGGATGCGCTACCAGTAACTCTTGGAAGTGAGTTTCATGCCTATTCAGCTTCTATTCGTTATGCACGACTCAAAATTGAGGGCGTCAATGAATCATTGTATAGAATTGCATTAGGTGGTACAGCAGTTGGTACTGGAGTAAATACGCCAAGTGGATATAGTAAAAATGTAATTAGGGAACTTGCAAGAATTTCAAATCTTCCACTAAAACCTGCAACTGAAAGTCAGCATGCACTTCAAAGTAGACTTGCGATCACACATGCATCATCTTTTCTAAGAAACCTAGCTGTTGAACTCGGAAAGATTTCAAATGACATTAGATTGATGGCTTCAGGACCAGTTGCGGGATTTGGCGAACTTGAAATTCCAGAGGTACATGCAGGCTCTTCAATCATGCCAGGAAAAGTAAACCCATCACTAGCAGAATGCATGAACATGATCTGCTTTAGTATAATTGGTAATGATACTACGGTAGCGTTTGCTGCGCAGGCTGGACAACTAGAGCTTAATGTAATGCTTCCAGTAATGCTCAAGGCAGTACTTGACTCTACTGACATGTTAACTAACTTTACTCCAATATTCACTGCAAACCTCATTGCTGGACTTACCGCAAACAAAGAAAAGCTTCAATCCAACATTGAAAAAAGTCCTGTAATAGTAACATTACTAGCGCCAAAGATTGGCTATCAAAAGTCAGCTGAGCTTTTCAAGGAATCATTGAAAACAGGCAAAACAATTCGTGAGCTTGTAATTTCAAAAAAAT
>Ga0207991_1002314_pt1 | contig 10657 bp, 12 predicted proteins | sample ETN07SmetaG_FD_185786 | JGI IMG/M metagenome (GOLD analysis project Ga0207991, IMG submission 185786) | Marine microbial and viral communities from oxygen minimum zone, Eastern Pacific Ocean - ETNP2014F14-07SV275 (SPAdes) (version 2) | ecosystem: Environmental > Aquatic > Marine > Oceanic ... | reverse complement strand
TGGCAATCTGCTCATCAATATCAGCCAAACGTTCAATAATCGAATTAACGGCTTGGACCGTTGGATCATTGGCACTACTACTGGTGCTTGCAGCGTAGGAATCAAATTGATCATCATCGCTCACTTTTTTCTCAAGAACGCGGCCAGGAATACCGACAACAGTGCAATTATCATCTATGGATTTTACAACTACAGAATTAGAACCAACACGTACATTTTTTCCAAGGGTAATTGGGCCCAATATTTTTGCACCAGCACCGATAATAACTCCGTCCTTTAATGTCGGATGTCGTTTCACTTTATCCCAAGAAGTACCCCCAAGGGTTACTCCATGGTACATCATACAGTCATCACCAATTTCAGCTGTCTCACCGATCACAACACCCATACCATGATCGATAAAAAAACGGTGACCAATAACAGCTCCTGGATGGATTTCAATACCCGTAATCCAACGAGCAAGTGTCGAAATAAAGCGAGCCAACCAGTACAACTTGTATTTCCAAAGGAGGTGGGTAAATCGGTAAATAATTACGGCCTGAACTCCCGAATAACAGGTAAGAATTTCAAATACGTTTCGTGCAGCGGGGTCACGCTTAAAAACACTGCGTATATCTTCAATCATTTTCATATGTTAATTATACCATTATTGGTAATTAGGTTTTTTTCTTGACGTATAGTTTCAACATTGTTTATAAGGGTATCTTAGTTATAAGACTGCGTTGATTTAAATCGGCTATAACTCCACATATATTGATCAGGAAAGCGCCTTATCAGATCCTCAATTGCTCTATTCATAAGGGTTACCTGCTCGAATAAATCATCACTACTAGAAGTCAAATCAAGGGGCTCAAAGTTAAGATCAAAGCCTCTACCTTTTTTAAGGCGATTTGCCCAACACATAACAACCCGAGCATTATATTTTTTTGCTAATCTAACTAGTAACGTCATAGTGTTGACAGGGCTATTAAAAAAAGGCGCCATTATACCACCCTCTTGACCAGGATCCTGGTCAGGCAGCATGCCAACCAGCTCACCCTGTTTGAGTGCACGTTGTAATTTAAGAACGCCTGATTGGTCTGCACTGGCCATGGTTAGGTTTCCTTGATTTCTGCGTTCAAATAAGTACTGATTTTGTTGCTGTTTTTTTAAAGGCTTAAATAGAAAAGTTATAGCACGAGTATTGGCAATAACTCGTCCGGTAATTTCCCAACAACCGAGATGCGGAACAAGCAATATCGTGTTCTCATCTGTATCTAGATAATTTTCGCCATGAATATTTCTTATATGTTTTGCATTTTCAGAAAAACTTTGATTCCAAATGAGGCTAGATTCGGTTAAATTTTTTCCCGTTTCAATGAGAGATTTTTTAATTAATGAGCGCTGTTCATTTTTTGATAATTCAGAAAAACAAATAGCAATATTTTGCCTTGTTACTTTTTTTACATCAGTATTTAACAAATACAATAACTGACCTATAAAGGCTCCCAAATAATGGTTTAGCTTGAGCGGCAAGTGAGAACAAAACGATAAAAAAAAACTGGTCATTTTTAGTTAAATAATTGATCAGTTGCTACCCGATAATCAATTATTATTTTTTGGTAGCTTGCTGCAGTTTGAACGTTACTTAATCTCGCTAAGTTAGCATTTTTTTGAGCTGCAATCAGTAAACTCTTTTGGCCACGAGCGTTATCATATTTAGTCTTTTCTTCGATGACTTTTTCATTTGCCAATTCACCCTGTTCCAGACTAATATCAACCAGTTCAACTAGAAGATCGATTTGAGCTAGTAGGTAGCTGATTTGTTGTTCCAAGTTTATTTTAGTTTCGCGTCTCTGAGCATCCAACAGCGCTATGCTAATTTCTGCACGCTCTACATCAAGAGACTCTTTCCTTACTCCTAACGGGTACGAAACATCTACACCTATATTCCAGGAAAAATCACGGTTTCCAAAACTACTAAAGTATTTATCGTCCTCTGCCTGACTAGCAATACCCATATTTAAATTCACGCTCGGCATGGTTTTATTTTCATAAGTTTCTAGCCGTCTCTGTAATTTACTCTTATCAAAATCAAACTTCTGCATTGATCTTGAATTTTTTACAAAAACAGCTGGCTCAACTCTCATAATAGATTGCTCTTTAAACAAGTCAAATTCAACAACCATTTCTGATTCTTTAACGTTAATGAGTGAGGCCAATTCTTGCCTTAATATGTTTAATTCTCGACTCGATTGAAGCCATTGCTGGTTAGCCTTTACGTAGGTGTCTTTTTCTTGTAAAAAGTTAGATTTATCTATCAATGAATTTGAAAATTTCTCTTCAGCCAAATCTAATTGCTGCTTAGACAATTCGAGTTGGAACATATAAAGTTGCTCTAATTCTTGTTTAAGGGCCAGATCAACCAATTTGGTTAGCTTTGAAGCCAAAAAACTTTCAGCCTGTTCTAGTAAGCTCACTTGCTTTGCCAGCAAGTCAATATCTGCAATGTCAACCGCAAGGCGGTCATTCAGACCATTCTGGTTTTGAAGCAAGGGTTTTACATAATCAAGCGAAAAGACATTAGTATTTAATACAGTACTATCTTTGTCATTACGACTCCATGAATGCTTTAAATTCAAATTAGCACCTGAATTAGCAATTTTTCTGTGAGCAGAAACCTCGTAACTTGTGGTATAAAGATCCTTATAGAGTCTAGAAGAGATATCATCTCCTGCACTAAAAGATTCATTCGCACCCATCTGAATATTCCAATCTGTATAAGTTCTGGCAATTTTTTGGTCCACCAGACTCACCTTTTCAGAAAGAGATAGTTGTAAAAAATAGGGATGCGTTTGCATCAATTTAGCGCTAAATTCTTCAGCCGTAATTGCAATTACATTAGTACTCAAAAACAAACAAAAAACACAAGCAATTCTATTCCACATTTTCAGTCTCTCGTTTTATTATATTTATTACTTCATGTAAATTTTTCCCTGTTGTGTCGACAACAAGGGATGCCACCTCACGATAGTACACATCTCTAGCGTCTACAAGTTCAGTAATGGTTTTCCTTCGGTCAGCACTATTCTCCAGTAAAGGTCGAGTTTTAGATTTAGCAGTTCTCATCAGAAGTTGATCCACAGAAGAGGAAAGGTAAACTACTAGACCTACATTTTTTAATATTTCCCTATTCTTCGACAGATTAATAATACCACCACCAGTAGCAAGAATTATATTCGACATTTGACAAAGATTTTCAAGTATTTTGGACTCCCTTTCTCTGAAGCCATCTTCACCTTCAATGTCGAAAATATGATCAATAGTAACACCAGTTTTATCAATAATTTCATGATCAGTGTCATAAAAATCTTGATTCAATTCATGAGCAAGACGACGACCAACAGTTGTCTTTCCGGAACCCATAGGCCCTACTAAAACAATGTTTTTTGAAGTCGTTTCCATTTTTTATAGAGTGTTGACTATTTTTCTAATTTATAGATAGCACCGCAGTATGGGCAATTAGCTCTCCCTTCTTCGTCAAACGAAAGAAAGACTTTAGGGTGCATGTTCCATTTTTGCGCCTCTTTTGGAGGGCAATGAAAAGGCAATTCATTTTTTGACACCAAACTATAATAACTAGTATGTTTAGAGGTCTTAGCATTCATGAACATCTCCCTTTCGCTAACCAGTACAAGTATTGATTATTGCGACCATGGACACAATCAAAGTAAAGGGATTGAAGCTTTTCAGTAACCGGACCACGAGTACCACTACCTATTTGTCGATCATCCAACTCCCTGACAGGTGTTACCTCTGCTGCAGTGCCAGTGAAAAAAGCCTCATCCGCATTATAAACATCATCACAAGTAATATTTTTCTCAATAATTTCGTAGCCAATAGCTGCAGCTAAAGTAAAAATTGTGTCTCGGGTAATTCCAGGTAAAGCGGATGACAAGTCTGGGGTATATATAGTATTCTCACTAACAATAAATATATTTTCACCGCTACCTTCAGACACAAAGCCTTTAACGTCTAACATCAAGGCTTCGTCATACCCTTCATTCAAAGCCTCTTGCAATGCCATCATTGAATTGACGTAGTTGCCATTTGTTTTTGCTTTACTTAGTGAGGCATGTCCATGATGACGGGTAAAAGAGGAGGTACGAATGCGAATACCATTCTTCATGTTGTCTTTACCTAAATACGCCCCCCACTCCCAGGCCGCAATCATGACGTGAACTTTTAAATTATCGGCACGAAGGCCCATCCCTTCAGAACCATAAAAACACATCGGCCTGATATAAGCAGACTTAAGATTATTCTTGCTGATTACTTCTTTTTGGGCTTGGTTTAACGCCTCCTTACCAAAGGGAATTTTCATCCCCAGAATTTTTGCTGAATTAAACCAACGATCAGTATGCTCTTCGAGTCTAAATATTGCCGGCCCATTAGCAGTCTCGTATGCTCGAACACCTTCAAATGTTCCCATCCCGTAATGCAAGGTGTGTGTCAGAACATGCACTTTAGCTTTACGCCAATCTAGCCACTCTCCATCCATCCAAATGAAGCCATCTCTATCTTCCATTGTGCTCATAAAAAAACCTAAAACTGAATAATTTTAACTACTGTATATACTCACTAAATAAAAGTACAATCTTTTATTCATTCTCGAATTAATATTTGGATTATACCCATCTCATAAGGTTTTTCACCAAATATAACATCATTTACGATAGACCTAGCCAATAGAATATTTTTTTCAAAATACATATGATATAAATTATTGATTGAAAACTTCAATCAATAAGTTTGTGATAATCACTAGGTATAATCGCTAATCAACAGAAACAATAAAAGTAGAACACAAAACAATATGGAATTTAACTTTTTTACGTTTATTTTTTTATTCGCAATTCTGGCATCAGTTATTGCCCTCTTATGGCTAAATTTTAGACAGGACAGGGCAATTAAAATTTCCTTTAATGAAGTCCCTGAAGGCTTCAAAGAAACAATAACACTTGAAGACCATCAGAAAGCCGGGCGCTATACCCAAGCAAAATTGTTAGCGAATCATTTTGAGATAATTTTTTCTACAATTGTGTTGCTTATATGGACACTTGGCGGGGCAATGAACTGGCTTGATGTTTTTTGGCATGAAAAAATCTCCGACCCGATATGGTTAGGCACTGTATTCATATTATCTATTATGCTTATTGCCAGCTTCATAGATCTGCCTTTTAGTATTTATCGCAATTTCATCCTTGAGGAAAGATTTGGATTTAACCGCATGACAATTAAAACATTTACTAGTGATCTTATAAAAGAACTAATATTGACACTTGCTCTGGGCATGCCTTTGATCTATGCAATCCTATACTTAATGAACATGAGCGCTATAGGTGACTATTGGTGGATCTATGTTTGGGCTATTCTAAGCCTCTTCACAATCATAATGATGTGGATTTATCCCACCTTCATTGCGCCAATTTTTAACAAATTTAAGCCACTTGAAAATAACTCCTTGAGGAATAGAATTGACAGTTTACTTGAACGTACAGGTTTTGGTAGTGATGGTATTTTTATCATGGATGGCTCTAAAAGGTCATCACATGGTAATGCCTATTTCACAGGTATAGGTAGAAATAAAAGAATTGTTTTCTTTGATACTCTTCTGAAAGGCATGGAAGATGAAGAGATTGAAGCCATTCTTGCTCATGAGCTTGGTCATTTTCACCACAAACATGTACGTCAAAGAATTGTAAGTTCATTTATTTTTAGCCTCGCAAGTCTAGCCTTATTGGGGTATTTAATTAAGCAAGGTTGGTTCTTTCATGGATTAGGTATCCCTGAACCTTCATCTCATACGGCGCTTGTTCTGTTTAGTCTTACACTGCCAGTTTTTAGTTTTTTTATTACCCCTATCAGTAACCTTATTTCCCGTAAGCACGAATTTCAAGCTGACGCATTTGCTGCAAGTCATACCGATGCAAACGACTTAATTTCATCACTAACCAAGCTTTACCGTGAGAACTCTTCGACACTCTCCCCTGACAAATATTATTCAGCATTTCATGACTCTCACCCAAGCGCAATTCTGAGAATAGCTAGATTACAATGACATTAACAGCTTTTCTATGTCTCTAACTCGAAGACAAAAATGGCGCATCGAAAAAGTGCAATCTGAACGCATTGCTCGAGCAAACAAAGCAGCGATTGAAACCGAAAAAAATTTCACAAATAAAGAAGTATCTCAGAAAGGACGCGTTATCACTAGATACGGTCAACGCCAACTAGTTGAATCATCAACTGGAAAACTCTTTCAATGCACTGGCAGACAAAATATAGGTTTATCAGTAGCCGGAGATGAAGTCATTTTTCAACCCGCAGGTGGTGTTGAGGGCATCGTAACAGCAATCTTACCTCGAGAAAACGAGCTTTCACAAAAAAACAAATTGATTGCCACAAACATTGACCAGCTCTGGCTTGTTGTGGCGACAGAGCCACACTATCAATTTGAGCTCATTGACCGTTACCTGATTTTGGCTGAGAATTCAAACCTGCCCATCAACATCATTGTCAATAAAATTGAACTACTTAATGAATTAGATCAACTCTTCCGGGACTTTTCTCTTTACCAAAACATTAACTACCAAGTGCATTTTATAAGCATCAAAAAAAAACTCAACTTGGGTCCACTGAAAAATCAACTGACTGACAAAACAAATATCTTTTTAGGACAATCTGGTGTTGGAAAGTCCTCACTCATTAATACTCTAATCCCTGACCTTGAGCTTCGGGTTAACGAGATATCAGCGAAAAGTAAGCGTGGAAAGCACACCACAACCAATACCTCAATCTATCACATCCCGAGTGGTGGAGACTTGATTGACTCTCCCGGTATTAGGGAGTTTCAGTTAGATGATTTCGACGCTAAACAGATTCTGAATGGCTTTAGAGAATTTAAAGAACTTATCGGGAAATGTCGATTCAGGAACTGCCAACACATTAATGAACCAGACTGTGCAGTCAAAGTTGCGCTTGATTCGGGCAACATTCATCCATCACGATACGAAAATTATCTAAACCTATTACCCGAATAGAGTTTCATTTTTTTTAAACATAACAACCCTTTCCGATATCACATAAAGTTCTGCTTGCCACTTTTGGGCTAAGCAGTTCAATGCCTTTTCACTAAAAAAACCGATATGAGAAGGATCATTCTTGTAGTACCATTGCTCAAAGTCTTTTTGAGGCGTGAGAATTTGAGTCATAATTGCAAGCACACCGTTACTCTTTAGTAGACCCATAAGTCGGCTTAATTCGACAAAAGGTTGTCTTAAATGCTCTACCACCTCGCTGGCAGTAATAAAGTCATATTGCTTTTCAAATACAACATCATTCTTGGCGTAAAACTTGTCATACAGATCAACGCTATAGCCACACCCTTCAAGCATCAGAGATAGTGTCGGTCCTGGGCCAGAGCCAAAATCGAGTCCACTTGCATTCTTGGGAATTCTCTCTTGAAGAGGACTTAATAGTTGAGACAAAAAGTTACGATACCTGTCATCCTCTGGGTTATTGTTGTGTGAGTCATATCGAGCCCTTTCACCCTTCTCTGAGAGGTGATAAATTTTAGGGACAAAAACGAAATCGCAATTACTACATTTCAAGTATTCACGATAACTATCTCTATGGAAGCTTTCTGTTAGATTGGAATTACATAACGGACAAACATCAATTGGCATCACTATTGCCCGTTATTGGTTTGAACTCTAATGATGATGATGTCCGTCGACATGAACGTGCCCATGTGACAACTCTTCAGCTTCAGCCTTCCTGATAGATTCGATGTTGACTGAAAAGTGAAGTGTTTCGCCTGCTAATGGGTGATTTGCGTCTACAGTGATTTTGTCATCCTCAACTTTAGTTACGGTAACAAGAAACGCATTGCCGTCTTGGTCTTGTGATTGAAGCTGCATTCCCACTTTAACCTCATTAACTCCCTGGAGTTCAGAACTTGGAATCTCTTGAATGGCATCCTGCATACGGAGTCCATAACCTTCTTCTGGCTCTATAGAAACGTCCAACTTATCGCCTACCTTGGAACCCTCAAGGGCGCTCTCTAGGCCAGGGATAATGTTGCCATGGCCCTGTAAAAATGGTAAAGGATCACCACTTTCAGAAGAGTCAATGACTTCACCTGCATCATTCTTAAGAGTGTAATGCATTAATACAACTTTATCTTTTCCTACTTTCATGTTAGCTCCAGGTATAAAAAAAAGACCCCAGAAGCAATACCAAAGTAGCAAAGGGCTCTTGTAAATGGGTTAATTTAAACATATTTGTGAAATTTTCATTCTAGGTTTTCAATTCCTCACTCTTATTTATAATTATTTGAGTTAGACAATTAATGTGGTCCTCTCTGTCATTAAGTGCGGGTATATAGGTATATGACTCACCACCAGCACTCATAAAGTATGCTCTGTTTTCTTCCCTAATCTCTTCAACAGTTTCTAGGCAGTCTGCAGAAAAGCCAGGACAAATAACTTGAACGCTTTTAACACCCTTACTAGGAAGAGATTTTAAAGTTTCATCGGTGTAATCTTTCATCCATTCCCCTACCCCGACTCTTGATTGAAATGTCATCTTATAATCATCGGCATTAAGATTTAATTTTAACGCCAGCAGATAACTGGTTTCGCAACACTGACAAGGGTATTTATCCCCTTTATCAAACTGACGTTTTGGAATTCCGTGATAAGACATCAATAAAAGGTCTGGCAAGCCATGAATTTCTTGAAACTCTTTCACACTATTGGCCAATGATTGAATGTATAAATCTTCATCGTTATAGCAATTAATAAACCCCAACTCTGGCACTTTCCGCCATTTTTTTATCTCATGACTAACTGCATCAAATGCAGAGCCTGTTGACGAAGATGCGTACTGAGGATATAGCGGTAGAACTAATATTTTTTCACAATTTTCAGATTCCAGCTTCTTTAATGCAGATGCAATAGAGGGATTCCCATAACGCATACCAAGGGTAACAGTAAATTCACCTGCCGACTGCTCATTGAGCGCTGCTTCAACCGCACCTTTTTGTTTTTTAGAGATTGCTAATAAGGGAGAGCCTTCACCATGCGTATCCCATATAGATTGATATTTTTTTGCAGATTTTTTTGGACGTATATTTAAAATAAAACCATTAAGGATTAGCTTCCAAAGCCATCTCGGTGGTGGTGACCCAACAACCCTTGGGTCTGACAATAATTCCTTCAGAAAGGGCCTAACTGCGGCTTTAGTTGGTGCATCAGGGGTACCAAGATTGGTAAGCAAGACTCCAATCTTTGGAGAGTCAGGAAGCTTATGTTTGTTCACAGATTTATACAAAGACAACTTTCAATTCATATATGTAATTTGAAACGATACATTATAGATTGGTTTCACACAAAATAAATTTACCGTGTATAATTAAACGTACTTAGTAACCAAAGTTGGTTGTTAAGACAAGACAATGACGTTTATTTGGGTAATTTTCCTAGATAAGCGTTTTTTTTCGTCAGTTTAAAGTTGAGCTGAACTGGTATAGAGGCCTGCTACCCTTTGCGTTATAAAGAGGGTAGTGGGCCTTTTTTTTGTTTTCGTTTAAAGGAGTATTAACATGAAAATGGTCACAGTAGTTATCCAGCCTAAAAGGCTGGATAGTGTAAGACAGGCTCTTTCTGAGGTTGGTGTAACTGGCGTTACAGCTACTGAAGTTAAAGGGTTTGGTCGTCAAAAAGGCCACACTGAGCTCTATCGTGGTGCTGAGTTTGTAGTTGAGTTCTTACCGAAAGTTAAATTAGAAATTGCCATTACTGAAAAGCAGGTTGAAGAGGTGATTGACACCATCATAACAACTTGCAAAATCAATGGTGGAAAGATTGGCGACGGTAAGATTTTTGTAACAAGTTTAGAACAGGTGATCCGTATTCGTACGGGTGAAACCGGTCCTGAAGCAGTATAGGAGAGGGATATGGAAAATCAAATATTAGAATTACAATATGCCCTTGACACCTTCTACTTTTTAGTAATGGGTGCTCTAGTAATGTGGATGGCGGCAGGTTTCTCTATGCTAGAAGCGGGCCTTGTTAGGAGTAAAAATACAGCTGAAATTTTAACTAAAAATATTGGCTTATTTGCAATCGCTTGTACGATGTATATGGTCTATGGATACGATTTAATGTACGGAGGTGGGTTCTTGCTAGACGGTATTAGTGGCGAAGGCGAAACTTATTCAAATGCAGCTGACTTTTACTTCCAGGTAGTGTTTGTGGCAACCGCAATGTCGATTGTCTCTGGAGCGGTAGCTGAACGAATGAAGTTGTTTTCGTTTTTTGTTTTTGCTGCAATTTTTACTACCATTATTTATCCAATGGAAGGTTTATGGACCTGGGGTGGCGCAAGCGTTTTTGGTATATATAGCTTGGGCGATGACTTTGGGTTTTTAGATTTTGCAGGTTCAGGTATCGTTCATATGGCAGGAGCTGCAGCAGCACTTGCAGGCGTTCTTATACTCGGTCCACGCAAAGGAAAGTATGACAAAGATGGTAACTCCAAGCCGATGCTTGGCGCAAACCTACCTTTGGCAACCTTAGGTACGTTTATTCTTTGGATGGGATGGTTCGGCTTT
>Ga0207991_1002311_pt1 | contig 10673 bp, 12 predicted proteins | sample ETN07SmetaG_FD_185786 | JGI IMG/M metagenome (GOLD analysis project Ga0207991, IMG submission 185786) | Marine microbial and viral communities from oxygen minimum zone, Eastern Pacific Ocean - ETNP2014F14-07SV275 (SPAdes) (version 2) | ecosystem: Environmental > Aquatic > Marine > Oceanic ... | reverse complement strand
CAACTATAGTGCTGATTTATGGTGTACTTCGCAGGGAAGATCTATTGTCGTTGAAATTGTAGTAACTCATGATTTGGACGAACAAAAAGAAAATTTTTTAGTAGAAAATAAAATAGATACACTGAGCATATATGTTGGAAAATCTCTTCAGAAAGACGAATACAATGATTTGCCTGAAAATTTTTCAAACCTTGTGTTAAAAGCATCAGAAAGACATTGGAATGTAAATGAAAAAATAGATCTTGCATGGGAAAGAGAAGAAAAAGCAGAAAAGGAAAGATTAGAAAGAGAAAGAAAAATACAAATCGAAAAAGATAAAGAAGAGTATGCCAAGTTCCTTGATAGTGGTGGTCGAGAATATCTCGAAAAATTGAAAATTGAAGAGGAAAAAAGAGATAATAAAAAATTACTTTATGGTACTTTAGTTAGAGTAGATATTAGAAAATACGGTGGATGGAAAAATGCTCTCTGTGTAAAATCAAATATCTTATCAGCACGATATGATAATTTGGCATTTGTAGAAATTGGTTATCAAAAATACAAAGACAACGTTAATGAAAACGTTGGTTTTAAGATTAACTATGATACTGAATTTGTTGAAGGTTTAGTGATGCCATTTTGTAAAGTAGTTTGGAATAAGAAAGTAAATGAAAAAATCTATCCTAAAGAGGAAAGTATTGATGATAGGTTGAAAAACTATCTGGAATCAAATAAAGGTCGAATTGAAGAACTTTCTACTTATCCTGGATATAGTTATTCAAACATTAAAAGTCTTATTGGCGAAAGATTAAAACTAAACCAACGCTCTATACATATAACCGCCTACCTCAATCAGTTGATAAGCGATGCGGAAAAGCAGAATGATTAAACACCCCACATTCGTGGGGTTTTTTGTTTGTGGGATGATGTGTAGATTTAAGAACAGAAAGGAGAAAAAATATGGAAACATTTGGAATAATAGGCTTTGTTTTTGGGCTCAGTGCTCTTGCAAAAGTTATTATGTTGGAAAACCGACTGAAAGAATCTGGTGTACTGAAAGAAAAAAAAGAATCAGATGATAAATAGATTATCTAATTAGTAAACCATCAAGCCCCACATTCGTGGGGTTTTTTCTTTGTGGGATGATGGTTAGATTTGGTTAAAATTTGACATGAAAATAATCATAAAACTTATATTCGTATTTCTAGCTGGTGCTTTACTCGGGATGGTGGTAAACATGGGATTAATCGTAACTGGATATCGGTTAATTCCTTTTGCAGATGGCATGAATCCTATGAATGCCACACTCTGGGAAATTAAATATTTTATATTCCCATTTCTTGCACACGCCATTGGGACATTAGCAGGTGCATTCTTCGTTGCTAAATTTGCAAGCAAGTATCAAATGGTTTTCGCTTACTCTATAGGAGTATTTTTTCTTTTAGGTGGAATATCTATGGTTTTTATTATGCCTGCACCTGTTTGGTTTATTGTAGCAGACCTTTCCTTGGCTTATTTACCGATGGGTTGGTTGGGATGGAAATTAAGTGGGCAAATTAACCATAAATGATATTTACAGAACCTAAAAATAAATATTCCTTTTTGATAGATAGTGAGATTTTATAAATAAACCATCCTGAAATATTTTTGAATGAAAAAAGAAATCAGAAATAAATCTAAAGATATAGATCCTAACGAAAGTGTAAAACTCGTTAGCGATGACGGGCAATCAAAAAAACTTGAAGATACGGAAACCATTATTAAGAAAAGTAAGGCTAAACCTTTATTTAGTAAAAACGTGAATGATGAATCCGAACGCGGGTGGGATTAAATTAATAAACGTTAAATAATTAAAAACATTATAGGGCAACAATAATGAACTTCAATAAAAAGTCATACGATTTAGAGAATCTCCCCAACTGGCTTACCTTTCTGCGGGATGATGTAAAATTAACCTCTCTCGGAATGGGGTTTGCACGCTTACCCAAAGGTCAGGGCTACACTTTTATCCATAAACATGAAAATCAAGAAGAGATTTATATTGTACTCGATGGTAAAGGGATTATTTATTTAGATGGAGAATTAATAGACCTAAACCCGGGAGATGTGGTCCGTGTTAATCCGGAAGTGTATCGTGCATTGAAAGCGGATAATGAAAGCGAACTGGTTTGCCTGATTGTTGGTGGGTTACCGGTGGAAGGATTTCCCAGATCGACTAAAAGTAGTACCCTTATCGATGATGGGATTCCGGACTGGGATCATTTGCCGCCCTGGTGTGAAGGGAATGAAAAAATCATTGAACTGAATAAAAAGATCAGGGCTCAACGAGAAAGTAAAAAATAAATTCATTCTATTATTTTCAACCCCCCTTTGTTCCCCCCTTATACAAGGGGGGAACAAAGGGAGTCACAATTATAGGTTGTTAAAAATAATGGGTGTTACTTTTTGAATAAATAGATTATATGATCTTCAAACATTTCATATATTTCAGGGATTAGTTCCAATGATATCCAAAATAAAAACGATCAGTATTGTCCTCATGAGCCTGCTCTATATTGGAGGGGGGTTGAATCATTTTTTCAATCCAGATTGGTATGTGCGTATCGTGCCGCCAATCTTACCATTTAAACCTGCAATAGTTTACCTAAGTGGATTATTTGAGATCATATTAGGAACGATGCTCATATTTCCCAAAACAAGGTTCATTGCCGGTTGGGGACTCATTGTACTACTTCTGGTAATATTCCCCGCAAATATCTATGTTGCTTTAACCCAGGGTGAAGCAATGGATACCACCCCCATAATTGCCTGGGCCAGACTTCCCTTCCAATTTGTATTCATTGCACTTGCCTATTGGCATTCAAAGAAATAAGAAGCATCTCCTTATAAAATAGTTGCTTATTGTTTTAAGCCTGAATTATTCGCCACACTTCGACTTCGCTCAATACAGGCAAAAGGCACAAAAATCACAAAAGACTATTATTGATGAAGGTATGAACAGAAGTGATTTTATAATTTTAATTTTGAACTTCATATTTTGTAATACACACAATAATTACATTTGTTGATTTTATCAATAAACTGATGAATTAATGAGGGTAGGATGAGGGATAAATCGATCAAAATAATTTTAAATCGTATATACTTTATTCATTACTTTAGGGTAACAATTATGACAGGATCCATTATGAAATACACATTATTGATAATCACATTTGCATTATCCGTTCTTATTGCGAAAGATAATACAGTTCTTCTCAAAGTAGATGGCATGCAATGCAGTTACTCCTGCGCTGGCAAAGTTAGCTCCATTGTCCAAAAAATTGACGGCGTCAAGGAATGCGTTGTTGACTTTGACAAAGGGATAGCCACCGTTGTTTTCGATGACCAGAAATTGGAACCAAAAGATATCGTGGCAGGTCTTAGCAGTAGCACAGCCTATAAAGTGACCGAATTCAAAGAAGACCAAAATACAAAAGAACCAACGCAAATTTAAATATCTATTTTCCCCTGCAATAAAAAACCCCACATCCGTGGGGTTTTTTATTGAAAGTATGATCAGTAGATTTTGATGTGAAATGTTTATCTTGTTCTCATAATTGGAAAAGGACTAAATGGATCGAGTACGTATCTTTTTTAAGCAGTTGTCCAGAATGTGGCAGTCGTCGAATTGTAAGAAATGATTTTATTCTTTTTCTCAAAAACAGACTAAAATCATTGCTGCACAGAGATTAATACATGATGAATCGCATCATATCCAATCAGTTGATTAATTTATTTTAATGAATTACCTCCTTTTCACAATTATCAACAACGCTTTCAACCTTCTACAAATGCTGATCATGATCCGTGTTATTCTAAGTTGGATTCCCCATGATCCATACAATCAGTTTATCAAACTTCTATATCAAATTACAGAACCCATTTTGAAACCTGTCAGGGAAATATTACCCATGCAAAGTTTGGGTATGGACTTTTCTCCAATCGTGGCCTTTTTTCTTTTAGGATTTATAAAAAAAATACTTTTGATGGCGGTTTAAAAAAAGTATGTTTTAAATAAAATGAAAAAGACAACCTTTTTTACACCATTTGTAATGATATTATTAATTGTCCTGTTTACACCCGTTTTGGCTGTTGAATATAATTCAACAATTGCATCCATTGATCAATTTGAAAAGGAGCAGCCAAAGGATAAATGGATTGCAATTGATAAAGTACAGCATTTCTCCTACAGTTGTCTCGTTGCACTGGGCATTCAATATATTCTTGTTAATAAAATGGAAATGGATGAGACTTATGCTATGCCGGTTTCTTTAGGACTTAGTTTTGTGGCGGGCGTTTCCAAAGAGATCCAAGACAGTAAAAGTAAGAACGGTTTTTTTAGCAGGAAAGACCTTGTGGCAAACGGATTGGGAATTCTATTCGCAAGTTTGATTATCTCAATTCCTTAAATGGATAATCTATATTACATTACCACTGCGATAATTGAATTAAAGGAACCAACACAATGAAAAATATTACACAAATTATAATTGTAACCTTGGTTGCACTTAATCTGTCCTTTGCCGGTTGTGGATCTTGTTCAGTCACCAAAAAGACTGCCACTATAATACCATCATCTCAGGATCTCGTTGTAGCTGTCGGTGAAAATGGAGTCGTCAGCGGAATGGTTCGAACATCTTGTGGGATGTGCAACTTTGGTATGAAAAACCAAAAATCATGTAGTCTGGCTATTCAAATTGGTGAAAATGCCTATGATGTTGAGGGAACAAAAATGTCCGACCATGGTGATTCACATGCAAAAGATGGTATGTGCAATGCAGTTCGAGTGGCAAATGTGGTTGGCATGATAAAAGACAATGTGTTTGTGGCAGAAGAATTTGAACTTCAAAACAACTAATTTCATTAAAACCCGGAATCTATTTTGAACTCTAAACTAGGACGGAATGATCCTTGTCATTGCGGTAGTGGTAAAAAACTCAAGGCTTGTCATGGAAAGTCTGGAGACAAAACTTCCCAAATCCTGGTCATGGGTGTTATTGTAGTATTACTCCTATTTTGGTTTTTCTTTTTTGAATCACCATCCAAGGAAGCAGTGGCTACTTTTACACCCAGTCCCTTTGTTCCACAAACACAAGCTGGAACACCTACTCCATCGGAGGAAGTACCACCGGGGAAAATATGGTCTCAAGAGCATGGACATTGGCATGATGACCCATCCGTCGCACCTTCCCTTCCAAATGTTCAATCACTTATTGAGCCAAAATCCCAACCACCTGGCATTGCACCAGAGGGGAAAGTATGGTCAACGGAACATAATCACTGGCATAATAAACAGTAATTTAATTATCGGATTCAAGATCTGATAAAAAGTCCACGACACCCTTTGTATCTGAACGATAGATACATTTGTCATTTTTAGATTTAATCTGATAATCGTAAAACGGATCGTAATAGGTCCTAAGTAATTGAATCACCCAATCTTCGTGATAATAATTATTTGAGTCCAAAATGGCTTTATCCATTTTGGTACGTATTTCTTTAAATATATCTCCTCCCAACCGTTTTTGAATCTTTGAAAGGGATGATCGAAGGGAGATTAATAAGTCTTCTTTAGGTATCCCATTCCGTAAAGGTGACTGTACGTAATCTTCAATAATATTTTGCACCCGTTCATCTAGGGATATTTCTAAAATAACCAATTTAGATTCTTTCATTCGGGTAAACCATGTGTTGGGTATTGCCAGCCTTCCAATGGTCCGAGATTCATCTTCTAAAACTAAGGTTTGATTTTCATGACGAAGATAATCCAGGGCCAATCGATTCTCAAAATTGATGGGGGTGGGTTGCGGTGAGAAAAATCCACCAAATGCAGACCCCCGGTGTTCAGCATGTTTTTCTAGATCAATTGAAGATTTTAATTTATTCAATATCACCGTTTTACCTGTTCCGGTTCGTCCCCCCAGAATGATCCACCGTTTCGAATCGTTTTTAACTGAATCAAGAATATCTATGCATGTTTGTCTCAACATTTTGAACCCACCTTCCACAAGAGAAATATCGATATTAACTTCTTTTAACCACTCTTTTGCAATGTTGGACCGTTGGCCGCCCCGAAAACAATAGATCCATGAATTTGGGTTATTTTCAATAAAGTTTTTCCAAGTAATAATTCTGGACTCTTTAAGAGTTCCCGAAACTAAAGTGTATCCCAATTGGATCGCAGCTTCACTTCCCTGATGTTTAAAGGTTTTTCCAACTTGAGCCCGTTCATCATCGGTAAGAATTGGAAGATTAATACTTTGTGGAAATGCACCTTTGGCAAATTCAATGGGTGATCTTAAATCAATTAAAGGTATGTTGGATCTCAACAGATCAATATAATTTTTCACTGGGATATCCCTTTAGGAATTACTGTGTTCCTTTATTTCTTTTCAATTGAAAAAAATCCTTTAGGATTGCAGTGCAATTCTTTTCTTCTATCCCACCTTGAACTGTTGTTCTACTATCTAAGCGTCGATCACCACATAATTGATACAGGGACCCGCAACATCCTTTTTCTTCATCATAAGCGCCAAAGATCAGGTGTGATACGCGAGAGTTAATTAAGGCGCCGGCACACATAGGGCAAGGTTCTTTTGTCACGTATAATGTTGTCCCGTTCAATCTCCAGTCTTTTAGGGTTCCTGCTGCTGCTGTGATTGCTAGAATTTCTGCATGAGCTGTGGGGTCATTTAATCGTTCTCGTTGATTGTGTCCTCTACCTATGATCTTTCCATCTTTGACTACAATCGCACCGACAGGGACTTCACCCATTGAAAAAGCCTTTTCTGCTAGGCGAAAAGCATCCTTCATCCAGTCAGAATGGCCCTTCCTGGATGGGAATAATTCGGACAAGTCCGACATTTATGAATCTTGGATTGATTTCTGGAGAGTAACGAGATGATCTGCCAAGGAAGCTCTTCCCTGTACCATATCATAATCCACATCCACAACAACAGTTGAACCGATGTCTTTATATATTTGATTAATGGACTCTTGACAATTTTCAAATAATCCCAGCCGGAATTCTGAAATAGCAAGGATGAGCCTTACATCAATGTAATTGGTCTTAACATTATGTGAAAAAGACCACAAGTTCGCTTCCCCTTCTAAAAGGTTAATATTACTAAAGAAATAATTACAATAGATCCGTGCAGATATATCATTCCCAACTGCGTTATACGCAAATGCTAATCCTGCATAAAAATCCATGGTCACTTCCCGGACAAATACAGAATCTATTGACAGGTATTTACCAAAATAATAAATGGATGAGTCCGGTTGGCGAAGTATTCCCATGGTCCACCCCATTCCATTATACCCATCGTAATAATTTGCATCTTTTTTAACTGCATCCGTAAACCATGAACGAGCACCTACAAAATCATTGGCTTCATACAAGGTCCACCCATAATCGGAAAGATCCTCTTCAGATGGAATAATATTTCCACGACAATTAAAAAAGATTGTCGTGCAAAAGATAATCCATAATAGAGATTGAATATTTTTAAACTGTTTCATTATTTTAGAAGCATCATTTTTTTATTTTTAACAATTCCGGTTTGAGTAATCAATTGGACGAAATAAATCCCGGAAGTACTAGGCTTTCCTACTTTATCTTGACCATTCCACTGAATCTTATATTGGCCGATTTGATCTTGATCTTTGACCAATGTTTTCACATGTTGACCCAGAAGGTTAAAAATATTAATTGAAACATTTTGTTGAAGGCCGTCCATGAGACCAATATCATATTTAATGGTTGTGACAGGATTAAATGGGTTTGGATAATTCTGATGAATACTGGTTACTTCAGGAACAATAATAGTTTTGGGTCCCAGTTTAAAATAACCGGATTTTTCACCATATGTGAAAATTGTACCATTGTGTGTTAATGAGGGTAATTCCTTCCATGTAACTCCATTATCCCGACGATAAATTGCAAGATCATTTCTCTGACTACTTATTCTGATCTCAATAGGTTTCTTAAATCGATAATTTTCATTACCCATGACATAGGATGCCTGGTCACTAAAATCATGAGAAAATAAAGATGAATCTACAATCAAAAAAGTTTGATCATACGGAACGGTTCCTGGATCACCAGCCACAGTAAAGCGACCATCGTCACTTGACCCAAACCATCGATCTGATTTTCTGGCAGCTGCCAAGGTAAATGCTTCACTGATAAGTGTGTCACCCACTTCACCAACGGCATGGATGTCAAATGAGTAGGTTCCTGAAATTGCGAAATTAAAATCACCCGACCACGTGTAGGCGGCGATGGTATCCAGGTCCACATCTTCGCTTTGAACCTCTAATGATAAGTTTGTGGTCTTCGAAACAGTGTCCACCACAATCACCTGTATGAACTGACTAAAAGCATTATTTTGGACCACAGCAACGGATAAATGCGGTCGGGGCACTCGAATCACATCCAAAGTAAATGAAGCTGTATCCGACGCTTCTTCATCCGAAACAATCACCTGAATCGTAGCATCCTGAGACCATAATAATGATGGTGTAAACAAGACTGAGTCACCGGGATTATGAGAGATAAAAGTTGATGGTGAAATAGTGATCTTATCCTCATTCGTTGTTGCAATTACCGTAAATGTTAATGATGAATCATCTATATCTGTAGTAAATGCAGAAAAATCGAGTTTTATTGAACCATTTTCCAACACTTCTACCAAGGGTAAAGTCGTAATAATAGGTGGGTCATTCTTTGGTAAAATATTTACAAGAATAGTATCTCTAGATTCTGCACCTTCTATATCCTGAACAATAAAAATAACTCTATGGTTTGATCCAAAATAATTTGAATCACTATTGAAATAGGCATAATACTCACCTGTTGAAACAGTATCAATCGCAACCGAAAGCAAAGGATTAATGGACCGAGTTTGATTGATACGATCTACACTTCTCCTAGATAATGTTGGTATTTTTCCGTTTACATTTGACGGATTAAATCCAAGGTACTCCCTCGTTAATCTTGCATGGATATCCCAGGGCGTGCCCGGACCAATAATAACCTGACCCAGTGGATAATCTTCGTCGAGTTGCGCTGTATCAAGAACGATCGCCTGCCAGGTCATATCTGTTGTATCGTGATTATCCACATCAGAGACATAGCTGGTTAAATTGATCTTTACCGTATCTGTTTTATCTTCGATCCATTCTAATGCATTATCCGGTGGTAATATGGTTACGACTGGAGTATCATTTACAGCAACCACAGTTAGGGCGAAGGTCAGGGAATCCACAAATTCATATTTGTCCGTCACTTTCACCTTCATCACATAGGTTCCTGTATCATCCTGTGTGGGCACCCAATTCATTATTCCAATAGAATCAATCGTGGCCACATTGGCTGTGGCAGGATTCCCAATAGTTCGTGTGGTTGTGAGCACATATGAAAATGAATCACCTTGCATGGTAGCCAGATCAGGATCCGAAACCAGCACAGTATCGATAGAATCCCAGGGAACATCTTCAAAAAGGGTTTTTTCTAAAATTGTGGCAATATCCGGTTTTGAATTTTTTCGAACCAACGTATCTGCTCTCAATGTGTCAGAGATATTTCCAGCCACGTCAAAAGCTCGAACATGGGCGATATAGGTATTATTATGCTCAAGAAATAATGTCAATTCGTAAGGCACAGCAGGAAATGGAACTGTATCCCAGCCATAGAATTCATTAATGGAATCTGTACCAACTTTTTCGATTGCCAATTCATAACGATCTGTACCCGAAGCGAATTCTTGGTCGCCTGCATCTAAAAATACCGACCATTGAATTGAAACAAGATCACTAGAGATCAGGGTATCCAAGGTTGTGAAATTCCCACCCGTAGCGGACCCCATGACAGGTTTGCCTGCATCATAGACAAATGTTGTGAAGCTCTCAGACCCATTTGTTATATTCCCATTCCTGTCAGTGATCACACCGCGGATCATAATAGAATCACCCAGTAGCAGGTCTGTGCCATCGGGCATTTGCGATAGTATACTATCATTCGTCCTGAAAAATTTAACAGATTCTCCACTGGTGGTTATGCTGTCCTGGGATGCAATGGTTTTCCAAGTTAAACCTCGGGTAATATTGAAGAGCTGAATATCAACTTTTCCACCAAGGTACAAGGTTGAATCAACATTAGGTGCTACCAGCGGTAATCTCACCTCAATACTGTCTGTAATTCCATTCAACCATCCCTGGACAGGATTTTGGCCATGAACATTAACAGATCCAGTGGTAAATGCGGCTGGGTGTATATTATCCACCAAAAATAGATCCGAACCAACAAATAATTCTACATCATTTCCTGCCCTGTCCTTTGCAGTAAGGGTTGCATGAAAGGGCCCATCGTTATTCTCGCCATCTGCTAAGGTAATATTATAATACCAGATGGTACTGTCTAAACTGCTTGAGTCAGAAATAACATTCTGAACCGTATCACCGCCTGCAGTTCCTTCATTATACCAATAGGACAATACGGGTACAGGAACTGTACGTGAAATGGGTTCATTTATACTCACGGTTATTAATATATTCTGGTCAGCAATTCCAATATTGGTTAAGGTTGAATCTGCATCGTTCTTATAGGAGAACGTTGCTTCAGGGATCACATTATCAATAAAAAGAGTATC
>Ga0207991_1002298_pt1 | contig 10733 bp, 8 predicted proteins | sample ETN07SmetaG_FD_185786 | JGI IMG/M metagenome (GOLD analysis project Ga0207991, IMG submission 185786) | Marine microbial and viral communities from oxygen minimum zone, Eastern Pacific Ocean - ETNP2014F14-07SV275 (SPAdes) (version 2) | ecosystem: Environmental > Aquatic > Marine > Oceanic ... | reverse complement strand
CACGGCCTGCAGAACTGCGTGGAGCAACATGTCCCCTACCTCCTCTTTCAATTCCGACCAATTTTCATTATCCACGCTTTCGATCATTTCATAGGCTTCTTCTAAAAAATAAGGCAGTAGGGAAGCGTTGGTCTGCTCCCGATCCCAGGGGCAGCCGTCAGGGGCCCGGAGGCGCTGGACGATATTAACAAGTTCCTCAAATTTCCCGGTGGTATCACTCATGAATAAGGTTCTGCCATTGACATTGCTTTAAATAAGCTTCTTCTTTGCCGGTCATGGTATCTTTGTCCTCTTTGGTTTCATCATCATAATTCAATAAATGCAATCCGCCATGAATGATCAATCTACCTACTTCTTTGGCAAAAGGTTCTTTAAATGACTTTGCGTTTTCCTTTGCCCGGGGGACACTAATATAAATTTCACCTTCAACATTTTTTTCTGCATAATCATTTAAGCGAAAAGCGATCACATCTGTAAGATGATCTTTTTTGAAGAATTCTTTTTTCAGGCTGTTAAGTAAATCATCGTTCCCAAAAACAAGAGCTATATTGTCTATAGTATAACCTTCTTTTTCAAAAACTGTATTAATTATATTTTGAATAATGGCTTGATTAAACCCACTAAATGTGGGGTCTTCTTCAATGGTTATGGGCATCAAGCTTCAGCAGTTACTTCTATAGTCTGTTCTTCTGGATATTCAATGCGAATATGATAAATTCCCCGGAGAACTGGAAGCATTCCAGTCTGTCCATCAATTTCACCCTTGATTTTGCGCAAGTCATCGATAGTCAACGGGCATTCGTCTAATTGCCCTTCATCCAGCCGTTTTTTAAAGATCTTTTCGAGCATTTCCTCAATTTTGAACACGTCCGGTTCTTTAATAGAACGTACCGCTGCTTCGATAGCTTCACAGAGCATGAGAATACCGGTTTCCTTTGAATTAGGCTTGGGGCCGGAATAGCGAAATGATTGATCGTCTACAGTTTTACCTTTGGAATTTTCCAGTGCCTTGCGATAAAAATATTCAACGCGTGTGGTACCATGGTGCATGGGAATGAAATCACTGACAATTTTCGGCAGACTGTATTCTTCAGCAAGTTTCAGTCCTTCGCTCACATGGTTACGAATGATCTTGGCGCTCATTGCTTCTGTTAGGCCATCATGCTTGTTTTCACCGCTGAACTGGTTTTCAATAAAGTATTCAGGTCGAACCATTTTACCAATATCATGGTAATAAGCACCCACTCTGCACAGTAGAGCTCGTGCGTTAATGGCATCGGCACAGGCTTCGGCCAGGTTGCCCACCACTATGCTGTGGTTAAATGTGCCATTGGCATCTCGCTGCATACGTTTCAAAAGGGGATGATTGAAATCCAGCAATTCCAAGAGCGTCAAATCAGTCGTAATGCCAAATGTCACTTCAATAATCCCGATAAGTCCGTATGTTATAATGGGAGTGAGTAAACTGGCAACCATGAGATAGATCAAATCGATCTGCATGTCAGGCAACACGTGACCTTTATAGAGACCATGGGCAACAACTACAAACAAACTGGCTACCATCATTGCCAGGATGGTTGTAATGAACTGGCTCCTGGTTCTTAAACGGCGCACCATATACATGGCTACAGAGGAGATAAAGATCATAGTTATGATAAATTCCAGGTTATTACCAATCAAAATGCCGCTTAAAAGAGTAATGGATATTGTGCCCATAAACCCAATCCTGGCATCAAAGAGAATTGTTAGCAACATGGCTGCAACACTGATGGGAATTAAGTATTCTGATAATTCGAATCGAAAAACGAAAAGTTCTGTCAAGCCAATGATGATAGCAAAAATCAACGAAATCAGTAAAACCAGTTTCCAATAACTGAAAATGTAACTGCGGTAAGTAAGTAAAAATGTAAAGAAGAATGAAATGACCACTGCCACCATCATTAAACGACCCAGGTAGGATGTAACCTGTTCCCAGCCTTTTTCACGTTTATCCAGTTTACTTATTGCAATAGAAAGTGATGATAGTTTTTGATAAATATCCGAAGTAATGCGCTGGTTCGCATCTACAATCATTTCGTCTTTCAGCATAATCCCCTGATTCCGGGGAACCCTATCCAAGCGATTTTGCTGGCGGAGTTCTGTGGTTTCCTTATCATAAATAATATTGGGGTACATAAATTCCACAAGAATGATATAACCTAATTCACGCTGTATATCCGTTTCATCACTATACATTGAGTTGATCTCCTTTTTGGAGCGTGTCCAGGCAATATTGAGATCACTCAATTCCTCCGGTTTTAATGAAACAGGAATTTCTCCTTGGTCAATAGACACTTCATAACTGACAATATCTGTTGCATCAATATCAATAATTCCTTCAGCCCACCTGTTTTTACAAATCTGCAATAAATCCTCATAAAAATAATTTAATGTTTTATCTGACTCGAAAGGCTCCTGTACATCGAAAATTGAATAACGTCCATTTTCTGCTGCAAGGTCCGGATAATCCTGTTTGTACTGATTCTGCAAAACTGCCAGTGTTGCGCTATCCGCCTGATACATGGAACGGACTTCATCATACTTTTCATCATGGCGATAGCGGTATAGCAGCTCCTTCGTTTTTTCCAACTGTTCTGAGGCAGACCGTATTTCTTCAACCATGAGAAAATATTCTTCCAGCGCATCAGACTGTTCTTGCACTGCATCTTGGTTGCGATGAAATAGATATGGTTCAGATCGAAGAGCTCCATCCAAATCAATTTGCAGTTTTTCTTCTGTTTTCAGGATTGGAAAATTAAAGGGTGTAATAACTGGGTCTCGGGCAATATCATCCACTTGATAGCTGTATTGCAGCGTTCTGCCTTGACGAAAAAACAGAGACACCACCACAACCAAAACCAATAAAATAGCAATTTGTGGCAAATTTTTCCGTAAAACTTCACCTGCTGCAGTAAGGGAATCCTGGATTTTCTTGGAAGTGATCAAGCCGCTTTACTGAATGTTTTAACCAATTCCCTGGCAATGATTATGCGCTGTATTTCGCTAGTCCCCTCTCCAATTTCGAGTACTTTCGCATCCCTGAAAAAGCGTTCAACATCATATTCTTTTACGTACCCATAGCCACCGTGAATTTGTATAGCTTCCGTTGTGATACGCATTGCTGCTTCACTGGCAAAGAGTTTTGCCATAGCTGCTACTTTTGTCACATCCTTGCCTTGGTCTTTCATCCAAGCAGCATGGAATGTCAGCAGTTTTGCCGCTTCAATATCTGTAGCCATGTCAGCTAGTTTGAATCCGACAGCCTGAAATTTATGTATTTCCTTACCAAAGGCTTTCCGTTCAGTTGAATAGTTGAGAGCCTGTTGATAAGCACCTTCAGCAGTACCGCAGGATAAGGCAGCAACAGAGATGCGCCCCCCAGTAAGTGTTTTTAAAAATGTTTTAAATCCTTCTGTTGGCTGTCCCAGCAAATTTTCTTTCGGTACGCGCATATTTTCAAAAAATAACTGCCGGGTATCGCTGGCGTGCCAACCCATTTTCTTTTCCTTGGGACCAATTTTCAATCCGGAGTTATCCGTTTCGACAATGAGTGCACCAATTCCCTTATTTTCTCCATTTTCAATTATATTCGTCGTTAATGTCAGCAATCCGGCAAGGCTTGAATTCGTAATAAATATTTTTCCGCCATTGACAACATACTCGTCACCATCTAATACAGCGGTTGTTTTCGTAGAACCGGCATCGCTCCCTGCTTCCGGCTCTGTCAGTCCAAAGGCGCCTAATACTTCCCCAGAGGCTAGTTTGGGCAGATATTTTTGTTTTTGCTCTTCAGTCCCGGCAATGGCAATGGGCAACGATCCCAAGGATGTATGAGCTGCCATGGTAATAGCAACTGATGCATCCACTTTTGCTAGTTCCAGCACTGCGGCCGCATATGCCACTGTATCCATACCTGCACCGCCATATTTTTCCGGGATTGGAATGCCCATGAGTCCCAATTCAGCCATTTGAGAGATTATCTTTTTAGGAATTTCACAATTTTTATCCATGTCATGGGCAATAGGCGCAATCTCAGTATTGGCAAAATCTTTAACCATATCCACAAGCAAGGTATGTTCTTCATTAAAAAATAAACTATCCATTAATAGACCTTTACCATTTAATTGCTGCAGAAGCCCATGTAAATCCCGAACCAAAAGCAGCTAAAATTATATGATCCCCTGTAGAAAATTTTCCTTCTGCAAATGCTTCACACATGGCAATAGGGATTGTTGCAGCAGTTGTGTTTCCATAGCGATGTATGTTGCTGTATACCAATTCTGAATCCACACCCATCCGTTTGGCAACTGCTTCTGTAATTCTATAATTAGCCTGATGGGGAATAATCTGGGCGATATCATCTATTGTAAGATTATTTGCGTCCATTGCCTCCTGAATGACTTCCGGAAAGCGCGTGACAGCATGTTTAAAGACTTCACGGCCGTTCATCTTTAAACGATGTCGGCCGGCACTAATCATTTCATCTGAAAAACCTCGCCCAGCCATCCTAAACGATGGCAATTCGCACCAAAGTTCTTTCAAATATTTCCCTTCTGAATGTAAATGTGTTGATAAAATTCCTCCGTCACTTTCACTTGGTTGTAATATTACTGCTCCTGCTCCATCACCAAAAAGTACGCCCACATCACGTCCCGCAGGTGTTTTTTCCAAGGCTGGAGACAGCACATCTACACCAACAAGTAAAATTGTTTCACATTGTCCGCTTTTTATGAAATTATCAGCGATGGACAAGCCATAGATGAAGGCAGAACAGCCAACTCGAATGTCGAAAGCCCCCACAGTATTTAACGACAGCAAGTCCTGCAATTGTGCACCAATGCCTGGGAAATAATAATCCGAGGAAGCTGTGCCCACGATAACCATATCAATATCTTGATTTGTAATCCCAGCTTGTTTCATAGCTTTTTTACTGGCAACCAACGAAAGGTCTGAGCCGCCTTCGCCATTTTGAACCCAATGACGTTTTTCTATTCCACTGCGTGAACGAATCCATTCATCTTTGGTATTCATCATAATTTCCAGATCTGCATTGGTAACAATTTTATCTGGAACATGAAAACCCATTCCTGTTATAGTTGTCCTGCTTATCCTCATGTTACAGCTCGTTTAATGTCTCTCACATTCATCTGAATTGATGTATTTCCTTGCCACTCATTTGTTTCCACAACACAGGCAATATCGACCGGCTGGCCTGTAATCAACATCTCGTATTTGTTGGACAGACCAAAGCCTACAGCAGGGTAAGATTTTAAACCTTGTCTAATTTTAAACCTTATGTGCTCGCCAGTTTTACCAATCACTTTTGGTGCACCAGCAATTTCGACATTCCTGATTGCAAACTTCGGTCGCATATTCCCCGGACCATAAGGGCTTAATTTATCCAAAAATTCCATAAAGCGTGGTGTTATATCCTGCAGTGCCATTTCACTGTCCAACGTCAGTGTCGCTTGCAAATTTTCTTTTGTTAAACGCTCATTGGCAAAATCAATAAACGCCTTTTTAAAATCCTCCAGCTTTTGGTTTGAAAGGGTTAATCCAGCCGCCATGGGATGGCCACCATAACCATCCAGATGAGTCTTGCATGCGGTGAGTGCTTCGTATAAATCAAAACCGGCTACGCTCCTAGCAGATCCTTTTCCAGATCCGTTCTCCAAAGCAATAATGATAGTAGGCCGATTGAATTCCTCTTTAATTTTTGAAGCGACGATACCCACAACACCAGGATGCCAGCCTGCATCGGCTAAAACCAAAGCATTTTCATTTTTCAAATCTGCTTCTGCATTCACTTTTAACAATGCTTCATCCACCACAGCTTGTTGGATCATTTGCCGGCGTTTATTTTCATTATCCAATTCTTTAGCTAATAATCGAGCTTTATCTTGATCATCTGTCACTAACAATTCTACCGCTCTATTGGCATCGCCAAGCCGGCCTGCTGCATTGATCCTGGGTGCAATACTGAATACCAATTGCCCCACAGAAATATGTCCTTTTAACCCTGCCAATTCCAAAAGTGATTTTAAACCGGGTTTTTCCAGGTTTTCAAGTATGTTTAATCCATGATGTACAAGCACCCTGTTTTCATCTTTAATTGGGACAACATCTGCAGCAGTACCCAATGTGATCAAGGGTATGATTTCTTCATAATCAGTTAATGGTATGTTTAATTCGTTTCCAATTGCCGTTATTAATTTAAAGGCAACTCCCCCACCGCAGAGACCTTTGAATGGATATTCGCAATCTTCCCTTTTGGGGTTCAGAATTGCATGAGCTTTCGGCAGTTCTGTATCTGTGGTATGATGGTCTGTAATAATAATATCAATATTTTGTTCGTTAGCAAAATCCACCTGTTCGAATGCATTGATTCCACAGTCGCACGTAATGATAAGATCAATGCCATTATCTTTAGCGATTTCAATTCCATGACAAGATAAGCCATATCCTTCTTTTTCCCGATCAGGGATATAATATGTTACATCTGCACCAAATTTTTGAAATGCTAAATAAAGAGCGGCTGCCCCCGTTGTACCATCAACATCATAGTCACCAAAAACCATAATAGGTTTACCTGATTTGATATTTTTTAAAACGCGTTCAACTGCTTTATCCATATCCTGCATTAGATAAGGATTATGGAGCATATCCAAATTTGGAGTAAAAAAGGAATATGCCAGATTCGGGTTCAGGATGTTTCTATTCGCTAAAACTCTGGCAATGACTTCCGATGTACGGAATGCTTTTTTAACGGAATTAACTATTTTCCGATCAGGATTTAATAAAGACCAACGCATAGTAAATATATAAAGGAATCATCTGAGCCGGCTTATAAGCCGAGTTCTGTTCCTCCCAACAAATAAGTTTGATGAGAAGCAGTGGTCATTCCTCTGGACCCAACGTTGCCGTCGGGTTCTAGCGATCTACCCGCTCCTGAAAACGACGCGAACAACGTCTCAGAGCCTATTCGATCTTGCACCGGATGGGGTTTACATAGCTCCCGACATTACGGTCGGGACTGGTGGTCTCTTACACCACCGTTTCACCCTTGCCTTAATAGGCGGTATACTTTCTGTTGCACTTTCCATATTCCGACATCAAAGAAGCCGGGACTCCTCCCGTTAGGAGGCATCCTGTTCTGCGGTGCCCGGACTTTCCTCTCCGAACCGCTCCCGACATGTGTGTCAAGACAGTTCAAAGTAACCACTCAGCCGACTCAGATTTCAAATAACAGTTAAATTTACTGTATTTATGAAAAATAAGGAAAATCATTTATTGTTTGCCGGCCAATACAGAAACCGGCTGCAGACATCACAGGATTGTAGGATTTTATTCTGCTTTAATTCAGCAATTTTTTGTGGCGGAACTATGGATCCGCAGCCCCCACAGGATGTACCAAACGTTTCCACAACAGCCACGCCGTCCCGGGCTGCAAATACGCGATCATATTTTGTAATAACAGGAGCTGATAAATCTTTTATGATATCAGATCGTTCTGCTACAAGGCTATTTTTCTTTTCTGAAGATTCAGTTAACAACGATTCTAATTTTGTTTTCCTATTATGGAGATCTTTAGTCAATGATTCTAAATTATTTTCCCGTTCTTCTGTTTCACTGATGAGGTTATCCTTTTCTTCAACCAGTTCGAGTTCTCTCGTTTCAATATTATTTAATTTTTCTTTCTGAAAATCTATTTCATGAGAAATCGCGTCATATTGCCTGTTTGTTTTTACCAGGAATAATTGATCTTTCAATTTATCAATTTTACTTGTGAGATCCTGTACCAGTAAATCTTTTTTAGAGACCTCAAGATCAATCTCCTTCATTCGATCTTTACGTTGATTAATATCTTCTTTTAGTTGTTGTTCCTCTTTGGTCAGTTCTTCAACTTTTACAGGCAAATCACCCAGCAATTCACTGATTTCCAGTAATTGGGTATCAACATCCTGTAATTTGACCAATGAAGATGTTGCATTCATTTAATGATTCCTATTCAGATACAAAAAATGCACCTGTGCAGGTGCATTTGAAAATCGGTTGGGGAAAATGTCCCGAAATGTTCGTATTGTGCTCAATTGAGAACATCCCTTTCTCTTCGGATTATCATTTTCATACAGTCTGTAAATTTAAACATATTTCATGTTATTATAAATAACCCATTTTCTTAATTCTTGAAATAATTTCATCTACAAGGATTTCAGGCGCAACGCCTGCAGACGTGATTTTAATTTCCGAATTTTCCGGTTCTTCATAGGGATCATCTATGCCTGTAAATTGTTTTAGCTTACCTTCCCGGGCTAAAGCGTATAGGCCTTTCACATCCCGTTCTTCACAGATTTCGAGAGATGTATCCACGTATACTTCAATATATCCACCCAGAGGGTATATTAATTCACGGTTGAACCGGCGGTCTGATTTATAGGGTGCAATGGGAGCGCAAAGGGCAATACCGCCGTTTTTGGTGATTTCACTGGCTACAAAACCGATGCGGCGTACATTCAATTTGCGATGTTCCTGGGAAAAGCCCAATTCACTCGACAAATGTGTACGGACAATATCACCATCCAAAAGTGTTACGGGACGGCGGCCGTCTTCCATGAGTTTGACCAAAAGCCCATTTGCCAAGGTTGATTTTCCTGATCCTGAAAGTCCTGTAAAAAAGACAGTAAAACCGCGCTTTTCAAGAGCTGGACGAAAACGCCGCAGTTCAGCTACCACTTCCGGATAGGAAAACCATTCCGGGATTTCTTCATCATTGCTGAGACGCTTACGCAGATCCGTTCCGGAGATCATCTTGAATGCAGTATTTTTTGCTAATTCATCTTTGGGGATATATTTATCCTTTTCAGGTACATACACCATTAACCTGAAAGGAACCATCTTGATGCCCAGTTCTTTTTCATGTTCTTTCAGCAAATCCTGGGCGTCATAGGGACCATAGAACGGCTGGCCATCTTTTCCTGCTCCGGGACTGGCATGGTCACGGCCGACGATGAACATATTACAGCCGTAATTTTTACGAATAATGGCATGCCACAGCGCTTCCCGGGGACCGGCCATACGCATGGCCAAGGGCAATAAGCTCAACATGGCTGAATTTTCAGGATATTTTTTCAGTACATACTTATAACAGCGCACACGTGTATAATGATCCACATCGCCCGGTTTTGTCAAGCCAACAACAGGATGAATCAATATTTTAGCATCATGTTCTTCTGCCGCGCGCTTGGTTAATTCTACATGGGCCCTGTGCATGGGATTGCGTGTCTGAAAGGCGACAACATTATCCCAACCGTTTTGCTCGAACAATTCCCTAACTTTATGAGGAGTATGGCGCAAATCTTTATAATCGTACTGCTTGGGCAGCATGAGCCCTTTTACCGGTCCACCTACGTATATTGGGTTTGATTCATTTAACAGGTAATTGACCGCTGGATGGCCTTCATCTGTTGTTAATAATACTTTATTGGCTTCTTCTGTTTTATCTGGCTGCCAGATGGATTCAACGGACATTGCAGCGATGATAAATCCTTCTTTATCCTTGAGTGTTATTTCATCAGTTATGCTTATTCCATCAGCAAAATCTGCGGTTACATCCAATGTGATAGGTATAGGCCAGATTGTGCCATCCTGCAAGCGCATATTATTCAGCACCGCATTATAATCGGCTTCATTCAAAAATCCAGTTAGAGGTGAAAAGCCGCCATTGAGGATCATTTCCAAATCACAAATCTGGCGATCATTCAGTGTCCAGGATGGCAATGATTTTGTTTCTTGTTTTAATGCTGCCGATGCATCGGAATCCACGACCAAATAATGGAGTTTTCCACCGTGTGGTTCAATAAGTGACATAATATTTTAAAATGAATTTTTAATAATTGGTTTCAAAAAGGGCCGAAAGTTATGAAGAAAAAGAACATAACTAAACGAATCCTTTTATGTTTATAAATTATGTTCAATGAAAAAGGTGGTTTTCATTTTATTTGCTATAATAAGCGTTCTGTACTTCATTCAGAATAGCTGGTTTCCTGCTACTGATACCACAAACTCTCTATTAAAATTACATAAGGTTTTAGAAGACAGTTCTAATTTAGCTCATGAAGATTTGTATCAGGAAAAATTACAAAAATTAGCGTTTCGATTACAACAGGAACCCTATTTACAATTGAACCAGCGCTACAGTCGTAAAATACTTGCTTCTGCAACAGCCAAAAACGAAACCGATGAAATTGTCCATGCTGAACAGACTGTCATGAAAACCGTTATTTCAAGTGCAAAAACATTAAAATACACCATTCAGCGTATCGAACAATTATCGGGATCATTTAAACAGGCAAAAATATATGCTACCGTAAATGGGAGTGATAAAACAGCGCTACAGAAATTATGCCAGCGTATTCGGGAACAATATGTTGAATTCAACAGTTTGGTTATTTGTTTATACAGTGAAACTGAAGCTGGAATAGGTCTAGCTAAAGGATATAATGACCATTTTTCTCAACAGGATATTTTAAATGCATGGCTGGTTTTTTATTCATATCACCCTGTCGAGGGTGATTATTTTGACGATGAACCAGGAAAATACTGGGAGTCATAATCCCAAAATTTCATATTGTATTAAGGTTATAAAATTTTAGCTTTATTTTTTATGACATATAGTTAATTTCACTTTTTATTAT
>Ga0207991_1002296_pt1 | contig 10742 bp, 10 predicted proteins | sample ETN07SmetaG_FD_185786 | JGI IMG/M metagenome (GOLD analysis project Ga0207991, IMG submission 185786) | Marine microbial and viral communities from oxygen minimum zone, Eastern Pacific Ocean - ETNP2014F14-07SV275 (SPAdes) (version 2) | ecosystem: Environmental > Aquatic > Marine > Oceanic ... | reverse complement strand
CTGAAGAACAAGCCGAAAATGCTTCATGTCGTTCTGACTGGCCGGGACGCAGAGCCCGAGCTTATTGAGATCGCCGATCTCGTAACAGAGATGAAGGAGATCAAGCACCCGTATGCCGACCAGGGAATTCGGGCTCAAAAGGGGGTCGAATTTTGAGTGCCGAAGGTACTTTCGTCGCGTGTGAGCATTATTTCGGCTTGGCGAGAGTTTTTACAAGCCGTCGAGTTTGAGTTGAGGGTCGCTGTTGATATTTCGTTTAACGAGAATGAAACAGACTGAATGGATAAGGTTGAGATGAGGGGCTCCCCCAGCGCATCGAGCTTCGACATTTAGCCGGTTAGCCAGAGCCACGTGGAGGCGGCACGATAGCGGCAGTTGTCACTAACCAAAGCCCGCCGGGAGCCTGGGCCGCCTGGAGGACATCGCCTGCCAGGTCGCCGGAATTCAGCGCACAGAAACGCCGCGAATCGAAAAGAAATGGGTTGTCGTGGCAGCTGCTGATCACGGGGTGACAGACGAGGGTGTATCTACCTTTCCGCAGACCGTGACCGCTCAGATGGTAGCTAATTTTCTCAATGGTGGAGCGGCGGTAAGCGCGCTGGCACGGCAGGCCAGGGCAAGAGTAAAGATAATCGACGCTGGCGTCGCAAACCCGATACCTGGAAACACTTCAGAACTCGTGGAGCTAAAAGTGGAGAACAGCACTCAGAACTTCACGCTCGGCCCTGCCATGCCGCGCGCCCATGCTGTCGAAATCGTGGATCGCGGGGCCGAGTTGTCACTGGAGCTCTCGAAAGAGGGTGCCGATCTGATCGCGATTGGCGAAATGGGTATCAGCAACACCACCGCAGCATCTGCCATCACGGCTGTGATGCTAGGTGAGTTGCGAAGACGGTGACCGGTCACGGCACTGGAATCGATGAGGTTACCCGTTTGAAGAAAGTACACCCGGTTTCCAGGGTGATATCGGTGAATCAACCAAATTTCGGGCTGCCGGCGAGGCTGGCGTGAAGCGCTTCATATTCGGGTCGTCGGGTACAGTGCAGAGGGCGGCCGAAAAGTACGAGCCGATCAAGTCGATGGTCGAGGCACGTCTCGACGATATCCCAGATCCCAGACCTGTCGTATCCCATCTAGATCCGCCGTGGCCACATGCGATGTACGGCGTTGGCAAGACGGCCGGCGAGGCGATGGCGAGGCTGTTTTCAGAGACTCATGGATCGGCGATTGTGGTCAGAATCGGACGCGTCAGGGCCAAAAACCGGCCAGCGAATGCGAGAGGGGTGTCAGTCTACTTCAGCCACCGTGACGTCGAGCAGATGTTCGAAAAGTGCGTCGATGCGCCAGGCGACGTGAAGTGGGATGTTTTCTACGGTGTTTCGGACAACTTCACCCGGTTTCGGGACATCTCGCACGCGGAAGAGGTGATCGGATACGTGCCGGCGGACGGCATCAAGGACTGGCCACTCGAAGGCTGAGACGATTGCATGACCGGTGGGGCATGGCCGAGCGGTCGCTAATTCGCTGCCTCGTTCCGCTTCGATCGGGACTAATGTTTCGCCTGTGTCAGCGATCGTCGGCTCAGTTCATTACCTGGCCGCCGTCGCACTGGATTGTCTGGCCGGTGATGTTTCGGGCCTCTTCTGAAGCCAGGAAAACTGCGAGAGCGCCGATGTCTGACGGCTCCTGCGGTCGGCCCATCGGGATCACCTCTTTCAGCGATGCCATGAACACGTCGTACTTGTCCTTACCGGCTACGGCTTCATCGCCGAGCGCCTCGCGCTCTTTCATCCAGTCCTGGTGAAACTGGGTCCAGATTCGACCCGGAGCGATAGCGTTGACGTTGATGTTTTCGGCGGCGAACTCACGGGCGAGCGCCTGGGTGTATGCGATCACCGACATCTTGGTCGTGGCGTAGTAGGCGGTGATGTACTTCGCAGCTTTTGCAGCAACAGAAGAGATGTTGATAATTTTTCCGGCTTTTCGTTCGCGCATCTGCGGCAGAACAGCCTCAGTTACATCGGCAAGGCCCTTCACGTTTACCTTCCAGGTGAACTCCCAGTCGACATCCCGGAACGCTGTCCCGGTCGAGCCCGGAGCGCCCGCGACGCCCGCGTTGTTCACGAGAATATCGATCTGCCCCGCCGCTGAAGTGATGCTTGCCACCCCGGCACTGACCGAGTCCGCGTCTGTAACATCCATTCGAGCCGTGTAGGCTTTTCGGCCGAGCGCCTCGACCAGACTGGCCGCGCTGGCGGCATTCTTGTCGCTCAGGTCGGCGATGGCGATGTCGGCCCCTTGTTCGGCCATTTTCAGCACAATACCGAGTCCGAGTCCCTGCCCTCCGCCAGTCACCAGTGCCACTTTTCCGCTCAAATCTGCAAACATCTGCTTTTACCTGCTCTCGGTCCGGGTTTCGGCCGTCATCGGGTGGTGCTCGACCAATTGAATTTCTACGCGGTAAATCTATCAAGAAATATTCGATCGGATCGGATCGATCACGACCACCGATTCGGTATCACCGGCGCTAATATGCGAACCGGGTGCTGAACCCGGTGCCGAAACGGTTTTATTGAGGAATGCGATGCTGCCACTTGTTTCGTCCGACACGATCTTCGAGCCCGTACCGCACTGGGCAAAAATCCCTCATGGCGTATGGCTGAAAGAGGCGACTTCGGTTGCTGTCGACAAAGACGATAACGTGTTCGTTTTCAATCGCGGCAATAAGCCGATGCTGGTTTTCGACCCCGATGGGAACGTGATCGACATGTGGGGCAATGACAACCCGAGCGACGATGTGCGGATAAGCCGGGACCCATACGGCAACGCCATGCAGTTCTGGAATACTTGGTTTAACCGCCCGCACGCCGTGACCATAGATCATGAGGGTAACGTCTGGGTCGTTGACGACAATGGGCAGCAGATTCACAAGATGTCGAAGTCAGGTGAGTTCCTGATGTCGATCGGGTCGGGCGAGGCGGCTCCGAAGCAGAGTGGCAAGATGTTCAACCGACCCACCGATGTCGCTATATCTAAGAAGACCGGTGAGATATTCATTACCGATGGCTACGACAATTCGCGGATCCACCGGTTCGATGCCCAAGGAAAGTTGATGATGTCATGGGGAGTGATCGGTACCGATCCCGGCGAGTTCAACGTACCCCACAACCTGGCGCTGATCGACGATGAAGAAGTGGCTGTGTGTGACCGGGAGAATTACAGAGTCCAGGTTTTCTCTCTGGACGGCGAGTTCAAGCGGCAGTGGATGGTACATAAAGCGTGTGCGATCGAGGTTACGGGCACCGGGGACGATGTTCGCATTTATGTTGCGGAGCAAGGTCCGACGAGAGGCTCGCCCAACCGCGGAGAACCAAACCTCGGCAATCGTGTCGGCATCTACGACCGCGACGGCAACCGAATATTGAGGTTCGGATCCCGCGAGATTGGTGAAGAGCCCGATCAGTTCCTGTGGCCCCACTCAATGGCAATCGACTCGCACGGCGATGTGTACGTGGCCGAGGTTTCGTTTGTCGAAATTGGCAAGGATGAGAACCCTCCACGCGAGATGGCGTCACTGCGAAAGTGGAGACGCGCTGAGGGCTAGCCGTCGGACATCTCCGTTGTCGTGAGCTTGTCGACGTTCGAAGCGTGACAGCCATGCGCCTGGTCTCATCGCGTCGATCAAGCGTTGGTGCTCGAATCTGGCAGTGCCGTGCCGGGTTGCCGCGAGTACAATCCATTTCCGCCGGGCCTGTGCGCCCGGGAATGTCCCGCAATCAACCCTGCCAAGTATCCAGGCCGACCAACTTATGAGCAACGTAACGATTCGCGATATCAAAACCATCCTGACCGAGCCGGAACGCATTCGGCTGGTCATCGTCAAGATCGAAACGTCGGAGCCGGGACTATACGGGCTGGGCTGTGCAACGTTCACGCAGCGGCCTACAGCTGTGGCGGCAGCGATTGGCGACTACCTGAAGCCCTTCCTGGTGGGCCGCAACGTTGCTGATATCGAAGACATATGGCAGTCGTCGTACGTTTCTTCATACTGGCGCAACGGGCCGGTGCTGAATAACGCGCTGTCCGGAGTTGACCAAGCCCTGTGGGACATCAAGGGCAAGATGGCGAACATGCCTGTTTATGACCTTCTCGGCGGTCGTGCCAGGGAGGCAGCACCTGTTTACGTCCATGCATCGGGCCCGACCCCGAAAGACGTCGGCGATAAGATGCAGGCGTTCCTTGAACAGGGATTTCACCACATTCGCATACAGGCCGAGACACCCGGATACGCGAGTTACGGGACCGGAAGAGGCCTGACCGAAGCCGACCTTGAATACGGTCGCAGCGGCGCCGAGGGTGAAGAGTCTCTCCCATTGGAGGGTCCCCGCCCGATCACTACGTGGATACGTGCCGCGGAAGAAGGCAAAAAATACGCCCACCCCGGTGGTGTCTTCGAGCCAAAGCCGTACATGCGAACTACGCTCGATCTGTTCGAATATATCCGTGGTCGTTTTGGCTACGGCGTCGAGATTCTGCACGACGTTCATGAGCGCATCCCGCCGATCCTCGGTGTGTGGTTTGCCAAAGAAGTAGAGAAGTATCAGCTGTTCTTCCTGGAAGACCTGTTCAGTCCCGAAGACAACGATTACTTCCGCATGGTGCGCGAACAGACGTCGACTCCGATTGCGATGGGTGAACTCTGGAACAGCCCGCACGAGGTGATTCCGATGATCAAGGACCGCCTGATCGATTTCATCCGCATTCACATGTCACAGATCGGCGGCATCACCCCGGCCCGGAAGATTGCGGCAATGGGCGAGCTGTTCAGCGTCCGCACGGCGTGGCACGGACCCGGCGACACCTCGCCAGTGGGTCATGCCGCCAACATGATGCTGAACCTGAACACCCACAACTTCGGTATCCAGGAAGCTGCGATTCCGGGCGAGCGCACGCGGGAGATGTTCCCGGGCATGCCGGAATTGAGAGACGGCATGATGTGGTCGAATGGAAAGCCCGGGTTGGGTATCGACATTGATGAAGATATGGCTGCGAAGTTCCCGTTCACCGAACGTGAATTCGGTGGTGCGTGGGATACGGTGCGCAGGGCCGATGGCTCGATGGTGAAGCCGTAGGTGTGCCGGTGGTGCATTACGCGGGAATGAAGTGACCCCGTCGCGCTAACGGTGATTACACCGACAGGTTTCGCGGAAACGCTCCTCTTCGAATCCTGGTTTTCGAATACTGAATAATTCGGTGTGCAGGGCCGTAAACAATACTCCACCAATACCCCGGCACGGGCGTAGACTCTGCACGCCTTGCCAGATTCAACCCCTACGAACACGGCGCCAGATTCCGCGGACGCTTCAGGCTCGCGCCCAGAAACTATTAACCAGGTCGAGGACAGCGACGAGATAAAAGCTGAATCCACGCCGTCGCTCGCCCTTATGTATGGCCTCTCGGCAGGGCACGGCATCAAGCACTTCGGTCAGGGCGCGCTGCTCATCATGATTCCGAGCATCAGGGCCACGCTGGGGCTGTCCGATGTTGCCATCGGTGGCATTTCGTCGGCCCAGTCGATTTCGTCGGGAATTGCGAACATTCCTGCCGGTATTCTCACCGACATGTTCCGCAAGAAGGTCGCCTGGATCCTCTTTGCATCGATGATCATGGTGGGTTCCGGTTACCTTCTCATCAGCATTTCGCCCGTCTACTGGGTTCTGCTCGTGGGTGTGGTCATTGTTGGCTTCGGCACGTCGATGTGGCACGCCCCGGCGTTTGGAACGCTGGCGGCCCGGTATCCGAGGCGCCGTGGCTTTGCGATGGCTGCGCATTTGACGGGTGCGCAGGTAGGTAACACCACATCGCCGCTGATAGTCGGATTTCTGCTGGCTGGCACTATCGGGTCGTGGGTGGTGTTCGGCGGCATTGAATGGCGCTGGCTCGCGGCGTTTATTTCGGTGCCGATGATCCTGACAGCGCTTGTGGTAGTAAGCAGGTTTAAGACCGCGGGAGCGGAATCGACGGGTTCGGTCACTCTCGGAGCGTATTTCGTCTCGGCCAAGCGACTCCTCAGCAACCGCGCCGTTCTCGGAATGGCTCTGCTCGGAGCAATGCGCGGTGCGGTGCACAACTCGTTCCAGGTGTTCCTGGTCATTTACATGCGGGAGGAGCTCGGTTACTCGAACACATACGTTGGTTTGCACATCGCGCTTATCACCATGGCTGGAATTATCTCCACACCCATCATGGGTAACCTTTCCGACCGCGTGGGTCGTCGCCCGGTGATTTCGTTTGCGATGACCGCGATGACCGTGCTGCTCTTCCTGTTCTTGCAGTTCGATTCGGGGATTCCGATGATGATATTGATCGCAGTACTCGGGCTGTTCTTTTTCTCGGTTATGCCGATCATCAACGCCGCCGCGATGGACATGATCGACAAAGGTTCTGAAGGTTCGGGAACTGCGCTGATGTTTGCGGGCGGTTCGATAGTCGGGTCGCTAACGCCGATCGTTGCCGGGATTATCAACCAGTCGAACGGGTTTCAGGGCGTCGTCATTTTTGCGGGCGCGATGGCGACCATCGGTGCGGTGCTTTCGCTGATCCTACCGATGGCGAAGCGAGAATCTGCATCACCCTAGTGTTTTATACGTGGTGGGATCGTTTTCATCTGCATCGCTGTCTCGGGGAAGGAGATGCGAATGCCATCAGGGGATGGCTAAGGAGTACCCGATTCCCCGATGATCTCGAATCAGGCGCACTTTGCGGTTGCTACAGTTCAGTTTCTTGTGGAGCCTGCGTATCGCCATATGTACTGCCGCATCCGTCACAACCGTGTCGCCCCATGCCTTCTGCTTCAGCCTTGAGTATGCAATCACTGCTCCCAGCTGTTGCATAAGCGACTGCAACAAGTCCAACTCGTTGATGTTCAATGTGACCTGATCACCGACTCCTTCGAGTTGTTGCCGCTCGCGATGATCACGGGCGCGCCCGAGGTCTTCCGGAGTTGCCTCAGTACTTCAAGGCCGTCCATGTCCGGCAGCCCAAGGTCGAGGCACACGAGGACGGCATGCGACGTGCTCAGATACTCGAGCATGTCAGCGCCAAGCTCGAATTCGGTCAGGTCGTATCTACTTCTCGAAACCGTGAAGCAAACACTGATCGAATCGCGCTGGTTAAGATCGTCGTCGCAGATTATGACTTTCGCGGCTGAGTGTGTTCCGAGCAGACCAAGACCTGGTCAGGCAGAAGGGTTGGGATCAGTTGTGGACGCGATGGCTTGCCACCTATATTAGTGGGTAAATCGTCGATTTACGTCGAATTTCGTTGTGAGATCGAAATTACGTTCGATCTTCACCGATTCCAAACCGTGCGCGGCACCCTAAAGGCGACCTTGTGAAACTTTGGGCGTCACTGTAACGGTGCGATACTCTTCTGTCTGATATCCGGTTCCGCTCAAACTTCAAACGCAGCCTGGTCCGTTCCATCTGTAGACACGGTTGGCTCTATTAGGCACCGGAGGCAATGCCGGAGCGACTTGCCTCGAACTGACGGGTAACAAAAAAATGAAAGCGATCGATATTCACGCTCACATTCCTCGGAGGCCCGGAATTCCCGAATATGGGATTGAGCCGGGCCTGAGGCGTATGTTCCGTATGGGGGATGAAGCCGACGATGTGGCACAGATGGTCGAGACATATCGCGCTATCGACACGATGGCCGTGATCTTTTCGGTCGACGCCGAGACCGAGACCGGTGATTTGCCTGACCCGAACAATTACGTGGCTGAAACAGTCGCCGCATACCCTGAGGTGCTTATGGGCTTTTGCACAGTCGACCCTCGGAAGGGGGGTGCGGCAGTCGAAGAGCTTGAACGATCGATCACAGACCTCGGGCTCCGTGGGCTGAAGTTGCATCCGATCCACCAGGGCTTTTTCCCCGATGATCCCGCATTCACTCCGCTATTTTCAAAGGCCGAAGAGCTGGGTATACCCGTGTTGATGCATTCCGGATACGCGGCCGCCGGAGCCAATACGCCCGGTGGCGGCGGGTTTCAGCTTGCCTATTCCAGGCCGATCCCACACGTCGATTCGCTGGCCGCGCATCACCCCGGTCTGACGATCATCATGGCCCATCCTGCCTGGCCGTGGATTGACGAGCAGATCGCGGTGGCGCTGCACAAGTCGAACGTCTACATCGACCTCTCGGGCTGGGCTCCCCGCTATATTCCGGGCGCCTTAATTCGTGAGGCGGGGAGCAGGTTGCGGAAGAAGGTCCTGTTCGGTTCCGATTACCCGTATATCTCGCCAGTTACATGGCTTGAGCAGTTCGAGCAAGTGGACATACGTGATGAAGCGCGACCGTTGATCCTCCGTGAAAACGCCGCCGCTATTCTGGGGTTGGAGCTCGATTCGTAACCCGATTAAAGCCCCACGCAACGCACTGCATACCCGGCGTTCAGCTGAAACCGGATAAACCCCGCGACTGTCCCCGGTTGAAAGGTGTCGGTTCGGGTTCCGGGGGTTCTCGGCGGACTGCAAAACTGTTACGGTCAGGTGAGTAATTCTGATTTGCGCCTTAAAAAGATGCGCCCCTCCTGAGGCGTGAGTGGAGGGGCGCATGGGCTCTCGGCGGAGACTGAACCGGTAACATCCGAGCCCTGGAAGTTACTGGCGGCGTGAGGTCTGTGTGTCCGCACAGACCTCAGCTTTTTTAAGTTGTGTTCTCCGTGAAATACGGTCTTAAGTGGCCCGGCGTTTTCTCCTTAAACCGGAACTTTAGTTGTTGAGAGCGGCTTCGGGACTGCGGTTGTGAGCGCGGTGCCCCCGTTCAGATTGACCAGGGCTGATTTCAGTCGACTGTCGAGGATTCGCAAGCTGCTGATGAGCTTCAACCGGCGATATTCCGGGATGACCTGCAGTTGCATGGCATCGAGTTCGCCGGCGATCTTCAAAACGGCGTTTTCAATCAGCCGGGTATCCGCCTCGACGTGCCGTGCAGGCTGAATTACCGGTGCTGGTTCTGGCTGGCGCTCGGGGGCGCGTTTTCCGTTGACGACTTCCTCGATGATGTCTTCGATCGACAGACTTGGGGCTGTCTTGGCCCGGCCGACTATTCGTTCGACGTGGACGCTTGAGAGGCGACCTTCGATAAACGGCTGTGCAATTTCTCGCTGCCGGACGTGGTCTTCGATATCGGCGATCGACCGTGCTTCTTTAAAGGTCAGTTCGCCGCTGTTCACTCTTTCGCCAAGACCCGGGTCGAGCGTACGGATGAGGCTCTCGTAGTGGTGGATGGTGCCCGGTGTTATTCCGGTACGCCGGGCCAGTTCTTGCTGCGTTACTTCGTGAGTGTCTCGGTATTCCATGAAAGCCCGCCCGAGTTTCATCGCCGGCACCGTTGAAGAGTGGTACTGCTCGGCTAGAGACAGTTCCCAGCGTTCCTGCGGGGTGACTTCTTCCTTGATGGTGCATTCGATTGCGATCTCGCCTGCATCTCTGGCCGCCGAGAGTTTTCGTTCCCCTGCGAGGAGCATGTATCCATTGGGTGTTGACAGGACTACCGGATCGCGCTTGGAACGTACGGACCTGGTACTTTGACGTCGGGTGCTTACCCCGGTTGGGCGGGGGGTGTCGGGGTCTGGGAAGATCTGGTCAATCGGAATCTTCAACTTGTTGTCCTCAGTACGGGGTTTCGAGCCTGGAACAGTTTAGAACGTGAAATTTGTAGTGAATCGAACTCACGCCGCATTCCAAATCGTTGACGTACATTCTCCGCGTTCCAAAAAGAAATTTCTAAAACTGTCCCGCGCAGGGAAACCATGATTCCAATTAACAATTGACTTTGGAATTACTGGGGGATACTGTGGACTCAACACCAGCTTGGAATGACAATTTCCCCGTTCAAATGACCCTCCAAGAACAACCCCGGCCGATTCCCCCATATGTCCCCTATCGGACATTCCGAACATTTTTGGAATTCCTACTTGAAGGCATTCCAGACCGGATTGATAGGAGTGTGTGGGTTCCAAGGTTTTCAGGAAATTCCGGAATTCAGTTGATGACGACGCTAAAAGTACTGGAATTGATCGATTCTGACGGTCGTCCAACCGACGAATTGGAATCGCTCGTACATGCTGAAGGCGACGATCGCAGGACGCTGCTTCGACGAATTCTGGAGCGTTTTTACACGCCTGTTTTTGCGCTCGATCTGTCGCGTGCGAGCCGTGGACAATTTCACGAGGCGTTCAGGTCGTTTGGAACAAAAGAGGGAGTACTCACCAAGTGCGAAGCGTTCTTTATCAGGGCCGCGCAGGACGCCGAGATAGATTTATCGAGGCACATACTGCAGGGCCGCCACGGGGCAAATCGCACTCGAACAGCGCCTGCCGGACGGTCGCGTACGACCGCCACTCAGCCCGTTGCGGCTGAGAAAAAGGCGTTTGCAGCGCCGCCTGAGAACGCTGTCCCGGCTCAGGTCGCCCAGCTTGAGCTTGCCGACAGGATCCTTGCCAAGTATCCAGAGTTCGATCCTGCATGGGACCCTTCGGTACAGTCCAAGTGGCTTGAAGGCATGACGCGTCTCTACGAGGGTTTGTCGGTGAGCGCTTCAGAGCGACCAAGCGAAAAAGACCAGGCGAGTGAAGAAGAGTCTGTCCAGCCGAACGCTGACGCTTAGGTTCGCCTGCGAGCAGCGTTTAAAGCTCCGGTTAGATTCGGTTTTCGACGATGTTCAGGATCCGGCCG
>Ga0207991_1002294_pt1 | contig 10750 bp, 6 predicted proteins | sample ETN07SmetaG_FD_185786 | JGI IMG/M metagenome (GOLD analysis project Ga0207991, IMG submission 185786) | Marine microbial and viral communities from oxygen minimum zone, Eastern Pacific Ocean - ETNP2014F14-07SV275 (SPAdes) (version 2) | ecosystem: Environmental > Aquatic > Marine > Oceanic ... | reverse complement strand
TCTTGCCTATGCGCTCAACGCCCACATGGCGCAGGGTCTGACATCCGATCGCGGCATAGCCGTCATGGACAGCCGCGAGCGCAACCTGTCGAACCAGAAAACGTTCCTCGTGACGATCACGAGGCTTCGCGATCACCTGACACTGGTGGTCGACAGTTCGGACAGGCTCGGAGCAGTCGTGGCACGCAACAAAGGCGAGAAGGCCTCGGCCCTCGAGGTCACCGCACAGTTGACGCCGACAGAAAAGAAAAACGGCGAACTTGATCAGCTGAAACCGGAAGAGGCCAACAAGGCCGAAAAGGAACTCGCCCGAAGCAAGAGCAAGACACTGGACTTCGGGATTTGAAGGGCCGCTATGTGCCAGATTTTCTGACGAATTGGCCCCGGCAGTTGTTCCGGGTCGTGCCTGCGCGTGCACGACCAGATTTCGGAGCAGCTCTCAGATCGCAAGAGTTTTGCGATGCCTCTCAATCGCGCTTCGTACATCATCGGGGAAGGGCAGGTGTCCGCTTTCGCTGCGCCAGGCGTCGTCGAACCGTGCAACGACATCCTTCGCTGTCGCGGTGATCAGCTTGGCAGGCAGCTTCGCCTTGTCGGCGATCGCCTCGAGTTCATCATAGGTGTAGGATGCCCACTCGCGCGAGCTATGAAACTTGAGTGCAGCATCGTCGCCTGGGATATAGGCGAGCGTCGAAAGCAGGTCATAGGCAGGTGCCAGCAGCGCGTTACGCCTATCCGGGTAGATCAACGACCAGTTCTTGAGGTGCATGTCGCCATTCCCGATCAGTACCGAGTAGGTGAGCCGGCGGACGAATTCGACCACGCTTTGTTCGTCGGTCTCGATCGCCAGGACACTGAGAATCTGGCGGTAGCTCGCATTCTCGTATTTATCGTCTGCAAAGACACCGAACACCTGGGCGAAGTCTTCGGTGTGCACGGGTCCCTCTTCCCCCCGGTCGAAGCGCCGGATGGCAAAAGCGGACTCTCCGTAACGGGTGATACCTTCGGGTATGCTATCGATCTGATCGAGAGGCACAAGGCCGATTTCAGGTACGTCGATCCCGATCTTTGCTGCCAGTTTCATCGCTGCGAATTCAGCCTCGGGCACGTCCGGATGTCTCGCAGAGGGCAGCTTGACGATCCAGTCGCCGCCGCTGCCTGTGACTGGGATCGTCAGTCCGCCATTCTTGCCCTGGGCTTTGATAGCCGAGAATTTGAGTTGCACGCCGGCAAGCGAGAAGCGCAGCGCGCGCTCCGCCTGCTTCCCCGCCGCTTCTTCATCTAGCTCGTCGGCCTCCGTTTCCTCGGCATCGACGGCGAGGGCGCGCACTGCGCCGGGAAGATCGTGCCCGAGCTGTGCGAGAAGGTGGTATTCGCGCACGGCTTTCACGCCGGCGCGGCGGGCCAGGTAGTCGCGAAGCGTTCCTTCAGGAAGGAGGTTGGAGAAGAACGGCTCGATCTTCGTTCGATAGCTACGTGGCTCTGCGATGATCTCGCCATTCGCGTCCTTGTAGGCGAGCGAAAGCGTCGGCCGATCCTGGTCGGCAAGGTAGACATCGTCGAATGTGAAGATGCTCGCATCTCCATCGAGGCGCGCAATCGTTCCAACGCGCGTCTCACCCAGAAAGATATCGAGAGCCGCTGCGTCGATCATGTGGCGTCGTCCTCAAGCCGGTAAGCAGGTAGTTTGCGGGCACTATCTCGATCGGTTGCGTGGACCTGCAGGTTTCTGACGTGTTTGAGGGCACGTGTGGATGCCGCGATCTGTTGGGCGAGTTTCTTCGTTCCCTCTTGCTGCTCAAGCGCCCAGCCGAGGTCCTGAAAATGCTTTTTCAGATGGGCGACGGGCTGCAATGCCTGCTGGATGGCCTTGAGCGTTTCGGGATTGAAATTGACGGTCTGGACATCTTTAAGTGCGCTTTGAAACTCATTCACTTCGGTGACGCTCGGATAGCTCTCCCGTACTCGCTCAGCGAACCGGTTGGTTTCAGCAATCGTTGCGAGCGCTCGACTGGCCTCGCTTCTTTCGCGCTGTGATCGCACAACGCCTTCGATCGCCGGTACGGTCCTTCGAGGCACAAGCTTCAACTCGAGGTCGAGCGCGCGCGCTATTTCGACAAGGCTGGAAATCTGTAGGTCTACACTCCCGCCTTCGATTTTGGAGATATGGCTTTGGGGCAAGCCTACCCGCTCACCCAGCGCTTTCTGGGTAAAGCCCCTTGCTATCCGAGCCGCTTTGATGCTTGCGGCGATGTCTTCGATTGCCGTACTCATAAATATGTTTCTACATATGCTGGTCTACGTCTATATGTTTTAGCATATACCGTGATCGTTGAGAAAGGCAATAGAGATATGCAATGGCATATATACACTACCCATGATATGCCATTGCATATCATGGGTAGTGTTTGCCGCGCATAAAGCGTGAGCAGTCGTCACTTCAAAGAACCTTTGCCGGTCCTTCAGACGACAGAGCTTTCGCCCAGAAATCTGCCGATCAGTCAGGAAGGCCAACGGCGGCAATGCGCCCCAATCAAAGACGTAGCGATGTGTAGCCTAAGTTCCCATAAGTGGACACTGTTCAGGGATATCCCGACCAACGAGAAGGAACATGACATACTCATGTCACGGGACGCCTACTACCTTCGTCGATGTAAGTACTGAACGCTTTAACAGAGAATGGCGATCGGGTTTGGGATAACCTGTCAACTACGCGAGCCAATCCGTGTGAGTCGGATCGATTAGCGCTATAGCGTTTTTCCCAATTAAACTAAGAGCATGGGAAGACTTATGAGGTTCACCGAGACCGGCCCGGATATTCCATCGCACCTGCTCAATCAGCAGATGCAGGGCAACGTGGTTTTCTTTTGCGGGGCAGGCGTTTCAATGCCCGCCGGTCTTGATAGCTTCTGGCAACTCACTGATCGCATCGTAACTGCACTCGATGCTACACCAGCCCGGAAGCGGCTCGACGAGGGGTGGGATTTTGATCGCATTTTCTATCTTCTCGAGAGGGACTTTGACCGATCTGAAATCGACCGCGAGATATTCAAGGCGCTTGGCAAAATTCGGGCTAAGACCCTCGCAAACCACCGGGCAATTCTATCGCTTTCGAAAGGTGCGGCGGGATCCACACAACTTGTCACGACGAACTTCGACACATTATTCGAGCGAGCCGGATGCAAGGGTCCGCTCATTGTTCCACCCAACCTGCCCGACCTAAACATCAACCGAGCGGTCGATGGCCTGGTCTATTTGCATGGCCGCTTGGCCGACCCTGAAAGAGGGGAATTGCCTAGCTACGTGATCAGCAGTGCAGACTTTGGCCGAGCGTATTTAGCGGAGGGATGGGCAACCCGCTTCGTGAAAGACCTGCGAGAGCGTCACACCTTAGTGTTTCTCGGCTACAGCGCTGAAGACCCGCCGATGCGCTACCTGCTTGAAGGGCTGAATAATCGCAAAGGTGTGGTTTACGATAATCCTGTTTATGCGTTCGCGCCCGGCGGGGATCAAAGCGTCTTGGAAGCGTGGCAGGATCGCGGCGTAACACCGATTGAATACGACGCGTCGGACCGGCATGCCAATCTATGGAGCACAATACATCAGTGGGCTGCAGCAGCCGAAGATCCAGAGCAATGGGCGCAAAGCCTTGTTGCAAAGGCTCAGAGAGGACCTCGCGCGTTGCTACCTTACGAGCGTGGGCAGGTCGTCGAGCTTGTGGGTAGCAGTAGAGGCGCCGCGGCGTTTGCGAACGCCGATCCGTCCATCACCTCGGAGTGGCTCAGCGTCTTCGATCCGAATGCAAGATATGGTCAACCTAAGAGCACTGGCTGGGGCGATGATGCGGAAGAGGTCGATCCTTTAGAGCTATATGGCTTGGATTCTGACACGCCACGGCCACCGAAGTCGACCAACAGGCTCTATGATGAGCACGTCGAAAACCCGCTCGCTCCAAAAACAGACGACGAGACCCAGGCAGGTGTTCCGACATTACACGGGCAGATGACCCCTTATCGATTACCGCTGTCGCCAAGAATGCATCATCTTGCTCGTTGGTTCGGCGAAGTATCACACGAACCCCCTGCTGTTTGGTGGGCATCTGGATGGAAAGGGCTTAGCCCCCATCTACTTTGGTTCGTTGCGCGCCGCCTGCGTGACAGGCACGGCGAGAAGTATCCCGATGCGGCCAGACACTTCTGGGCGCTGTACCTGGAGCATGCAGAAACGCAGACATTTGATGAAGCTGAGTTCCGCTGGTTTGAGTTCGAAGGCCTTGTCAAAACTATGGGATGGAATGGGCAGAGCCTTCGTTATCTGGAGCGCTGCCTTCAGCCTACAGTTGTGGCCGAGAGGCCTTACATCGGTGCTGTCTGGCCGACCGAGCGCGATTGGGCGAAAGTCAACCTGCGCAACGTTGTTCAATTGAAGGTTAGAGTGCTCGATCGCCACAATACAGATCTCAAGATCCCAGATGAAAACCTTCCGCAAGTTGTTCGAATAATCCGCAATTCGCTCATACGGATGGTCGAATTGCTTGACGAGACGGGCGACTTCTTCTGGCGGTGTCCCAACCTTCACCCCACTGGAAAGCCAGGTGAATCAAACTACGGTCGCAAAAACCAGCTTGTGCTGTGGTACCGTGCGCTCTTTCGCAGACTTGTTGAACTTGACCCTACCTTGGCATTGGATGAGTATCGGCAGTGGCCGAAAGATGAAGAACGTCTCTTCGCGGCATTGCGCGTTTGGGCAGCGACGAACGAAGGGTTTCTGTCTGACGTTCAGGCGCTCGATCTATTGCATGAGCTGAGTGATCAAGAATTCTGGTCTTCAGACAATCAGCGCGGCGTAATGCTGCTGATCAAACAAATTTGGCCGTCATCAGGTTCGCGGCAACGCGGCTCACTCGAAAAGAGGTTGATCGCAGGACCGCCACGTTGGGACCACCAAACCGATGAGGAATATCGATTGCGGAGTGCTGCTCATGCGGCATCTCGGCTACGTTGGATGGAACTGAACGACTGTGAATTGAGCACAAAAGCACAGAAAGCTCTGACTAATCTGAAGACTGTCGATCCGAGATGGTCGGATGAATGGGCCAAGAGTGCAGACGACAGCATGGGTTCCAAAGGTGGAATGATCCGCGAAATCCGAGATGCACAGGGACTTGAAAGTGTGGCGATCGATAAGGTTCTTGATGCTGCCGAAGCACTTTCGACCGAGGATTTAGCCGAGCTTCGTGAATTCAAGCCGTTCAAGGGATTGGTTGAGAACCATCCTTCCAGGGCACTGTCTGCGTTGCGTCGTGCCCTCAAGGACGACGAATTCCCAGTAAGGCGATGGATCGATCTACTGTCATGCTGGCCGGCGCGGACGCCATTGAGGCTCAAGTTGCTACTTGCCTACACAATCGTTGGGCTCAGCGCCGATCGGGCTTTGGAGCTTCGTTATTATTCTACGGACTGGCTGAAGGCCAACATCAAAGCTCTTTATAGACATAGGGGCAGCCGTGGGCTGGAGATCTTCGATGGCTTTCTCCGTCCCTTCGAGACGGCCGATCCCAGTAAGAGTAAAAGCAGTCTCGGCCAAACGTCGACCGGCGGGGAAGTGGTTGTCACCTCGGAAGTGTCGAATGCAAAGGCTATCAACAGTCCGCTTGGCAAGCTTGCAGAGGCCTTATGGAGTCTGACACCAAGGAAAGCAAAGAAGCGCGGCCGACCCGGTCGACAATTCGAGAGCAGGTTTGAGCGATTGATCTCAGTGCCTGGCGATGGGGCGGGACACGCTGTAACCATACTAACCAAGCGGCTTGGATGGATCGTTCATTGCTACGAAGATTGGGCAAACGAATTCCTCATTCCTTTGTTTGACATCAAAGGAAACCATGCGGAAGCGGCCTGGCATGGCTTGATATATGATCAGAACCCTTTGCCCCGCGAAATTTGGGACCGCTTGCGCGGCTCCTTTAAGATTGCACTGAAAGGGGCAACTGAATGGCCATTTGATAAAGAGGCCCGAAAATCTTTGGTGGATGCGCTGGTCTTTCTCTCAGATCCTACTCTGGAAGATGGTGCCATCTTCGATTTCGCAGAAGTGCGCAGCGTTCTGAAGGAGCTCGATCAGGAGACCCGCGCCCATGCGCTCTGGACGCTGGGAAATGCGATTTCTCGCCGCAAGAATTGGACCAATTTCGGGAAGCCATTTGTCGAAGAAGCTTGGCCTCGCGAGAAAAGCTTTCGAAGCCAAGAAGTTACTCGCGGCTTCTTAAGGATCGTGGATTGTTCAGGTGAGCATTTTCCCGATGCCGTCCATACTGTGAAGCGGTTCCTTCTGCCCGTGCCTCATGCCGACACATTCACCTACAGGTTGTCAAAGGAACTCGATGACGAAGAGAGCCAAGCGTTGAAGCATCCAGAAGAAGCGCTCGAATTGCTCAATGCTATCTCGGGTGATGATCGAGCAAGCTTGCCTTATGGACTTCGGGAGTCATTGCTGGCGCTCAGCACGAAAAATCCCACATTGCGAGAGCGAGAAGACTATCGCCGCCTGAAAGCGCTTGTCGAGTAGTGACCATGGGGTTGTCAGACCAACGCGGCCCGTTGGACGGTCGCTGAGGGGTGCTGGCTTTCAGCAGCAAACCGACAGCCAAACCGAACGGTCCTCAAGCGGTCCACAATCAGAGAAATCAGCACTAGCTCCGCGTAGCACGCACATTGGCCCCGCGTACGAGCAGAGAGCGGCAACGCGCCAGCAACACTGCAACTCAATCTGGAACGGCAATTCGCAAGCTAGCGAGCTGAGAAACTAGCTCTGCTCTTATGATCGGAATGTCGTATCGCCATTCGATTAGAGGCACTCCATGGTGCGCCAGCAAGGCCCGCTTTTTCTCGTCTCGAATGCAAGTGAGTTCAAACCCCTCCTCTCCGCCAAAAAGTGCGATTGGCTCGTAGTGCTGCTGCCCCTGATACTCGATGGCGAGCGGGATTTCGGGCACATAGATGTCAACGGATTGCATTCCTAGAAATGCTGGTCGCCATTGATGAACCGCTGACGGCCATATCGAGCGGACCAGATCGAGCAGGGCAATCTCAGAGACCCAACCTCGCCCAATCTCCGGAATTGATCTCTCTCTACGGAACGCCTCTTCGGCGGCGACCATTGCGCCTGCGAAAAATTCGGAGGCTCCCGTATCCGCAACACCCATATTCCATGAGAAAATTCGACCACGCTGGCCGCTGGGGTTGATAAACTGAGCGATTTGCGCACGGCACGCAGCCCAGTCCGAAGCGGGGGGCATTGGCGGTATCGCCGAAGATTCATAGTCCGGTCGAAGTCGGTTCATTTCTTCGAGAACTGGTGGCTCCAGGACGAACTGAGCGTCGATATGTTCGAGAAAAGCCTCAAACTCCTCGAGCAGACGCCCCGATATTAGGGATCTCTCTGCGTGTATACGCGCAAGAACGCGGATGTCCTGTGCTTTCAATGGCGTGCTGGTGAGATATCTAAGGTAGATGACCTCGTCGTATAGCGATTCTCGTTCACTTCCAGGAATCGCTTCGACCAGTTCCAGCGCTTCGCCAAACCGGTCTGCATCTGTAAGTTCGAGCACCCGTTGCCAGTGTGGATCGGGATCCCAAGGACCTTCAGTTGTGTCCGGGAGATCGTTTGGCAGTCCGGTCCCATCAATTCCGCGCCATTGGTTGCCGAGCAGCCGCGCTTGGAGGCCGTACCCACTTGACCTCTCGTTATCTTCCCAAATCCGTGTGATCGGTAAGCTCGGATCGAGTGGATTGGCATGCCAGGATTGGCCTTGCGGAATACCCTCGGGCTGCAAGACGTGGCCAATGTCAAATCCCGCTGCCGAAAAATCGCTCATTGCAAGATCGCCGATAGCTTCGACCAGACGCTCGTAGAGCCGGACCTGATCCTGCCGGACTCCAACCGAGATCAGGACACGGCCTCGGCCCGATGTTTGTCGGGAGACGGCAGGTGCATAGCCTGCGAGCGCAATTGCTCTTTGTCGCCGTAGGCCTGGACCTTCGAGAAAGTGAATGCGGTGAGTAAACTCGTCGGCAAAGTCGGGATATTTGAGGGGGACAAAGACGAACTTTTTAGGCGATCTCTTTTTAGGCGGTGGTTCAGGCCCGTACTCGTCTAGCAGTTCGCCGCAGAGGCTCGAAAGCTTCTTGAAGTGCAGGGCCGCAGATGAGCCAGCCTCACGCTTTCCCGCAAGTGTAGCGTAGAGCCTCTGCCATCTCGCTAGGTCTTTGCGATATAGCTCGCGGCTCGCCTTGTTGCGCAATGATTCTTCATGGAGCTTCGCAGCAATCCGAAACTCTTGAAGGCCTGTGTCGCCAGCAACGGGAGGAGGCGGCTTCAACAACATAGGATTTGGTGATGCCTGATTCTAATGGCCATTTCCCAGTCTAGCCAACTGTCTCGATCCCGACTACATGCTCCTGCGTCGTATGTCCTGCTTTCGAATCTAAGAACCAGAATCGGAAAGTCAGCTTACGGCCCACGATCGGCCTAGAAAGAAAGTCCGTTCAAGACACGGAACGGAAGACGATGCTTCGGCCGTCAAGCTTAGACCGAGGCCAGAGCTAGCGCAAAAAATCTAGCACTTACTACTGGATCGTGCGTACGTCGGAATCAGTAGTCCGCCTCCACTCGCTCGACCATGGCACGGTATTCCAAAGCGAAAGCCCGGCTCGTCTCGTCCAAGTCTATTTCGATGAAATCGCTACGCACAGTCTCGACCACGTGCTCAAGCTCGCGAGCCAGTCCGGCGACAATCTTCCGAATTTCTTTCGCCACTTCGCGCTCCTTCTGAAAGTCACGGTGCGGGCCGGGTTGGCCGAACCCCTGCACCCATGCATTATTCAATTCGCGATAGTGCTCGTAGTATCCGAGCGACTTTCCAAGCTTGACCACCAGCGAGCGGAGCCGCTTGTCAAGCGCCTTGTCGTAGAGCCTGAAGCTGGGGCTAGTGACCACTGCGTTTAGGCCGTCATACATCATCGGTGCGAAGTAGTGCAGCATGTCGGGCATCTCGCTGCAATGCGTTCCAAGCATATCGACTGACATATGCCTGAAAAACCACCTCAAGTTCGCCGTATCACGTTCGTGCTTTATCTCTTGCTGGGTCTTCCCTTCAAGATCGCGGGGACGGGGGGGATTCTGATCCAGAATCGTGTCGATTGCTACCGTCACCAGTTGCTCAAGCGCTTTGCGTTCGCTTGACGCGATCGCCTTGGCCTCGACTATGCTGTAGGTTGAGATGCGGTGCCTATCGAAGTCGAACGGCAGATCTTTGAACTCAGCAACGTCGCGATTAAACAGCAAGACGACGCGGTCCCATCCGAGGTGGGCGGCGGCGATGCCAAGTTCGAAGGTGACGTTCGGATTAGGAACGCTTTTCCCCGACGGCATCTTTGCCACGGTGGTAATGTCGGCGACGAAAATGTCACTGCCCCGGATCTTCTCGGCTAGCTTGGCGGGTATGTAAGGTGCTCCCGACACGTCACGGGTCGCCTCCTCTGGCGTGACAGGAGCCCCAATTCGGGCAGTCGCCGCCGCTGCAGCCTTCGCAATCGCGCCGCGGATTGCGCGCGTCGTAGCATTCTGGGCTACGTCGCTTTGCCAAGAAAGGAAGATCTTCACACTGAATATTTTAGTGAGGCGCAGCGACCTAGCAAGGGGCGGACTACACATCTCCCGCTCAAAATCACGGATCCTAGATCAACGCCTCGAGGAACGTCTTCAGCCCCCAAACATCACGGATGTGAGCTCATTCGCAGAATGACTGCTTTATCGACCCAACCGCCAGTAGTCAACCGACCGGAAGCGGCCCAAGTCCTGCCGCTACAAGGCTCGGCCAAACCAGATCACGCGGCCCACCACGTAAACCTCCGACCGATCCATGTCGTGCCAGGTAGGGTAAGCCGGATTGTCGCTGGCGATGGTGATTTGCCGACCACCTGGCTTGATCGCAATCCGCTTCACGACGAGGGTATCATCAGAGCGAAGAACGTAGATCCCGTCGCGCAACCGCGATCCGTGATCTGAAGCATCAACCAGAACCTCGTCACCATCGCTTAGGGTAGGCTCCATAGAGTCACCCTTGACCCCAACGATCGACAGGCTCGCGCTCTTGGCCGACGTCAGGTGCCGCAGCCACCGCTCGTCGAAACCGAACCGGGTGTGTGCGGTCTCACTGGCAGCTACCGCGCCGAATCCGGCAGATGCTTCGACATCGAGAACCGGTATCTCGACCATGCCATCATTGACCGCGTTGGCGGGACCGCCGAGCACTTGCTCATCGACGCCGAAGAAGCAGGCGAGTGTCTTTCGGTCTTCGTCATCGAGCTTTCGCGGTGAACCGCGCTTGATGAATTGCTGCACATAAGCAGGGTTGCGACCGAGCAGCCGCGATATCGAGGCGTAGCCATATCCGCCGTTGAGGATCAGCCGGTCGAGCTCTTCCCTGACATGTTCCATCTATCTGTCCTTCGAATCTCAATCGTAGGAATTTTCCTAGACTCGCGGATGTGATCCTAATAAGAACATAACAAGAACACAAGGGATTTGCGAGTCGGAGCGAAAGGGTTATGACCTTGCTGGAACGGATTGAAGAGCATCTGAAAGATCATCGTATTTCGGCGACACGCTTTGGCAGGCGTGCAGTCGGTGATCCTCGATTCGTGCTAGACCTCCGGCAAGGGCGAAGGCCGCGTCGACGAACGCTAGAGCG
>Ga0207991_1002284_pt1 | contig 10801 bp, 11 predicted proteins | sample ETN07SmetaG_FD_185786 | JGI IMG/M metagenome (GOLD analysis project Ga0207991, IMG submission 185786) | Marine microbial and viral communities from oxygen minimum zone, Eastern Pacific Ocean - ETNP2014F14-07SV275 (SPAdes) (version 2) | ecosystem: Environmental > Aquatic > Marine > Oceanic ... | reverse complement strand
CAATTGGTTTAACAGGATATTCGCCAGTAAAATAGTGATCCGTAAGTTGAGGATACGTACTATTTCTTTTTTCAAATCCCATAGCTCTATACATGCCATTAATTGATAAAAATTTTAAAGATTTTGCATTAATATATTTGCAAATTTCGTCATTATTTTTATTTGCAGCTAAAAGTTCTTTTTTGGTTGGCGTATCAATACCATAAAAATCAGGAAACCTTATTTCCGGAGAAGCAATTCTGACATGAATTTCTTTAGCTCCAGCATCGTAAAGCATTTTAACTATTTTATGACATGTTGTTCCTCTCACAAGAGAGTCGTCAATTAAAATTATTTTTTTATCTTTTATTGAAGATTTATTTGCATTTAATTTTAATTTAACTCCCAAACTTCTTATTTTTTGAACTGGCTCAATAAAAGTTCTTCCAACATAATGATTTCTTATTAAACCTAAATCAAAGTTTTTGCCAACATGTTGGCTATACCCAATAGCAGCAGCATTTCCTGAATCAGGAACAGGCACAATTAAATCTGCGTCTATGTCAGTTTCATTAGCAAGCTCTTTGCCAAAGTTTTTTCTATATTCATACGCGCATTGTCCATTTAAAATACTGTCTGGCCTTGCAAAATAAATGTATTCAAAAACACAAGGTCTAGATTTTTTTAAAGGGAATGGTTTAATACTTTTTAACTCATTATTTTCTATATAAACAATTTCACCATTTTCAACATCTCTTATAAATCTTGCTCCTATAATATCTAACGCGCATGTTTCTGACGCAAAAATATAAGAGTCTTTTAATTTTCCAATTACCAAAGGCCTTATTCCATATGGGTCTCTTACACCAACTAAAATATTTTGAGTTAACATAACTAAGGCATATCCACCTTGAATTTGAAAAAGAGCATCAACAATTTTATCTATTGTCTTTTTTCTCTTTGATTTAGCAATTAATTGAACAATAGTTTCAGTATCAGAAGTGCTATAAAAAATTGCCCCATCTTCAACTAATTTTTTTCTTAAAGTTATAGCGTTTGTAAGATTACCATTGTGTGACACTCCTATACCGCCAGCATTAGTATCAGCAAAAAAAGGCTGGATATTTCTTAAAGTAGTTCCTCCTGAAGTGCTATATCTATTATGACCAACAGCATAATTTCCAGGTAACTTTTTTAAAATTTTTTCTTTGTTAAAATTATCCCCAACTAATCCAAATCTTTTTTCAGAATGATAATTTTTTCCATCATAAGAAACAATACCACAACCTTCTTGCCCCCTATGTTGTAGAGCATGCAAACCTAAAGCTGTTAGTGTGGAAGCGTCAACACTATTACTTATACCAAAAACTCCACATTCTTCTTTTAGTTTTGGATTATATATCTTCAATTTTTTCTTTAGATTCTTTATATTTTTTTTCATTTGGAAATTCTTTAATTAGGTAATTACTACCTTTTTGAACATATGGAAAGGTCCATGAAGCTTTAGTATTAAGTGGCCAATTTGAATAATTATAGAAGATATTGACAGTTGAAAATATACAGACACAAATAATATATCCTCTTAAAAATCCAAAAAAGAATCCAAAGACTGTATCTAGTTTTCCAAGACCAGAATATTTAACGGCTTTACTTATGCCTCTGTTAATCATTAGAATAAGAAAGATAACAATGACAAATATTCCAATTCCTAAAACAATATCTAAGACATATTCATTATCTATAATATCTCCAACATAAGATTTTACTCTTGGAAAAAGTATTAATGTAATAACGTATGCCAACAACCATTTTGCTGCAGCTAATAAACTTAATATAAATCCTTTTTTTGAACATTTAATTAAAGATAACAAAGTAATAATTATGTAAATTAAATCAAAAGCTACAATGTTTTCATACACATCTTTAAGATACTCAACCATAATTAATTACTTTGTGGTCCAAAAGGTTTTATTATTAGTATTAGCTTGGGCAATAAAGTTAATACAGATATCATAGCCAACAGCATTGCAATTCCAGTAAATACTCCAAAATAAATAGTTGGTATAAAGTTTGAAAATACTAAAATAGAAAAACCAAAAACAATTGTAATTGAAGTATTTAATATAGCTGTACCAACAGTTGAATGACAGAGTTTAAGTGTACTTTCGTAATTTTTATTCGATGAAAATTCTTCTTTAAATCTATAAATATAATGAATGCTATTATCGACAGCTATACCAATAGTAATTGCCGCTATAGTAATGGTCATCATATCTAACGGTATTCCAAGCAAGCCAATAATTCCCAAAATAAAAAAAGCTGCAATAAAGTTAGGAACAACACCAATAAAAGATAAAGTTAAATTTTTAAATAGTATTAAAAACATAATAAAAATCCCTACCATCACAAGGCCAAGTGTTAAAATTTGAGATTTAAATAAACTTTGTAATAAATTGTTAAATAAAATTAAAACACCAGCTAATTTGAATTCATCTTTGTTAAGATTAAGTTTGTTCTCAAGATCGTTTTGAATTTTATTAATTAACTCATTTCTTCTAAGATTTTTATTAGAATCTATAATCCTTAAATTTATTCGAGCCTCGTTATCTTTTATTGAGATATAAGGGTCTATAATTTCTTTTTTAATAGAGTCTGGCATTTTACTGTAAAGAATACCCATTTCTAATGTTCCAAGCTCTTTATTATTATTTAATTGTTCCGCTACTTGCAAAATAGATGAAAATGACAAAACTTTTCCAACATTTTCCAAACCGTCAAGATAGTTATGAACTTTAGTAATTTTATCTATTTTGTCCTTAGTAAACCAGTATTTATCATTGTTTGAATTTTCATCTTCATCCCAGTCATCAAATTCATCGTCTTCCTTAGTTTCTTTTGATTTTGCAGGGAACTTTAAAATTATTTCTAGAGGAGTAGTTCCGCCAAGTTTATCATCTATGAGTTTCATTCCTTTATAAATTTCAGTATTTTTATTAAAATAATTTATAAAACTATTTTCCACTTCTAATTTGCTTATTCCTACAATGCTTAAAATAATAATTAAGGAAGTTAATGAAAAAATTGTTTTTGAATTATAGATAGAAACATTAGCTAAGAAATTAGTAACAATTGATTTGCTTTCTTCTTTAATTTCAATTTTATCTTCAGATAGAAAATTTAAAATAGTAGGTAACAAAGTGAATGTAACAAAAAATGAAGTAATTAAACCTAATGTCATCATCCAACCAAAATCAATAATTGGTTTTATCTCACTAAATATTAAAGATAAAAAAGCACATATCGTTGTTAATACAGTATAAAGAATTGGCCAAAACATTTTAGCAGTTGTTATTAAAATAACACTTGAGTTTGGAATGTCAGAATTATTTTTTTTAATTTGAAGATATCTAACGCTCATATGAATGTTCATCGCCATAGTTAAAATTAACATTAAAGCAATAAAATTTGACGAAATTACAGTAACCTTCCAACCCAACATTCCTAGTAAGCCTGTCATTATGACAACGGCAAAAAAACAACTGCTAAGAGGAACAATTATCCAAACAAGTTTTCGAAAAATAAACCAGAGTGTTGCAACAATAAATAAAAAAACACCTGTCCCAAATATTACAATATCATTTTTAATAAATGACATCATGTCATCAGCGATCATCGGTATCCCACCGAGATGAATTTTTGCTATTTCATCATAATTTTGAATTAATTTTCTAATTTCTACTATATTTTCGTGATTTTTTTTCTTAACTAAGTTTTTATAATTTTCAAATTCAATTTTAAATTCATCGTAATTATTTACTTTTTCTTTATTATTTATTCTTTCTTTAAATTCATTATTTTTAATAATTAAATTTTTTAACTTTTTATCTTCTTTTATATTAACAATTATGCCTGTGGTAGTTCCGTCTTCACTAACTACAAAATTTCTAAAAACAGGACTATTTACAATTTCATTAAAACCTTTATCTCTATCAACATTATTATTTTTTAACGTTACAATATTCTCTAATCTTTCAGATAAAGGTTTGTCAGAATTGTTTAATAGAGGAATATCTAATATTGTTATGACACTATGTACCCAATCAAAATTTTGAATTTCTTTTTTTAAATTTAATAAATTATTTATAGAACTGTCAGAAATTAGACTTTCTTTAGGAGTGAAGGTTAAAATTAAAAATTCTTTAGCGCCATACCTGTCTGTAACTTCTCTTAAATATTTTAAATCTGGATCATTTTCTATTAATAAAGTATCTGAAGAAGCATCCAGCCTAAAATCTTTAGTATAATAACCAAAGAATAATAAGCACAATATTAGTAATGCTAGTATAGTTCTTGGTTTTTCGATTACTGTACTTTGGTATAAACGTGCAAACATTCAGTAACAAAATATATATTTTAATTTAACTTGTTTGAATATCTTTAAATTTAGTAAACATAGCCTCAAATTCTAAATCAACATTTCCGGTTGGGCCATGTCTTTGTTTAGCTATTATAATTTGTGCTAAATGAGCAATTTCGCTCATTTTTGCTTGCCACTCTGCGTGTTCAACGGTTGCTGCTTGTGGTTCTTTTCTTTCTAAATAATAGGCAGCTCTATAAACAAACATAACAACATCTGCATCTTGTTCTATTGAACCTGATTCTCTTAAATCTGATAATAGGGGTTTATGATCATCCCTTTGTTCGACAGCTCTTGATAATTGAGAAAGAGCCAAAACTGGCACTGATAGCTCTTTAGCTATTGCCTTAAGTCCTTGGGTAATTTGTGATATTTCCTGTACTCTATTATTTGCATTATTTGCTGGGCCTCTCATTAATTGAATATAATCTACCACTATCATTTCTAGTCCAAACAATCTTTTAATACGTCTAGCTCTGTTACTCACTGCGGCAATACTTATTGCTGGAGTTTCATCAATATATAATGGTAACTCAGAGATATTTTTTGAGGTCTCAATAAACTTATCAAACTGTTCCTCTGAAATTTTACCTCTTCTAATATCGTTTGATTTAATTCTAGATTGCTCTGCCAAGATTCTAGTAGACAATTGTTCTGAAGACATTTCCAATGAAAAAAATGCAACTGTAGATTTTTTACCACTTTCTTGTAATTTGCTTGCCGCATGAAAAGCGATATTAGTGGCTAAAGCTGTTTTACCCATTGAAGGTCTTCCCGCAATAATTATTAAATCTGATTTATGAAGGCCTCCGAGCCTATCATCAATATCGGTTAAACCAGTTGGAACACCAACAATACCTTCTTCATTTTTATATGCATTTGTTGCCATTTCTATTGTGAATTTTAGAGCTTCATCAAATTTTACCAAAGATGAATTAAAAGATCCTTTTTCTGCTAAATCGAATAATAGTTTTTCAGAATTTTCTATTATGTTTTTTCCACTAATATTTAGATCTTTTAATTTTGCAGAGTCTATAGTTCCTTCAGAGATTTTTATTAACTCTCTTCTAACAAACATGTCATAAATTATTCTTGAGTATTCAATAGCTTGTCTTGACGAGGTTGAAAATTTTGTAACTTTTACTAAGTAATCTGGAACATTTAGATCATCTTTTTCATTTTCAAAATAATTTTTTAAGGTAATGGGATTTGCTAACATGCCTTTGTAAATAAGACTTTCAATTGCTTCAAAAATTTTTTGGTGCATAGGATCATAAAAATTTTTACTAGAAATAATTGTATTAATTTCATCAAAAATTTCATTTGAAACCAAGATCGTGCCAATTACTGATTGTTCAGCCTCAATATTATTTGGAAGTTCTTCGAAATTATTTTTAACTAAATTTAGTCCTTCGCTAAGCATGAGTAAGAATTATACTAAGGATTAATTAATACAATGAATAAAATTTATTGGGGAGAAAATTGTATAAATTATTATGAATTTTCTGAAGGTACAACTTTGATATTTACTTCTGATTGAATATCTGAATGTAGGTTAACTTTTACTTTAAAAGTTCCTAAAGATTTAATTTCTTCTGCAAGTTGTATCATTGATGGTTTTATTTCTAATTTATCTAATTCTAGAATTATTTTTGAAATTTCTGAAGGTTTTACAGATCCATACAATTCATTATTTTCAGTGCTTAATTTATGAATAGAATATTCTTTTTGATTAATTTGTTCATGAATATTTTTTGCATTTTTTTTCTTTTCTTGATCTTTACTGTTTAAATCAGTTTTAATTTTTTCAACTTCCTTTATATTTTCTTTAGAAGCGTAAAGTGCCTTGTTGGATGATATTAAATAATTTCTTGCGAAACCTCTTTTGACATCTATAATATCTCCAATTGATCCTTTTTTTCCCAAATTTTCTAGCAAAATAACTTTCATTAAATTAATGCTAAGTTTCGAGCTCTCCTAATAGAAAGAGATAGCTGTCTTTGTTTTTTCTGACTTATTGATGTAATTCTTGAAGGCATTATTTTTCCATTCTCTGAAATATATTTTTTTAATAATCTTATATTTTTATAATCAACAATAGGAGCGCCTTTTCCAGATAGAGGGCAATTCTTTTTAAATTTATATTTTGAAGGTTGAAATATACTTAATTTAGCAAAATTGCTTTGTCTGCCTTTTTTGTTACTATTTCTTTTTTTAACCATAGTACTTTCTTTTTGATTCTTCTTCTTTTTCTTTGTTAGTAAAGTAATTAGCTTTTAGATCAAATTCTTTAACTTTAATTGTCATAAATTTTAAAAGATTTTTATCAATTTTTTCATTTTTTTCTAATTCTGAAACAATTTTACTTACACCTTTAATTTTAAAATGAATGTAATTACCTTTTTTATTTTTATTAATAATATATGATAACTTTAATAAGCCCCAATTTTCAGTTTTAACTATATCACCGTCTAACTTTTCAACTATTTTTGAGTATTTTTCTATTAGTTGTTTTATTTGGCTCGGACTTACGTCTTGTTTTGCTATTATAGTATGTTCGTATAAATTCATTATTATTATTCTTTTATAAAAAGTGAGGATATACTATTATAATTATTTAATTACAACACAAAAAAACTACAGTTAAATTATAATTTTTAATGTTTTCAGTTATTTTTCCAGGCCAAGGTTCTCAATTTGTAGGAATGGCCAAAGATATATATAATAAATTTGATATAGCGAAGGAATTGTTTAAAGAAGCTGACAGTGTGTTAAATTTCCCTATAACCAAGTTAATTTTAGAAGGCACAAAAGAAGAATTGGATCAAACAGAAAATACACAGCCAGCAATATTTTTGGTAGGTTTTTCAATCTTCCAATTAATAAAGAAAGAATTTGCTATAGATTTAAATAATGCAAATTATTTTGCGGGACATTCTCTTGGAGAATATACAGCATTATCTTGTTCTGGAGCTTTAAATTTTTCAGATACTTTAAAACTTTTAAGAGTTAGAGGAAAAGCTATGCAAGAAGCAGTTCCAAAAGGAGAGGGAGGCATGATTGCAATTCTTGGTAGCACAACTGAAATTATTGAAAAAATTTTTGAAGAAAATAAAAATAACTACGAATGTTATATAGCAAATGATAATTCAAACGGACAGATAGTTGCAAGTGGCAAATTAATTAATTTAGATTTACTTATTGAAGATTTAAAGAAGCGGAGCATTAAAAGCATTAAGCTACCCGTAAGTGCACCATTTCATTGCAAACTAATGAACAATGCAACTAAAATTATGAAAGATGAAATTCAAAAATGTGATTTTAAAAATCTTAAAAATACATTAATATCAAATGTTACAGCCCAAGAAGTTAATGAAATTTCTATATTAAAAGAATTATTAATTAAACAAATAGAAAGTAGAGTTCGTTGGAGAGAGAGTGTTAACTTAATGCTAGAGAAAAAAATAACTCAATTTATAGAGATTGGACCAGGAAAAGTGTTATCTGGATTAATTAAAAGAATAGATAGAAATGTAAAAGTCACTTCAATTAATACAGAAGATGATATAAAACAAATTAACTTGAATGATTAATTTTAAAAATAAAAAAATATTAGTTACTGGTGCAACAGGGGGAATTGGAAAAGCATTAGTACAAAAATTTGTATCATTAGAAGGAAATGTTCTTGCCACAGGTACAAAAACTGAAAAATTAGATGCTCTAAAAAAAGAATTTCCAAATATTAATGTTTTAAAATTTGACATCTCTGACCATTCAAAAATAGAAGAGTTCATAGAAAATGTCTCATCACAATTAGTTGGTTTAGACATTTTAGTTAATAATGCTGGAATAAATATGGATAACCTATCTTTAAGAATGAAAGATGAGGAATGGAAAAAAGTAATCGATCTAAATTTAGGATCAACATTTTTTTTATGTAAATATGGAATAAAAAAAATGTTAAAAAATAAATATGGAAGAATAGTAAATATTGCTTCTGTAGTTGCTCATACTGGAAATTTAGGGCAGTCAAATTATGCTGCGTCTAAAGCGGCTATTGTTGGAATGTCAAAAAGCCTAGCAATAGAATATGCAAAAAAAAATATAACAATAAATTGTGTTTCACCAGGCTTTATTCAATCCAAAATGACAGATGACATTGTCGAAAGTATTAAGGCAGTATTAACGTCAAGAATTCCTATGGCAAGACTAGGAAAAGGTGAAGACGTAGCAAATACTGTGGCTTTTTTGTCTTCAGATGCAGCCTCATACATCACGGGACAGACTATTCATGTTAATGGTGGCATGTATATGGGTTGACAAAAGTGAGTATTAATTTATTAACGAATTAAAACAAAGGAACAATATGTCAGATGATATTTCAAGCAAAGTTAGGAAAATAGTAGCAGATCACTTAGGAATTGATGAAGCAAAAGTTTTAGAAGAGTCAAGCTTTATAGATGACTTAGGAGCAGACAGTCTAGATACAGTAGAATTAGTTATGGCTTTTGAAGAAGAGTTTGGTTCAGAAATTTCTGATAATGAAGCAGAAAAAATATTAACAGTTGGAGATGCAGTTAAATTTATTGAGAGTAAAAATAACTAGTTTAAAATAAATGCCAGCAAAAGAAGATGGTGTAATGATTGTTTTGTCATCTCCATCGGGCGCGGGTAAAACCACTCTTTCAAAATTATTATCTAAACAAAATAACTATTATATCTCTGTATCTCACACAACACGAAAACCAAGAATTAACGAAATAGATTCACAAGATTATCATTTTGTAAATGAAGAAGAATTTAAATCCTTAATAAAAAATAATGAATTTTTAGAGTACGCTAAAGTTTTTAATAATTATTATGGAACAGTTAAATCTTCAGTAATAAACAATCTTGATAAAGGAAAAAAATTAATTTTTGATATTGATTGGCAAGGAACTGAACAGATAAAAGAAAAAAAATTAAAATACAAATTGATAACTTTTTTTATACTTCCCCCAAGTAAAAAAGTTTTATATGAACGATTATCCAACAGAGACATGAAGGACAAACTTGTTGTTGAAGAAAGAATGAAACAATTTAGCAAAGATGTTCTTCATTGGAACAATTATGATTACGTAGTTATAAATGATAACTTAGAAAATTGTTACAATGAAGTAAATTATTTAATTAAATCTGAAATTGAAAAATTTAATAATTCTTATGATATAAAATTAGTTAAAAAACATATTGATCAATTAATTATTTAAATTTTCATATTCTGCAGTTATATCAAAATAGTTTTTGAGGCTTAAATTTTGAGGTCTTAAATTTATATTTAATTTAAGCTTTTCAGCAATTTGGTCTGGATCTTTAAAAATTTGTCGTAAAGGATTTTTAATCATTTTTCTTCGTTGATTAAAAAAAATTCTAGTTATTTTTTCAAGATTTGCTGGTTTTTTTATATGGAAAAAATCTTTTCTAGGAACAAAACTTAGCAATGTGCTATCTACTTTGGGTTTTGGAAAAAAAGATTTTGGATTTATATCAAACTCCTTTTTTATATTTAATTTCCAATTAGAAATAATAGACAATCTTCCATAATTTTTTGAATTTATTTTTGCTATTATCCTATTGGCAACCTCCTTTTGAAACATTAAAATAAGTTTTTTAATAGAACCAAATTGTTGCTGATCAACTATCCATTGAGCTAAAATTTGTGTTGAAATGTTATATGGTAAATTTCCATAAATAATAAATTTTTCATTTGAAATATTGTTTATTTTAAAATTTAAAATATCTTCATTTATTATTTTTATTTTTCCTTCAAATTTTTCATTTAAAAAATTTACTAAATTATAATCTTTTTCTATTGCATAAATTTGTTTTGGGTTCTTTTTAAAAATAAATTCTGTTAAATTTCCAGTACCTGGACCAACTTCTAAAATTACATCATTGTCTTCAATAATACCAATATCAACTATTGATTTTATTACGTTTTTATCAGTTAAAAAATTTTGACCTAAACTTTTTTTTACTTTAATTTCCATTTATTTTTCTTAGAAAAATCAAAGCTTCTCTTAAGCTTGATGGATCAGATCTTTTTTGTCCTATCATTTTATTATTTGGTCCATGATCTGGAGAAATTCTAATAAAAGGAAGTCCAAGCGTAATGTTAATGGCATTAAAATTATAAAGCGTTTTTATTGGAGTTAAAACTTGATCGTGATACATTCCAATAACCACATCAAATTTTTTTATATTTTTTTTTATAAATAGGGTATCTGCAGCAAAAGGACCTTCGACCTTTAATTTTTTATTTTTAGCGAGTTTAATTGCTGGCTTAATTATTTTGTCCTCTTCACTATTATTGAAATTTGCCTCACAATGAGGATTTAACCCAGTAACAGCAAATCTTGGCATTAT
>Ga0207991_1002282_pt1 | contig 10808 bp, 9 predicted proteins | sample ETN07SmetaG_FD_185786 | JGI IMG/M metagenome (GOLD analysis project Ga0207991, IMG submission 185786) | Marine microbial and viral communities from oxygen minimum zone, Eastern Pacific Ocean - ETNP2014F14-07SV275 (SPAdes) (version 2) | ecosystem: Environmental > Aquatic > Marine > Oceanic ... | reverse complement strand
ATCACGTCGCCTGTGTGAAAGGCACCGACGTCGATCAGCCGCGCAATCTGGCAAAATCCGTCACAGTGGAGTGATGAAGCGCGGAAGGTCGTTTCCGGGTGAAAAGCTGGAACAAAGATCTTTCTTTTTAACAGAGATCTTTCTCTTCTAGAGTTCTTTCCCTTTCAATCAGGAACAGAAACCTTTCCATTCTCGGCTTCGAAGGGGCGCATCGGCGGATTTCCGCCCTTGCGCCCTTTCTGTCTTTTCTCGATCATATTCATGCGCCCCGAAAGGAAAGATCATTGTTCCGCGGCATTCTGCCGCGCTCCGTGACTTAAAGGTCGAAAAAGAAAGGTCTCTAGCAACACTCACAAAATGCCGATGAATCCGAGCCGAAAATGCCTCGCCCGAAATCCCGAAAAAACTCGGTAACATAGATCTTTCCAAATTTGACAAGGACGGCAGGAGCAATGGAATAGAGTTCTTTCCTTCTCCCTGCCCGATCACGAGTAATCCTAAGGTCGGCCTTCCCTCAGGCCGAACGTCGAATGGAAGCCACTTTCGACCCGGCCTTGAGAACCTCGTGCACGAGTCCAATCGAACCGACGCCCGCGCGCCGCATGATCTTCCAGGCAGGAGCCGCAGGATCAGTAGCTGCCGCGAGCAGAATCCGACGCCGTCGGAATGCCTCGGTCGTCTCGACCGAAGCCTCAATCAGACCGATGGAGCAAGGTAGCTTATCGCGTCTCTTGCGCAACCAACCGGGACGCGAGACCCGCCTTTCCAGCTCTGCGAAGGTCAATCGTAGCGGTGGCCTTTCAGCTAGGACGTTGTCCACAGCGTGACGGATTCGAACCGTCAACTCGCGGTCTCGCGACACCCAATCCACCCTTGGTTTCGCCGTTCGGTTCCGGCCAGTGCGCTTTGCTGGCTCCTTGCCGGTTACGGGCATCCTCACTTCAGGTCTGCCGGACGCCCTGGTCGTCCAGTCGAAATCCAAGCCGAGACCCTCGGCCAGCCGCACCAGGCTCTTCGGGTCGAGCCTGGCCTGCTTCGCCAGGCCCCGCAGACTTGCGCCAGGTCGCACGTTCGTGCGCAAGAACTCATCCAACAGCGGACCGCCGCGCCGGAACCGTGGTGGCCCGAGGTTCCCGGACCGGGAGATGCCGCGCGTGTAGACATACCCGCAATCGCAGTGGAACACTCCCACGATCGCACCCTTGTTGCGATAGGCTTCTACGGTGCGAATGACGGATCTGCCGCAATGGTCGGCAAGGGGATTACGACAGCACCAGGGACCCGCGCCGAACTCCACGCGGGGGTCCCGCGATCGCGCGACCCGAGGCCTTCCTTCCCGATCTTCGATGAAGATAGCAAAGAGCGTGTGCAGGAGGGGATGCACGGCTTTGCGCAACGACCTGCTCATCGCCTCGGGCCATCCTCCTTGCCCGATCGATCGGGCGGCAGCGGGCAAATAGCGCAGGATTGGTCGATACAGTTCCTCGATGGCCTCACTCAGCGCCCGCTGATCGACCTTCTTAGCAGAGCGCATCAGTCCGAGGCGCTCCAGATCCGCGCGGTAGTCCGCCACCGGTCGGACCGTGCCGGTGCGCAAAAGTCTTGCCTGTTCCCTCGCGATACGAACGAGGAGGGGCCTCCCCTCGGCGGCATAGGCTTGTTCAACCAGAATCGGGCGAAACTGTCCCAATGCCGGGAGAACGAAGTCGTGCCGGCTGCCCAGCGGCAAGGGGCCGGCATACTCATTCAGCCCCGTGCCATGAAGGTGGCATACCAATGAACCGGGGAGCTGGTGCGAGCGAAGCAACGTGAATTCGTCCAGTGCCTCGGCTTGTTGCTGCGCACACATCGGACAGACACGTGGCCGTTCCACCGGACGGATCGACCATGCGCTGAGGCCGAGCCTGTGGCGGACACTCGCCGCATCTCCGACGAGCAGTCCCTGCAGAGCGTCTTCATACTCTTCCTCGGTCGTGAACGCGCCGTAATAGGACAGAAGCGAATGATCCTGTGCGAGGGTCCTCCCATCAAGGCGCTTGATGCCGATCGAGCGCGATAGCTCGTCCAGCGCACAAGGCATGTCGAAGGACGCGATGGCCGACCGACGTCCATACAGAACGCGCATATGAACGGTTGCGGACGAGACCCCCGAGTGACGACGATGACGTGCCAGGAGCGCGTAGAGAAGCTCGTCATCGAGAACTTGAGGAAAATAGCCAATCATTCGTTCAGTATCTCATCGGGCGTCTTCACGATGCCGGCCTTCCTCAACGCCTCCACTGGGTCGGCATGTCCCTCGGCAAGAGCAACGAGACCGTCCGCTGGGGGCTTGCCGGATGGTTTCTTCTTCCTGCTCGATCGTTTCGCGGACGGTTGCTTGGCAGCGAGCTGATCGCGCACGAAATCCGTGATGCCGAAGAAGTCGTCCGCTTCGTGCGAACGCAAAGCCTTGGCGATTGCGCGGTCCACGTCCTGTTCGGAAAACCCCCGCGCAATCAGATTTGCCCGTATAGCCGCAAAGGGAGCCTTGTGCGCATCCTGCTCGGCCTCGCTGGTGAGACGCCTGAGTTCACGCAAGTGCTTCAGTTCATCCAGACCCATATTCGTCGCATCGGACAGGACGCGATCCACATGCTGCTGGAGCGGAACGAGATCGGGGATCTCGCGCAGGACCTCCTCGCGTCCATCACGCAGCGCACGTATCATCGGTTCGATGCATCCGAACTCGTCGGCAGCAACCTTGCGCAGCAGTTCGGGAGTGATCGTCTCCGGTTCACCCCTGACCTCACCGAGTTCGATCGCCCTCAGCTGGGCGAGGACGAAGAGCTTGATCGCGACGTCGAGGATGCCCTGCGACTCATCGTAAATCGTAGCGGAGATCTCCGGGGTGAGCGGGGTCTCGATCGCGGTCCATTGATAGCGCCAGACCTCATCCAGCCAATCCGTCCATTCGTCATCCTGTTTCATGCGGTGCCAGTTCGGCTGGCCGAGGCCGGCAGCGCGCCTGGCCTTACGAAAGGCGTTTCCGAGCAAAGGCCGAGCCTCATTCGTGCCGATGAGCATGACCGGAACACCCAAGGTGTTCTGGATGGTAACAAGGAAGTTCAACAGCGGCTTCGGACCTTCCTTCACTGTCAGGAGATGCTGAATCTCGTCTACGACCAGCAGGCCCACGGCGTGAAGCGTCATGAGATGCGAAAGTTGCAGCATGAGATACTCCACGGGGAGACGTGGATTATCGAGATTATCCACGTAGGTGGTGCCGAGAATCTCGTCGAGGGCGGTGACCGCGTTCAGACAGAACTGACGTCGTCCGCTGCTGGTCGGGCAATCAACGCGCAGATGCACAACCTGAACGACATGGTAGTCGGTGTGAGGTAGGATCTTCTGCGGAATTGCCCCGAGCGTGTTCGAGGTCGTCACCGTCTTTCCCATTCCCGGGTCGCCGACCAGCGCGAAACTTACCGGCACACCGCCGATCGGGACAACAGGGTCGGCCTCTTCGCTCGACCTGTATTGCTCGCGAGTTCCCAAACGCTCTATGGCCCTCGCGCTTGCTAGAAATGCGGCCTTGTGAAGACCTTTGGAGGGATCACGCGACTTGTAGCCCTGGCGTATGATCATGTTGATGCGTTCGACCAGTTGCACTTGCCGAGCGATCGGAACCATCAGATCGAAGATGCGCAATACACAGTAGCGTCGTTGACCGTGCGGAAGGTTACGTTCCGTTGCGTCAAAGTCTGGCCGCTTGTCCAGTATGCCGACACGCTCGCCCAGTTCGGGGGGCAAGCCGAGAGCACGCGTGAAGGGATTGCGCCAGTATTCGGGAAGCCATCCGGACGGGACGACATCCGCACCTGCGGTAGGATCGTCCGTGTTCTTGATCCCGATCATCGTTCTGCTCCTTTCTCGGTATCGCGTCTCAGGATGTCACGCATGCTCGGTGTCGCGTATCGGTCCGGCTTCGTCGCGGATCCGATGTCTACGACCGTCGCCGAGCTGCTCTCCTCTTCGCCCCTGTCGGGCTCTCCGATGATCGCGGCCCGATATTCGGCCGCGTCCTGCGCGCGATCGCTTTCGAGTTCTTCTTGCTTGGCATCGCGCAGCCCCTTCACCTGGGACGCCAGTGAAGCTTGTGGACCCGCCTCGCGCATCTTCGTCCGCGCAGCGTTGACGATGGAGTCCATGTCGCTTTCCGCCGAGGCCCGCGCCATGGTCTGCTCGTCGCGCCGATTGGCGGAGATTTCGCGGTCGCACGCGATCTGGAGTTCGACTTCCCAGCCGTTCATGCCGGAACGCCTGCTCGCAGGGGTGAGCCGCGCGACAATGAACCCCTTGGGTTCAGAGGGGTCGTGAACGTAAATCTCGTCGCAGGAACGCTTGTCGTAGCTGATCGTGAGCGTCCGGGCGCCGCCCTTCACGAACCAGCCTTCGCGAATTCCCTTCTCACAGGTGTAGAAGTTCCCGTGATGATAGATGCCTTCTCGCCTCGTCCTTACCTGGGTGCGGGGAAGCAGCTTGAATCGCAGGACGTCCTCGGGCACCGATCGCGGTCTCCCGCCGACATTGGCGATGCCCCAGTTCCACATCTCGCGCGGCACTGCGGGAACGCCATCGGCCGTCATCTCGGGCAGCTTGGGATAGTTGACGAGTTCGTGGCTGTTGTTGTGGTAGAGAATCCGACCGATCATGATCCGGGTGATGTCGTCGACATCGAGAACCGCATCGAGGCGGTAGTCTCTAGCACCACGTTCCCGGAAGTCGCTCTGGACATAACCATCGACGTAGGGACCGAACGGCTTCTGCAGGATGCGGAAACGCGACTCAACGATGCCCTTCCAGTCAGCCCTGTAGGCGGCGGCGTTCTCAATCGTGACATACTGCGCTAGACCATCGATCTTGGCGGATTCGATCTCACCGCGGTCACCCTCGAGGATGGCGCACATATGAGCACAGGGCCATTCGCTCCGCTCGATCTCGATCTCGTAACGCGAACAGAAGGCAACCTTGTCCGACATCGCGTTGGCGAGGGCCATCATCGCCGCTTGCCACGAGGGCGGATCAAAACTGATTGAGAAACCGACGATCATCCTGCTGAAAACATCGATCACCACGTAGAGTGTTGGACGACCTATCAGTCGCCGCCGGTCCCTGCGGGAGCGGACATACACATCGAGGATGGTGGCATCGATCTGGTAGCGCGCTCCGGGGCCCCATGCTTCACGGGTCGAATCGGATAGCAGGGGACGCGACGTGAGCGCCCAAATGCGCTCGCCCATACGGCGACGCTCGCTCACCAGCCGACCGCGTTCTTTCCGAACATGGTAGCAGAACTGCTCGTAGCGCGGCAGGCCGCGCTTTGCGTATTCGGCGGTAGGAACACGGGTAGTTCTGCCGGCACGCACATCCTCGGCGACCTCGCTGAAGAACATCCGCATGCACAGGTGATAGGCTCCAAGGAGATCGAGCCCCTCGGTGCGCTCGTATGTGTCAGCGGCGATAAGGAAAACTTGTTTGATATCCTCGGTGATGTTGCAGCCGGACTTCGCCCCGTGCGTGACCGGGCGGCCGACCTTCGGTCCATCCGCGTTTCCCGGCCTTGGCTGTCCGGCATTGCCGATCGCGTCCCAACCCGGCAGCAGCGCGTTGGCGACCATGCCCCCGTGGAACGCACGCAAGAGGTGCTTCCGGATGGTGATCTTCGTCGTGCCATGCAATTTCGCGGCGGAATTGATCAATTTCGCGCGAAGCATCTTCACGAAGACATCTGGCTTGCGATCGATGATGGGCCTGATCATCTCCCAGTCCGCATCGCGCTTGGCACGGTGATGCTCGGGAATGTCGGTGTCCGATGGATAGATGGGCGCGAAGCCTTCGACGATGCGCCAACGTCCGGCATCGATGAGTTCAAGTGCCTCATCGCGGTGACATACGACCGGATAGGATCTTGGGTCTTCGGCGTCGACATAGACGAATTCGCCGGTTCCGTGGTCGGACCAGATTATCTTCAGGCGACCCTGCACCACAGGCTCGGGAGGGTGCGACTCATCTTCGTCGACCAGATCCGGGCCTCCGAGGATCTCGATGAGGTCATGCTGCAAGAACATCGCTCGTCTCCCTCATTTCGAGCTGCTCGACGGGACCGAAAACATCCAGGCGTCCACCGCCGACGAATGTCAGCGAGCGGATAGCGAGGAGGTGCTTGGTGAGAGCAAGCGCGTCCCCGGCTTCCCAGCCGCGCCGTCCCTCCACTCGCCTGAGGACGTCGAGAAGACGCTCGCTGGGGGCGGCGGAGTAAATCTCGAGCACGAGATCCCGACCTCGTTCGGCCCAATCCTCCACTCCGTCGAGCAGATCGAGCGAGGCCCACTCCGCCGTCTGCTGAAGATGGAGCCGTTCATCGTGACTTACCGCATCGTCAACGACCAGGTGCCACTCATGCCCGCGTTCCAGCCAATAGGACCTCTCGATATCGAGCTTCTCGCGCACCCGTCTCTTGGCCAATTCCTCACGGTTCTTAACGGCGATAGCGATCCGACGCGGACCGGGTAGATCGATGACGAAATCGGTCGACATGACTGCCACGACACCCTTGACGCAGGGATGCCTTGACCCATGCGATTCAGCGATACGCAGGGTATCGGCACGCGGCAGCGGGAACTGTTCCCGGATGTCGATGACCAGATCGGAAGCGTCGAACTTGAGGAAGATGTCCTCCTCTATATCCGACAGCAGCTGGACGATACGCTGCACCTTCTGACTGTAGCGTCGATGGACACGTCCGTCCGAAGAAAAATCGTGGATGCGGATCCACGGCTGGTAGTCAGCACCGAATCCCTCGCCGCGCCCCTCCTTCTGGAGCTTGGCAATACGCTTCTCCGTCAATTCGTAACGTCTCTTCGCCATGCGTGACGACTCCTTCGCCCGGACCCCGCCTCGGGGCAGGGTCCGCTCCCGCCTTTCGCGGTTGCAGATGGAATTGGAGAGCCGGCATCCCACGGCAGCCAAGAGGACTCTTGACGGCGATTCGCTGTTGTGCGATTCGTCGAGATGACGGCTCGATGGTTCGTTCGGTTTCTACCGGAGTGCTATCCGAGCATAATGGTCTTCCTTCTTTTCGTAGGGTGGGTGGACACGTCATCCCGGGGGCCGTCCGTGGCTGCGGACGGCCCCTCTTCGTTGAACTTCCATCTACGACCGACATGGAGAACCTCGTCGTTCTCCTCCATGCGCTTGAGCACCGGGGATATGCTGGTGCGGGGAACATCGACGCCAAAAGCGTCGGTCATCCGCACAACCATCTGGCTGACGCTGATCGGTCCGCTCTCGGCCCGCAGCACGGAGTGGAGCATGTCGCGGATCGTCCCACGGGGAGCCTGGACCGCGTCCAGATAATCCGATCCGAACGCAAACAGCCGAAGCAATGCCGTATGGCTTTCCAGCTCGGCTTCGAGCCGTTCGACCCGAGCGCGCGCTGCTGCCAGATCGCATTCGATGCGATTCTTGGCGGCCCGCACAGCGTCCTCGCGCACGCTCAAGGTTCGAGCGGAACTGGTAGGCGAATCGGTTTCCTTCATGCCTGCACTGTTCATGCTTTGGGCTGCGAGAGTCAACCTTTCGAATACATCAGATACATAATGCGCGCACCTGATAGCGCGAAAACCCGACCTTCCGTAGTCGCTGTTGTGACCGAAAGGTAGCCGTTGAACGTATTCATAGTATTCGTTTCGCAATTCACTGATATCCGAACCTAGGCAGGAGTTGTGCATCTGACTGGAGGGGATCAACTCATTCGATGGCATCGTGTCCTCCATGGCAGAAGGCGAGCTTCATGAAATGCTCGGTCAGGGCACGAGCGCCCTCCTGCGTCACCATCTCGCTCCACGCATCCCAACGATCGATACGCTCCAGGAGCCAGAGATAGAAACGGTCCCTCGCAAGCCGGTCGCCATCGGGCCAGGTCATCGTCCAGAGCGTGCTGCGCACCGGGATCTCCTTCGTGATCCGAAGGCCGATCAACTTCACGACCGGATCCCCGCCGATCGTATCGGTCGCAAAGCGATGCGCCATGCGTTCAGCGACCTTTTCCCGTTTCTCGACCTGCTCGGCCGCTGCCCGGCGTTCGGAATGAGCCGCGACCGTCCGGTTCGCCATGATCCAGTCCAGTCCGACCTCGTCTTCGGCATCCTCACGTGTCCGGGTGGCGATGAGCATCAGCAGCGCGGCGCGCCCTTCAGGGGTTGGCCGCCCGTCCGTGTCGTTCACCAGCCCGATAGCCAGCAGGTAGGCCCTGAAGAACTGATCGAGGTGGCCATCGCCAAGGAAGATGTCCCGGACGCGTTCCTCCGGCGCCACGAAGCGGCCATCGAGGATCGCGAGATAGCTCGCCATGAACTCCATGATACCGTTCATCCAACCCGAATGGATCGAGGGCAGGCCAAGGCGATCGATCCAGAAGGCTTCACGGATCGATCCCCATTCACAGCCCTTCTCGTCCACCAGCGGCGGTTGTCCGGGAATGTCCGACGTCGAAACGAACCAGTATCCCCACGGAAGATCGGGATGCCGATCGTCGCCGTAACGCACCTTGTCGGCTCCGAAAGGGTGAAACGAACCTACCATCATTCGCCTCCGTGCCCGGTGGGGGGCGGAAGGCCGAGCGGCTTACCGGCGGTGGCTTCCCCATCCGGACTGTCGGTCGCAACCTCTGCCTGATGGTCGGCGACCAGCGATTTCAGCTTACGCGCCAATTCGATGCAGTTCGCGTATACGAAGGACTGGTCCCGATAGACGTCACCCTTGCGACCTTCGCCATATCGACCGCCCGGAACGAGGTCGCCCGCATGGTCGGTGTCGAAGCCCAGCCACCACAGATCTTCGTGGAACTGGTCCTCCGTGGTTTGCACCGTGCGATAGTCCTGAACCGTCCTGACCCAACTCGTGTGGCATACCGTGTAGCGCTCCTGACGCGGCTTGCCGTGGGCTCGCCGTTCGAACCGGTTGACCTCGCAAGCCTTGCCGTAGGTCACGCCGCCGTGGACCGTGTTGGAAACGCCGACCGGCACCGCGTCCGCCTCGAAGCCGAAGAGCGGATGCTCGGGGCCGACCCCCACGAAGCCCGAGATCGTCCCGTTCCTCTGACGGAGCATGATGCAGCCGAGACCGGTCGTCTCGTCGATCCAGGAGACCTTATCGGCCTCGTTGTTCCAAGGTCCATCACCAGATGGCTTGCGATCGGGATTTTGATACACCTGCAGCGCGGTGATGCTGATATTGGCCACCGGGTAGGGCACCGGTGCAGCGTTCACGAGGCCGTCCGGCAGCGCCGCTTTTGCGACCTGCTTGTCAGCTGCCATGCGGCGGGTCGGCTTCTTTACCATTTTCGTTTCTCCTGTGCTGGCTCTTGAGCGCATGGGTCAGACGCCATCATCCAGGCGGAAGCGGCTGTAGGCATCGCGACGGGTGAGACGCGGTCCGAGGGCCCGGGCTCCCTTTCCGCTCGCGTAGACCTCGTTGGCCAGCCATGCCTGCTCGGTGACGAGCCGATCGTCCATGACCTCACGCCACCAGACCTGCCTCGTCGGGTTCCAGCGATAGCCGCGCATCCGCAGCACATCCTTGGTCGAGAAGGGCGAGCCAACCGCTTCGATGATGAAGCTGTCGCATGACGAAGCGTCATCGAGCTCGTAGAGCAACGATCGCCCGTCGGTGCCCTCGTGACGCAGCAGCTGGATCACCGCATCGACATCGCCCTGCGCGCGGTGTGCATCGTAGAACCAACCGGCCTGGGCACAGAGCCAGCCAAGCGAGCGACCCTCAAAGCCGGCGCCCGCCCAGTCGATCTCGACGCACGAACAGGCCCATTGCTTCGCTGGCAGGGCGGAAAGCCGGTTCTCTACCATGGGGCGGTCGAACGCGGCGTTATGGGCGATGACCACGTCGGCGGACGAGAGTATGTCCGTGGCCACGCGTTCATCGATGCGACGGCCGATGAGATCCTGATCGGTGATGCCGGTGATGCGCACGATGTCTTCGGGCAGGGCGACACCCGGATCCTCGCGCCAGCACCAGGACCTGCCGATCTCGACGATATGTCCTTCGGGATCATACGTGAACCGCCGCATCGCCAGTTCGATGATCTTGTCTTCCTGCGGTGACAGGCCCGTCGTCTCGACATCCACCACCACAGCGACGCGAAGCGGGCCATCGGGATCGCCGAAGCCGGTTTCACCGACGGAAAGTTCGATGCGGCGCAGTTCGCGAACATTGGAACGACCGGTATCAGTCATTGCCGCTCTCCACGTCATCTCGAGCGTCGAGGAAGCCGAAGCGACCATAAATCATCTCAGCCGCGTCAGCTTCGAGACCGAGACCGTGCAGGGTGACGGCTTTCAGAAAGGCGCCGCGCTCGAGGCACGCCTCGATCGGCGCGAGCCCGCCGAACAAGGGCGATCGTTCGACCATCCAGTCCATCGGATCACCCGCAAGACCATCGCGCTGCATCCGAGCTCCCGTCTCGGCTGCCACGCAAGCGACGCGAACGAGCGAGACCCGTCTTATCGCCAGCATGCCACCGCTTCTGTCATCGAGGGGGTCGAGCGCCCAGTCGGCGGGCGCTCCCGACAGAAGGGGTTCGAACTCAAATTCCGCGGCATCTTCCATGGCACCGCTCCTCACGTTTCGCACCAGACCTACCGGCGCCTCGGGAGACGGCACATAGCATGAACAGAAAATACTTCAATAGGTAATGAAGTATTGAATTAACTTGTCGGTAGGGATCGCTGACGCTATCAGCAGGAGAATGGAAA
>Ga0207991_1002281_pt1 | contig 10813 bp, 9 predicted proteins | sample ETN07SmetaG_FD_185786 | JGI IMG/M metagenome (GOLD analysis project Ga0207991, IMG submission 185786) | Marine microbial and viral communities from oxygen minimum zone, Eastern Pacific Ocean - ETNP2014F14-07SV275 (SPAdes) (version 2) | ecosystem: Environmental > Aquatic > Marine > Oceanic ... | reverse complement strand
TGTACGCAAACAAAAAACTCTATCAGTTAAAATCCCTGCAGGTGTTGACACGGGTAACCGTATTCGCCTAAGTGGCGAAGGTGAAGCTGGTTTACGCGGTGGTTCAAGCGGTGATTTGTATGTGCAAGTGCATGTTAAAGAACACAATATTTTCCAACGAGAAGGTAACGATCTTTACTGTGAAGTACCAATTGACTTTGCCACAGCAACACTCGGTGGCTCTATCGAAGTACCAACACTAAGTAGCAAACTAAAGATTAAAGTACCGGCTGGCACGCAAACAGGCAAGTTATTCCGATTACGTGGTAAAGGTGTCACCGCTATTAGGGGTAGTAATATTGGCGACCTACTCTGCCAGGTAAAAATCGAAACACCGGTTAACTTAAATAAAAAACAACAACAATTACTTAAAGAATTTTCTGAATCTTGCGGTAAGAAACAACACCCCGAGTCCGACTCCTTCTTTGGTAAAATGAAATCTTTTTTTGAATAATTAAACGAGACTATATAGTGAAAATACAACAAATCAAAGCAAGAGAGGTTCTTGACTCACGAGGTAATCCAACCGTTGAAGCTGATGTTATTTTAGACAATGGCATCATGGGTAGTGCCATGGTGCCATCTGGCGCCTCAACCGGTCAACGCGAAGCGCTAGAATTACGCGATGGTGATAAATCTCGCTATTTAGGCAAAGGCGTATTAAAAGCCGTTGAGTTCATTAATACTGAAATCAATCAAGCTTTAATAGGTTTTGATATTAGCAATCTATCTGTCATTGACCAAGCAATGATTGATCTTGATGGTACAGAAACTAAATCAAGACTCGGTGCGAATGCAATCTTGGCTGTATCTCTAGCTTCAGCACATGCACATGCCAATGCCAATAACCAACCTTTGTACAGTGCATTAGAGGTTGAGGGTGATTTCCAGCTACCGGTACCGATGATGAACATTATCAACGGTGGTGAGCATGCTAACAATAGTGTTGATATTCAAGAATTTATGATTATTCCTGCTGGCGCGCCTAGTTTTAAAGAGGCATTGCGTTATGGAGCGGAAGTTTTCCACCATTTAAAATCTGTACTAGAGGCACAAGGCATGAACACAGCAGTAGGAGATGAAGGTGGATTTGCACCAGATTTAGCCTCAAACGAAGATGCCATTAAAGTGATTTTAGAAGCGATTAAAAATGCTGGATATGAGGCTGGTAAAGATATATTTATTGGCATTGATGCAGCCAGCTCTGAATTTTATGCAGATGGTAAATACAACTTAGCCTCTGAGAATAGATCACTCAGCTCTGAAGAATTTGTCGACTATTTAGCTGATTGGGTAGAAAACTACCCAATCATTTCTATCGAAGATGGTATGGATGAAAATGACTGGGATGGCTGGGACTTGCTCACCAAAAAAATTGGTGACAAAGTACAATTGGTTGGTGACGACTTATTTGTTACCAATGCCAGCATTCTTACTCAAGGTATCGAAAAAAACATTGCCAATTCAATTTTAATTAAAGTTAATCAAATCGGCACTTTGACAGAAACCTTTAAGGCCATGTCTATGGCTACCAAAGCAGGCTACACTTGTGTGATGTCACACCGCTCTGGTGAGACTGAAGATACAACCATTGCTGATTTAGCGGTAGCAACGGGCTGTGGTCAGATCAAAACAGGCTCTTTGTCTCGCTCTGATCGATTGGCAAAATACAATCGTTTGCTTCGTATTGAAGAAGAATTGGGTTCAAGGGCAATTTACCCAGGACTTGATGCTTTCAATCATTTGAATTAAACTAATCATTAATTAATTCAACCTTTACAATTTATTGGAAACACTGTCGACCTTTTGGCTAGGTATCATCCTTTTAGGGTTAATCCTAGCTTCTGCTTTTTTTTCTAGCAGCGAAACCTCAATGATGGCGATCAATCGTTATCGTCTAAAAGCGCTGAGCAATCAAAACAATACGCAAGCCAAACGCACCGAAAGACTGTTGAGTGATCTTGATCATCTCATTGGCACCATTTTGCTGGGCAACAACTTTGTTAACATTTTTGCCTCATCCATTGCCACCATATTAGCCATTAAACTTTGGGGTGAGGGTTCGATCGTATATGCATCAATACTGCTAACTTTTGTGATTTTAATTTTTGCAGAAACCACGCCTAAAACCTTTGCTGCTAAAAATCCAGAAAAAATAGCCCTACCCGCTTCAATCATCATCAGTGGTTTAATTACCCTTTTCAAACCTTTCGTTTGGTTAATTGCAAAGATCTCAAGTTTGATTCTAAAACTACTCGGTGTTAAAAATGTAGTTCAGGTCAATAGTGTGAGCTCAGAAGAACTTAAAATGGTGGTGAATGACGCCAAGCCAGTCATTGCCTCTAATTATCAAAAAATGCTTCTCAATATTATTGACTTAGAAAAAGTCAAAGTAGAGGATATTATGATTCCTCGTCATGAACTTATTAGTGTTGACATTAACAACCACAGTGAAATTCTCTCTCAACTAGAGCGTATTCAACACACACGATTACTAACTTTTGACGGATCATCAGATAACATTACCGGTGTATTACATATGCGCGACGTGGTCAATCTATACGCTAAAGGTGATTTTAGTATCGACAATGTCATTGAGTTAATTCGAAAACCTTACTTTATTCCTGAAGGCACCTCATTAGCACACCAATTAGCGCATTTTCAAACACAAAAGAGACGTCTTGGTCTAGTGGTTGATGAATATGGAGAAGTGAGAGGCTTGGTGGTTTTAGAAGATATTTTAGAAGAGATTGTTGGTCAATTTACTTCTAATCAAAATGAAACCATTGAAGAAGTGATTCAACAAAAAGATGGAAGTTATTTAATCGACCCTAGGATCAGTATTCGCGAGATCAACACTTTGTTAAAAATTAACCTATCAGTTGCTAGAGCAAAAACACTTAATGGCTTAATTTTAGAAACCTTACAAAGCATTCCCAAACGCGATATCAGTTTAAAAGTAGATAATGTATTGATTGAAATTATGCAGATTTCAGATCAAACTATTAAATTAGTCAAGTTAACAAAACTAGATTAACGCCTGTCCCATTCGAACTACCTCTAATTCCTTGATTTTAAACCGGTTATCTTGATTAGGCATCAATAGTATTACGGTAGAGCCCATATTAAACCGACCCAATTCTTCGCCTTTCTTTAAGGTAATATTTTGATCATGATAACCAAAGTGCTGTACTTGTTTTTTATACGGAGGATTGATTTGTCCATGCCAAACCGTTTGCATTGAGCCTACAAAAATAGCACCAACCAATATAAAAGCACAAAGGCCAAATTCTGTTTCAAAATAGCAAACCACGCGCTCATTCCGAGCAAATAGATTATCAACCTTTTGCGCCGTTTGTTGATTGACTGAAAACAAGTCACCCGGGATATAATCCATTGAAACCAGCTTGGCATCATAAGGCATGTGAATACGATGATAGTCCTTAGGCGATAGGTAAATCGTAGTAAAAAAACCATCGGTAAATTCAGATGATCTTGGGTCATTCGCTAATAATTGATTAACGCTATAATCACGGCCTTTTGCTTGTAGAATTTGAGTATTGTTGATTTTCCCTGCCTGAGAAACAGCGCCGTCTACCGGGCAAATAATGGCACTGTCAGCAATTGGCCTAGCATTGGGTTTAAGTGAGCGCGTAAAGAAGTCATTAAAGTGACTATAGTCTTCTACATGCTCTCGATTTGCTTCGGACAAATTAACTTGGTAGGCTTTAACAAACCAGTGGGTAAAGGTGTTTTTTAGCCAAGTGTTTTCAATTCTAGCAAAACGAAACATTAGCTTCGATGCCCAATGTTGTGGCAAAAGATATTGTAGCCAAACCATTAGCTAAACTTGCTTTGAATGAAAGACAAAGCCTCTTCAAATTTAACTTCAATTTTATCTGCGTTATTCCTAGCTTTATACTCAACATTGCCGTTATCGGCGTGAGTGTCACTCAGCACCATACGATGTGGAATACCTAAAAGCTCACTATCCGCAAACATAATCCCGGCGCGTTCTTTACGATCATCAAGCAGTACTTCGATACCAGCTTCTGAACATTGCTGATACAGGTCATCTGCTAGCGCTTTAACACGGGTAGACTTGTTGTAATTAATAGGCACAATCACCAGTTGAAAAGGCGCAATACTTTCAGGGAAGATAATACCTCGATCATCATAATTTTGTTCAATTGCAGCCGCAATCACGCGTGTTACGCCAATACCATAACAACCCATCGTGGTCGTTACTGCCTTGCCAGATTCGCCAATCACATTAGCTTTCATCGCCTCAGAATATTTGGTGCCAAGTTGGAAAATATGCCCCACCTCAATACCGCGCTTAATCACCAGCTTGCCTTTACCATCAGGTGAATCATCACCTTCTACGGCATTACGCAAATCAGCCTCACTAAATTCAACACCTTGCCAATTTGCACCTGTTAAGTGATGATCCCACTCATTAGCACCACAGACAAAATCACACAGCATGGTGGCAGAATAATCAACAATCAAATCAATATTCAGGCCTTTAATACCAATAAAGCCTTTCTTTAAATCCAGAGACTTAATCTCGTCATCACTTGCCAATTCAAATTCACCGAATAAATTATGCGCTTTAATTTCATTAAGCTCATGATCGCCACGAAGGGCTAATGCTTTAAAACCATTCTTGGTTTTAATAATCAAAGTTTTAATACATTGAGATTGATCAATATTTAAAAAATCAGCCACAGCTTCAATACTGGTTTTCTTCTTGGTAAGTACTTGAGTCTCATCCGCTTGCGCCTGACAAGTGCTATCCTGCTTAGAAAAAGCAACTTTTTCAATATTGGCCGCATAGTCAGATTCATCTGAAAAGCAAATCGCATCTTCACCGCTGTCTGCCAATACATGAAACTCATGCGAGCTATCACCACCAATCGAACCAGAATCTGCCAATACAGGGCGATAATCCAAACCTAGGCGATCAAAGATATTGCAATAAGTTTGGTGCATTAATGTATAAGTCTGTTGTAAGGAGTCTTGGTCTAAATGGAATGAGTAAGAATCTTTCATGATAAATTCACGAGAGCGCATCACCCCAAAACGCGGACGTATTTCATCGCGGAATTTGGTTTGAATTTGATAAAAATTCATCGGCAATTGCTTGTAACTACGTAAATACTGAGCGGCCAAAGTAGTGATCACCTCTTCATGTGTTGGGCCTAAGCAAAACTCACGACCATGTCGATCTTTAAAACGCAACAGTTCAGGGCCGTACTGATCCCAACGACCAGAGGCTTGCCAAAGCTCTGCCGGCTGTGCAACAGGCATTAACACCTCTTGCGCTCCTGCTTTATCCATCTCTTGTCGAATAATCAACTCAACTTTTTTCAGTACTCTGACACCCATTGGCAAATATGAATATAAGCCAGAAGCCAGTTTAGAAATTAACCCAGCACGAATCATCAATTGATGAGAAATCACTTTAGCATCATTCGGCGCTTCTTTTTGAGTCGGAATTAAAAGATTGGTGGTTTTCATATAAAATGAAGGTAAATTTTTAAATAATTATTCTAATTTTACCCGAGCCCCTTGTATAAATAACGATTATGACTGACATTCAAACTTTATTAATTTGGGTAATTCCAGTACTCTTTGCCATTACCGTACATGAAACTGCACACGGCTGGGTGGCGAGTAAACTTGGCGATCATACGGCAAGAATGATGGGGCGTTTAACCCTTAACCCTATCAAGCATATTGACCCAGTTGGCACTATCTTGGTACCCGCCCTACTTTATCTTTCCTCTGCAGGATTTCTATTTGGCTGGGCCAAGCCTGTACCTATTAACTTTAGTGCACTCAGATCTCCTAAAAGAGACATGCTTTGGGTGGCGCTTGCTGGTCCAGGAGTGAATTTACTAATGGCAATTGGATGGTTGATTATTGTTGCCATTGCAAACACTCTCAACATTCCATTTTTAGTATTAATGGGTGGTGCGGGTATTTTTGTTAATCTATTGCTGGCAATTTTTAACCTACTACCGATTCCTCCTCTAGATGGTGGTCGAGTCATTAGTTCTTTATTGCCAGGCAGGTTGGCTTACCAGTACGATCAGCTTGAGCCTTATGGTTTATTTATTCTAGTTGGGTTGTTATTTTTAGGCGTATTTCAAAACATTATATGGCCAATAGTCTATTCCCTATTGGTTGGGTTGTCTAATTTGTCGGATCTTAATTTGGTCAACTTAATTGTTGTTGATTTGTTGGGTTTGTCTTAAGAAGAACAACCAACCTCAAGGCCTTGTGCCCAGCTAGGTGCTTCATTGAAATAAGTAGTTAAATCTAGGTACTCATCAAAAGGCTGGCTGAGTAAATTAAACAGCGTTTCAATCGGTGGGAAAATTCCCTACCCACAACTGGTGAAAACCAAGATGGTTTTAGCCGAGTTTCTTCCTTAACATTTCATTCAATAATTTAGGGTTGGCCTTTCCTTGTGTGGCTTTCATTGCTTGACCCACAAAGAAACCTAAGATTTTTTCATTGCCTGATTTAAACTGCGCTACTTGTGGGGCATTGTTAGCAATAATTTCATCAACAATCGCCTCGATTGCGCCAGTATCACTCATTTGCTTGAGACCTTGGGCTTCGATAATTTCATCAGCACTGCCTTCGCCATCCCACATAGCCTTAAACACATCTTTGGCGATTTTTCCAGAAATGGTGTCATCACCAATACGATTCACCAATAAAGACAAATCATCAGCAGTGATTGGTGCATCGACTAATTCAAGCTGGTACTTGTTAAGGGATGCACTAAGTTCACCCATAATCCAATTTGCACATAATTTAGCGTGATTGGTGTTATTAACAATCATTTTTTCAAAATAATCTGCCATTGGTTTCTGCGAAGTCAACACATCAGCATCATATTCACTCAAACCAAACTCAGTAATAAATCTGGCTTTTTTCTCTTGCGGTAATTCAGGTAATTCTTGTTTGATTTGCGCCATTAATTCATCAGAAATCTCTACCGGTAGTAGATCTGGATCGGGGAAATAACGATAATCATTCGCCTCTTCCTTTGAACGCATAGAACGTGTTTCGTGCTTAACCGCATCATAAAGTCGTGTTTCTTGTGCCACTTCACCACCTTCTTCAAGAATGTCTTGTTGGCGTTCTACTTCTAAATTAATAGCGCGTTCTAAAAACTTGAATGAATTGATGTTTTTAAGCTCGGCGCGTGTGCCTAATTTTTCTTGACCCATAGGGCGGATAGAAACATTCGCGTCACAGCGGAAAGAACCTTCTTGCATATTGCCATCACAAATTTCTAAATACTGCACCAAGGCATGAATTTTTTTAGCATAAGCTACTGCTTCTTTAGCGCTACGCATATCAGGATCTGACACAATTTCAAGTAAAGGTGTGCCGGCGCGATTAAGGTCAACCGCCGTATAATCATCATACAAATCATGAATCGACTTACCCGCATCTTCTTCTAAATGTGCACGAGTAATACCAACCACTTTAGTTGTATCGCCTAGTGTAATTTCGATTTCCCCTTCACCAACAATCGGCCAATCAAGTTGGGAGATTTGATAACCTTTCGGTAAGTCAGGATAAAAATAATTTTTACGATCAAATACGTTACGCTGGTTAATGTGTGCATCTACCGCCAAGCCAAATTTAACCGCCTTACTGACGACTTCTTTGTTTAAAACTGGTAACACGCCTGGCAAACCTAAATCTACCGCACAAGCTTGTGAATTTGGCTCAGCGCCGAATTGAGTTGCTGCCGCTGAAAAAATCTTAGATTTTGTATTTAACTGAGCATGAATCTCAAGGCCAATAACTGTCTCCCATTCCATATTAAGACTCCTGAGGCATTTTTGTGTGCCAATCAGTTTGTTGTTGGAATTGGTGAGCGATGTTTAACAATTTAGACTCAGACCAGTAATTACCAATCAGTTGTAATCCTACCGGTAAATTCTGTGCAAAACCTGCTGGAATACTCATACCCGGCAAGCCGGCTAAATTTGCACTTAAAGTGTAAATATCAGCCAAGTACATTGATACCGGGTCTTTGACTGAACCTAAATCAAAGGCTGTTGTTGGAGAGACAGGGCCCATAATCACATCAACCTCTTTAAAGGCTTTTTTAAAATCTTCACTAATAAGATGTCTGGTTTTCTGTGCTTTGAGATAGTAAGCATCATAATAACCCGCTGATAATGCATAAGCACCAATTATAATTCGGCGTTTAACTTCTTCACCAAAACCTTCTGAGCGTGAACGCAAATATAAATCTTCTAAATCTTTTGGATCTTCACAGCGATAACCATAACGCACACCATCCAAACGAGAAAGATTTGATGAACATTCACAAGGAGCGACAATATAATAAGTCGGAATGGCGTAAGCTGAATTTGGTAGTGACACCTCTTTAACGGTTGCACCCATGGCTTCAAATTCTTTCACAGCAGTCATTACTTGAGAGGCAACTTCATCATCCAGACCCTCTGAGAAAAACTCTTTTGGCAAGCCAATGGTTAAGCCTTTAATCGAATCATTTAACGATGCAGTGTAATCTTCCACATCACGCTCAGCACTGGTTGAATCTTTTTCATCAAAACCAGCCATCACATTTAATACTAGCGCTGCATCCTCAGCTGTTTGTGTCATTGGTCCTGCTTGGTCAAGGCTTGAAGCGTAAGCAATCATACCGTAACGTGACACGCGGCCATAAGTAGGCTTTAGCCCGGTAATACCACAGAGACTTGAAGGTTGACGAATAGAGCCACCAGTATCTGTGCCTGTGGCAAAAGGCGCTAAACGCCCTGCCACTGCTGCAGCCGAACCCCCTGATGAACCGCCTGGTATTTTATTCACATTCCAGGGGTTTTTAACATCACCATAATAAGAATTTTCATTCGACGAACCCATGGCAAACTCATCCATGTTGGCCTTACCTAACATGACCAAATCAGCCTGGTTAAGTTTGTGACTCACGGTTGCATCGTAAGGAGAAATAAAGTTATCGAGCATCTTAGAGCCGGCAGAAGTCTTCACCCCATTAGTGCAAAAAATGTCTTTATGTGCGTAAGGAATCCCAGTCAAAATTCCCCCAGTACCTTTGGCAATTTTATCGTCAGCAGCTTGTGCCTGCTTCATGGCAAGCTCATCAGTCACCGTAATGAAGGCATTGAACTCTGATGCGTTAATACGATCAAGATAATGCTGTGTAAGCTCAACAGAAGAAAACTCTCCTGAACTTAAGCCTTGTGATAATTGCGCAATTGTTTTGGTGTGAATACCCATATCACTCAATCACCGTTGGTACTAAATAATGTTTTTTGCCTATTTTTGGTGCAATGGCTTGAAAGGATTCAGACTGATCTTCTTCACCGACTTTATCTTCACGCAAACGTTGCGTCATGTGTAAAGGATGCGCCATCGGCGTAATGCTATCGGTATCAATCTGCGCTAATTGCTCAGCCAAGCTAAGAATAGAATTTAAATCTTTAGTGTTGCTTTTAAGTTCTTCGTCGCTTAAAGATAAGCGCGCCAGATAAGCAATTTGACCAACTTGCTCCTCACTTAAAGACATATTAGAACGGGAATGGCATTTTGTTAATAACACTCATCGGTCTAGAGAATGAAGCACGTAAAATAGATAAATCACGCTGCATCCATGTCATTGAGTCTTGCATGGTTGTCATGTTTTTGTTCATTTCTTCCATGTTGATTAACATTGGCTCTAAAGCATCCATCTTGGCACTAACGTGAGTTAGGTCAGTAGAAATAGAGTCTAGATTATCTAATTTAGACGCAATTATGGTCATATTTTTATTAACCTGATCAAAGTTCTTTTGCATGTAAGCCACTGAATTCGTCATCTTCGCTACGCTGTTAGACATTTTCTCAACGCTACTCACCATTGAAGTCATGTTGCTACCCATATTAGGGTCCATTGAATTAGCTAAACGAGTCATATCACTGGTGATAGAGTAAATAATAGTAAACATACCAATAATGATGGCACTAAATACGGCTAAAGCCGGTAAGAAAAATCGCTCAAATTTAGTATTGGTATTTTTTTCAACGCCTTCGAGCATCTTTTCTAAATCACTAATACTTGAAGTAATCATCACCTCTTCGTCTTCAACTTTTTTTGTACTTTTATTAGTGTCTGTCATGTTTATCCTATTGGCAAAAGTCATTGATTACTTGATTTAAAAGCTGTTGTTGATAGTCATCACAAATAAATGCGTCGCCTAATTCTTTTAATAAAATCAAACGAATATTGCCATCAATCACCTTCTTATCAACTGACATTGCTGCCATGAAATCAGAAGCGGTAATTTTACCGCTAATAGAGATTGGTAAATTAGCTTTTTCTAATAAATATCGAGTTTGATCAACTGCATCGACTGATACGTAATCTTCAAGTTGTGAAAGTTTTACTGCCATTAGCATACCGACAGAAATCGCCTCACCATGCAGATAATTACCATAGCCCAACGTATTTTCAATCGCGTGCCCAAAGGTATGCCCTAGGTTTAATAATGCACGTTTGCCTGATTCTAATTCATCTTGTGCCACGATATTAGCCTTATCTTCACAAGATTGATACACCGCTTCAATAATTAAGGTCTTATCTCTAGCCATCAAGCTTTCAATATTATTTTTCAAATAGTGCAAGAAATCAACATTACCTAATAAGCCATACTTAATCACTTCAGCCATGCCAGCTGAATATTCACGATCCTCTAGTGTATCCAGTGTGTCA
>Ga0207991_1002279_pt1 | contig 10816 bp, 10 predicted proteins | sample ETN07SmetaG_FD_185786 | JGI IMG/M metagenome (GOLD analysis project Ga0207991, IMG submission 185786) | Marine microbial and viral communities from oxygen minimum zone, Eastern Pacific Ocean - ETNP2014F14-07SV275 (SPAdes) (version 2) | ecosystem: Environmental > Aquatic > Marine > Oceanic ... | reverse complement strand
AAAGGCATCTGTCCTCTCCTCTGGTTTGCAAGATAAGCTTTTATATCAAAATAATAAGATTGGCAAGTCTTGGTTTCTAATCTCAACTTTGCTTTTTTATTTAAAGCGAGAAAGGAAAGCCCGGGTGGAAGAGCTAATGCTTTCTGGGAACTTAGGAGAGACACATCGACATGCCATTCATCCATCATAAAAATATCTGCACAGATAGTGCTGATAGCATCAACAACAAAGAAAACACCATATTTTTGAGTGAGTTCCCCAATAGCTTTTGTGTCGTAAATCATCCCAGTCGATGTTTCGTGGGCATTTATTAGCAACGTTGAATATTCTTGACTTGATAATTTGTGATCGAGATCTTTGAGTGAAATTGGCTGACCGGGATTAAGATTTATTTGTTCAAATGGAATTGCATGTTGAATGCATAGATCGACCCAACGCTGACCGAAGGTACCTCCATTCATAATCAAAACCTTGTCACTTTGATCGAGGAAGTTGAAAATTACAGCTTCCATCGCACCTGTCCCGGAAGCGGTAAAAATAACCACATCTTTCTGAGTGCCAAATATGTATTTTAAATCTTTAATAATCTCAAAGGTGATCTGTGAGAATTGTTCTGTTCGATTATAAGGAAGCTGTGACGCGCCAATTGCAAGCGTTCGAGTGGACATGGTTACTGGTCCGGGAGTAAATAATCTGATTTTATTATTCATTTTGTGGTTTTATTCTCTCACTATTAATTTTTCTACCATTGAAAATCAGCTTAATATGCCGTATCTTATTATACTTATTATAATTGCTGTCTTGGTTCAAGAATACATCGCAGCCATTTCCTGTTTTCAGGGTTCAATTATTACATTTTGGGCAACCAATTAATTCAGCATTTTCGGAAACCACTTCATCCTTGTCATGTACAATTGAGGATGGAGTTCCATCATTTGCCTACGGTCTCGCGTCCGGCCGTTCTATAATACCCACATCAAACAAGAAACGCTCAATCACATCGGCAATTTCTGCATAGAATGAATGGTAGTATTTCCCATCCTTAAATTTTCCGCCATTTGGATCAAATATACCCTGCAATTCTTCCAGTACAAACCTAGGATCATCAGAGCGCTGGAATACGGCTGATATAAGGCGGGTAAGCATCACATATTCAGGTGCGCGGGTTAAATCTTTTGAATTGATAAATATCTCCATGGGACGGATTCCTGAATTATCCTTTACATAGCTGAGGGTGATAAAAACTGAACATTTTACAAATAAACTTTTTAATTTATATACTTTAGCATCTAAAACTTCGGGGCGATGTATTCTTGATATGGAGCTTATAGATATTGATTGATCTTTCTTTTTGACTTCTGTTCTTTGTTCTTCGGAGGATTCTAAAATCAATGTACCATCTTTAATTTTTATCATATTTCAATTTTCTCGAATGCTAGATTGGTTAAAACATCCTCCAATTCCACATCGTTGTTTTTTAAGTAATTATAAACCGTTGGAGGTATGCCATCGGGTGGTTTAGTTATATCTTCTCTACTTGAGGTTAGAAGAGTATGAATATCAGATGGATTCTCTTATATAAACTAATACAATCCAAGTGATTTATTGTCATATAGAATGGAATCCTGCCACAAAACTCACCCGTTTACCTCTCCAGTTCCTCTTTCAAACTAAAAGCCCCTTAATTAAAGGGCTTTTGGGTTCGTGTTACCGTTAGATTGCTCCGGTAGCTAGACTCGAACTAGCGACACGCGGATTAACAGTCCGCTGCTCTAACCAACTGAGCTATACCGGAAAAATTATTTCAATTACAGCTGGAAAATTTACTGAGATATTTATTTTTAAATAGAGAATTATTTTCCATTTTTTGCAAATGCATCAGCAAGTTGTTTCCGGGTTTCTTTCAATCCATCTACCATTACCTTGGTATGACCCATTATCGGCATAAAGTTTGTATCACCTATCCATCTGGGGACTAAGTGTAAATGGAGGTGCTCTTTAATCCCGGCACCGGCAACCTCACCAAAATTAGCACCAAAATTGAATCCATCTGCGCTAAGGCTTTCCCGCAATACTCCCATTGCCTGACTCATCAAATTCATCATTTCTACCTGGGTATCTGTTTGTAAATCATCAAAGTTCTTTTCATGGTCATAGGGAACCACCATGAGATGTCCATTATTATAGGGATATAAATTCATGAGGATATAGGCATTCTCTCCCCGATGAACTACCAGGTCATCTTCATCTTTACCTATTTGGGATTTATCACAGAATAAGCAAGGTCCAAACTCATTTTTTACGGTGCGTATATAACCCATCCGCCAGGGTGCCCATAGATATTTTAATTCATCACTCACCGGCAGCTCTGGCAGCTTCCCATTTGGAAATAACTTTGTCTGCTTCAATGTGGGGCATGTCCTCATAATGAGAGAATTCGTTGGTAAACATTCCCCTCCCACTGGACATTGCCTTTAAAGCAGTGGCATAATCATGAAGGTTTGCCATTGGAACTTCCGCATTTATTATTTGAAAGTGCCCATCAGTTTCCATTCCCTGTACCTTTCCCCTGCGAGATGAAATATCCCCCATAATATCACCCATTACATCATCTGGGATTTTTACTTTAATGGAATAGATTGGTTCTAATAATTTAGGTCTGGCACTTTTTACGGCATCCATAAAAGCATGGCGTCCTGCAATTTGAAAGGCCATATCATTTGAATCCACAGGGTGCATTTTACCATCATAAAAATTAATATTTATATCCACTACTTTGCATCCGGCAATTACACCATCATTACAAATATGATTAATTCCCTTTTCAACTGATGGCACAAATCCTCTATCCACATTTTGCCCCACCAAAGAGTTTTTAAATTCTATTCCTTCTCCTCGATTTGCGGCTTCTATCCGCAGCCATACTTCAGCAAACTGTCCGGAACCCCCTGATTGTTTTTTATGTCTATATTTTGCTTCTGCTTTTCCGGAAATGGTCTCTCTGTATGGAACTTTGGGAGTTTCCTTTTCTAATTCAACATGAAACCGCTCAGAAATGCGTTTTATAGCAATATTCAAATGCAGTTCTCCCTGCCCAGAAATTATGGTTTGCTTTAACTCGGAATCAACTCTATAAAGAAAGGTTGGATCTTCTTCATGCATTATTGCCAAACCATTAGCAATTTTTTCTTCATCACCTCTTGCTTTTGGTTTCACAGCATAACTCATATTCGGTGTGGGATAGTTTATCTTTGGTAAAAGAATAGGACCCTTTGGATCAGCCAAAGTATCTCCCGTATGGGTATTTTTTAATTTTAATGCTGCACCTATATCACCAGCAATTAGCTGTGAAGCATCTTTCCGATTTTTGCCATTCATAAAATAAATCTGGCGCATTTTTTCAGAATTATTCCGGGTAGTATTTCTTAAATCATCACCAGCATTTACTTTACCCGAGTAAACTCTGAAAAATGACATTTCTCCGATATGCTCTTCACTAATTGTTTTAAAAACCCGTGCAGCCAAAGGGTCATTAATGGAAGGACCATGGAGAACTTCATCACCAGAATCCGGATGAGTACCTTCCACCTTTTCAAAGTCACCCGCACAGGGTGCATATCTTGCTAAAATATCCATCATTCTTTTTACACCAGTATTGGTTTCACCTGACACACAGAAAACAGGTATGAGTCCACCAGATTTTAAAGCCTGGTGTAAACCACTCCTGAGTTCTTCCTCGCTCAACTCTCCTTTATCAAAGAATATTTCTAATAAACTTTCGTCAGATTCCGCAATTAATTCTATTAGTTCATTGTGCATTTCCTCCAACTTTTGAGACCAATCACCTTCAGCTACAGCTTCAGTATAATCCCCTGATCCGTCGGTTTTAAAAGTAAAGACTTCCTTTCGTAAAACATCAGCTATTTGATTAAATCCCGGACCTTGGTTCACAGGAAGTGTAAAAGGAAAAACCGTTCTACCATATCGGCTTTGTAAAGTAGATAATACAGAATCATAATCCGACTGTTCTTTATCAGTCATATTAATTATAAACAATTTAGGAATGTTAAATTCTTTATCTGCATAGTCCCAGCATAATTCTGTACCAACATCAATACCTTCTGTTACACTCACAACTAATGCCGCAAAATCTGCTACAGCCATGGCTGACTTAACCTCGCCATGAAAATCCAGATAACCAGGAGTATCTAAAATGTTAAACTTTTTATCTAACCATTCAAGATTCATAAGGGAAAGGGAGATAGAATGTTGGTTGTTTATTTCATATTCACGATAATCCGAAAGAGTGGTTCCTGCATCAATACTGCCCATTTTATGAATAGAACCGCCATTATACATGATTGCTTCTGAAAGGGTTGTTTTACCCGTAGAAGCATGACCTGCTAAAACGATATTAATAATATTATCAGTTGTATAATCTTTCATATTGACTCCTTATATAAATACAAAATCCGACATTTATGCCGGAATTTACAGTTTTAATGATTTACCCCAATTTCAATATAGAAATTGGGCTGCTTACCATTTGAACAATTTTGCCGAATTTAAAATACATTTTCCATTAAATAATTTGGGGGCTTAAAATATGTATTTCAGGACTTCTGAATCAAGGCAATTATAATGATATAATTAAGCTGCATTAATTTCAGAGTCAATAATATCGCGAATTGCAGGTTTTAGATAGATTGCAGAAATATCTAAACGGGAAAATGCCTGAGCTAATGCCCTGATTCTCTGCTCCATAGGTTTCAACTTATTAATTACAATTATTTTTTCTTTTTCAAGAAGGCAGTACCCTCCCTTAAAATTCCCCTTTTCCTGAATGATTTTAACTTCAAGGGATTCTGCTAATTGTTCAAATTCCTGATATATTTTGGTTGGCTTCACAGGTATTCTGACTTATTCATTGATTTCAACATTTTCACCACATCTTTCACCGCTTCCGATTTGTCATGAGGAACAATTAGAGTGGCATCATCCAAATTGATAATAGCCATATCTTTCACACCTACAACTGCAGTAAGTCTGCCAGGACTGATTATGAGATTATTTTCTGATTGCACAGAAATCACATCTCCATCATGGTAATTTGTCTCATTATTTTTTGTGAGTACATTAAATAGGGAATACCATGAGCCCAGATCATTCCATTGAAAATCAGCTTTAATAGTGTAGACATTTTTAGCTTTTTCCAAAATCCCATAATCAATACTTTCCGGATGCACCAATTCCCATTCCCTGTCCAAAACGGTTTCATATTGAGGAGTTCCCAATGCATCATAAATTGAATCTAATGAATCATGTAGCTCACACATGAAGGTCTTCATTTCGAGGAGAATTATTTCTGCCTTCCAAACAAACATTCCGGCATTCCATAAAAATTCGCCGCTTATTATAAATTTTTCAGCCGTTTCTTTTTCGGGCTTTTCAGCAAAGGTTTTAACCTTGTACACCCCTTTTACATCCATCTTTTTATTTGAATCATACTGAATATATCCATATCCAGTTGCAGGATAGGTGGGCTCAATTCCGATGGTAATAAGGCAGGGCTTTTGTTCAACCATTTTCTGCGCATTAGTTATAATGTTTTTAAATTTTGAATCACCAATAATTAAATGGTCTGCGGGATACACACCCATTATTGCATTAGAATCCCTTTTGAAAATATGCAGGGCTGCCAAACCAATTGCCGGAGCAGTATTTTTTCCTGATGGTTCAATAATGAAATTTTCTTCCGGGATTTCAGGAATATCATTGTGAATTAATTTTGATAGCTTAGCAGATGCAACTACTAAAATTTTATCCAAATCGGCAATTTCTCGTAATCGGTTATATGTGAGCCGAATCATTGTTTCTTCACCCAGAATTTTCAACAATTGCTTGGGCGTATTTTCCCTGCTTTTCGGCCAAAACCTTGAGCCGGATCCTCCTGCTAAAATAACATGATACATAAAATTAAACTCCTATTTAACCCTATAATTTACTCAAAATTAATATTTACACCTTCAACATCCCAGCGGGCTCTCACATCAATTGTATCCGGGTAAAAGGCAAACTTTGCCGCCCGGTGATAAGGAGCCCAAAGCCCTGAATGGTATACATTTCCATCCCGATTATTTAGTGCTTCGAATCCCCATAATTCATATAACCCTGGAGATAAATTAATAAATTCAAATTTATGATTCTTAACATCCACCATATAATTTGATTCACTCCCAATTTGATGGGCTTCAATCTTAAGAGGATGTTTATCATCATAATTCACAAACCCCAGAATGTTTCCGCCAATTATTAATTCTTCTTTTTTTGAATGTCTGGTGATCCTCACAGTTTTAGAAGAATCAGCAAAGTTATTTCCAGCCCAGTCTTGAATATGTTCTCCCAGAATGTGAATTATTTTTATGGAATCTGGGAGATTTGAAATATTAACTGAAAATTCATTTTCAAAGGTGAAGGCTATGGGAATAATTATAGAATCCTCAGTAGTAATTATGGCATTGCCACCCAATTGAACTGGTTCTGAAAATATCAGTTTGAATTTGTCATTCTCAAGAAATGATTGAGTTAACGTGGGTGCTAAAGTATCCATTATTTCAGGAAGTATAAATGAGTATTCCAAGACTTGGTAGGCTTCTAATCGGTTAGATTTTTCAAGGTGTACAAAAATTGAATCACCCGGAGAAAGCAGTGAATCAATTATCATTAATTCCTTACTATTATCATCCAGGGTCAATTGGCAACAATACTGGCTTTGCATTTCCACAGAAGTTATTTTCAATTTCTCTACCGGTTCGGACAAAAGCATGACAACTTTTTTTTCATTGTCATCTGATGTAATTGTTATATAACTAGAGGATAACATAGCGTAATTCTTTTTCCTCATCTGTTTTTCAATGTCTGAAATAACACCTTCAATGGCTGCAAGTGCATAGCGCCCATTTTCAATTCCCCTGAAATGAAATGTTCCTATTTCATCAGCTTCAACTTTTTGGATATACGTAGATTGAGTTGATGGCGGCCAATCAAATAATCCAACCTCAATCAGTTTATCTGTATCAATTCCAATTATTTCACCCTTAATGACCCCAACAGGAATATTTGATCCTGTACTGAAAATGAGTTGAATAGGTTTGTCCATCATATTTTTTTGATAATCTCTAATTCTTCTGGACATATTAATTCGTACAATTCCGTTGGTTGGCCAATTTTTTTCCGGGATAATGATTAATTTCCTACCACGGATTTTCAGTTTATAGTCAAGGTTAAATTCAATCTGAATTGATGCCGGAATGGATACAGGGTCAAGGAGTTCATCAAAAATTAGAGTGACTTTCTGATCAGTAGCAATATTCAGAGATCCATTTTGAGGCTGAATTGAAATGAGTACAGGTCCCTTTTTATCAACCGGACCGCCAGTTGCAGGTCCCTGTGCTGCACAGCCAAATAATAGCAGGATCAATATCAAAGGAAGTAGTTTTATTTTAGGTAACATACAGACCTGAAATTTACAAAGAAAAGTTAATTAAGATTCCGGATTCAATTCAGCTGGGATTTCCCCTAAATATTGCAATTCACTTCTGGTCATTTTTAAATGGATAACCCGTACTTCCAGACCATTTTGCCATGCTTTAAACAATGCAGATCCAAATTTTGGATCCCGTTCCCATTGCGGTTGAAATAATTTTGCATCATGCCGCTGGACAACAAAAAGCACCATCGTACGAATGCCCTCCAATGCCATTTCACCTAAATGTTCAACATGGCTTCTTCCCCTTTCAGTAATTGCATCTGGGAATTTCGCAACATCATTTTCCACCAGAGTAACCGACTTTACTTCAAGAAACATAAACTCATCTTCTTTTTGTAAATGAAAATCAAACCGATGTTTTCCGTAAGTCGCTTCCTTTTTATATATATCCCATCCCTTTAAAAAGTTAATTTTCCCTTCTGTCAATAGATGAGCAGTGAATTTATTTGGCAGAAGGGTATTCAGAGATATAAGTGTGCTGCCATCATAAACTGCCTGGGTGGAATATTTCGTTCTGCGATTTTCTCCGTTTTCTTGTTTCAGTAGGATTTGCACCCCCGGTTTGAGCAATTCCTTCAAGCGTCCAGGATCAGGCAGATGGCTCTCCACAATCTTTCCATTTAATTCAGCTCGTGTGAGAAATCGATTTGGCCGATCTATAAAACGGGCTTCCAATAATCTATAATTTAATTTCATTTCACTCTTTTTATTGAATAGAACCTGTTTAATTTTACTATCAGTATGAAAAGTTTCTCTAATCATTTTATTATATCAATGCCGCATATGAATGACCCAATTTTCTCTAAAAGTCTGATTTATATCTGCGAACACGATAAGGATGGATCCATGGGTTTGATTATTAATAAGCCTATGATTTCCGAAAATGCTGCGGATGTTATCCAGCAAACGGGGTTAGCACAAATAAACCCACTACCGGATATTTATTTTGGTGGTCCGGTGAATCTTGAAATGGGTCTAATTCTCCATAATGCAAGCTATACTATTGAGGGGACATTATCCATTTCAAAATCTGTTGCCTTAACTTCAAATAAGCAAATTGTTGCTGATTTAAAAAATGGGGACGGCCCCAGCGAATTTCGTTTTTCATTTGGTTATGCCGGTTGGGGAAAAGGACAAATTGAAAGAGAAATTGAAAATGGCGATTGGCTACTAATGCCAGCCGATGACAAATTTATTTTTTCAATTCCAAACTCGGACAAATGGCAAAAAGCAGCTTCAAAATTTGGTATTGATATTTTAGACTTAGGTGGTTCTGCGGGACTTGCGTAAAACTGAGCCTCAGTTTTAATTGAGTGATCCTGTTCATATTCCAGACTCCGATGAAGACCTCCTGAAAGAATGTAATGTGGATACTTTCAGAGCTGGAGGAAAGGGTGGTCAGCATCTAAATAAAACAGAGTCGGCAGTTCGCATGACCCATCTCCCAACTGGTACAGTAGTTTCTTGTCAGGATGAACGCAGCCAATACCAAAATAAACGAAAATGCCTTCTCCAACTCAGGGAAAAACTGGTAGCATTAAATTATCGTCCTCCAAAGAGAATTCCAACACGTAAACCCAGATCAGCAAAAGAAAAAATATTGGAAACTAAAAGGAAACAATCTCAAAAAAAACAGCTCAGGCAAAAACCGGAAATGGACGATTGATGTTACAATCTTTTCAAATAATTGGATATTCCGGTGGTGTTCCTACACAAGACCGAGGTGTTACCTGTGTAATGGTTTCCACCACCAATTATGATGTAATGATTGATTGTGGTGAAGGAAGTTACCTGCGTTGGCAGAAAGCTGGATACAAATGGAAAAATCTAAAATATATTCTTATTACACACATGCATCCCGACCATATTGGGGGGCTAATCCCACTTCTGTTCTATCGAAAAATATTTGGTATTGATTCAACCTTAACGCTAATTGGACCACCTCAACTCCAGAATTATTTTGATGATTGTTTTCGACACTCGGGATTAATAAATAAGCAGGATTTACAATGGATTGATATTTCAGCAGATGACCAATTAATTATTCAGGATGACATTAAAATTCAGGCCATGGAAATGAAACATAAAATCCCCTGTTGGGGATATTGCATTTCTGATGCTGGTAAGAATTTGGTGTTTATAACAGATACCCTCCCCAATTCAAATGCGGTTAAACTGGCTGAAAATGCTGATGTCCTCATCCATGAAGCAACCTTCGGGCATGACATGAGAGAAAAGGCGAAAGAACATTTTCATACCACCGAAATTCAAGCCATGGAAATTGCCGATCAAGCCAAAGTAAAGCGGCTCATTCTTACTCACTTTAGCCAGCGCTTAACCAATAATGATGTTCAGGAATGGATTTGGAATGGTAATTCCTGTATTGTTTTTGATGAGAGGGTTGACATTTGAGCACGAGTGTTGAGCAACATGGTGGAAATTCAGTTGCAGAGGCTCTTCTCCGCCATAACGTAAAATGGATTTTCACCCTTTGTGGTGGACATATTTCTCCCATTTTGACAGGCTGTAATGCATTGGGTATTCGGGTTATCGATGTCCGTCATGAATCCACCGCAGTATTTGCTGCTGATTCTATTTCACGGCTATCTGGATCTATTGGAGTCGCCGCAGTGACTGCAGGACCGGGATTGACCAATACTATTACCGCAATAAAAAATGCCCAGATGGCTCAAATTCCTGTCCTCATTTTAGGTGGCGCAGCGGCTACAGTTCTAAAAGATAGAGGCAGCCTCCAGGATATTGACCATCTATCAGTGGTGGAATCTATCACAAAATATGCCAAAACAATTAAACGGGTGAAAGATTTACAGCCATCACTGGAGGAAGCAATTTCAACAGCCACCTCTGGAGTACCCGGTCCCGTTTATTTAGAAATTCCTGTGGATTTGCTCTATCCTGAGTCGTTGGTGCGTGAGTGGTATGGTCTAAAATCAATTGGCAAATCTATGCCTTGGTGGATGACTCGTTATCTAAATTGGAATGTAAATCGTATTTTTAAGGATAAAAATAAAATCTTCCCTAAAAATACTAAAATTGAAGATGCTCAAGATACATCATTACATGTTTACCGCTTATCTGAAATGCTGCAGTCTGCAAAACAACCGGTACTGCTCATTGGCAGTCAAGCCCTAATCAATCCCACTCAACATGAAAAATTAGCAGATGCAGTTAAAAATTTAAATATTCCCACCTTTGTTTCAGGCATGGCACGGGGACTTCTTTCCAAATCTTATTTACCCATTTTCC